>ERZ780012.797-NODE-797-length-10846-cov-3.07451_pt1 | contig 10846 bp, 10 predicted proteins | sample MGYA00511869_ERZ780012 | MGnify/ENA primary metagenome ERZ780012 (study PRJEB29588, sample SAMEA2161608) | human gut metagenome | biome: human gut; feature: human-associated habitat; material: faeces | place: Denmark | collected 2008/2010 ... | reverse complement strand
ATCCACGACATGAAACAACGTAGGCATCGGCTCATTGTTCGTGATGCACTTCGGGTTGGCGCATTTCACGATTCCGCGCAACTCTTCGGGCAGGCGGACTTCGCGTTTCTCCACCACTTCGTAGTCGCGGATAATGTTCAGTTTTACATTGGGAGCCACCACGGCGATACGGTTTATCTCTTCGTCGCAGAAGAACTTGTCGGCAATCTTGATGATGCCTTTCGTGCCCAGCTTCTTGCTCTTGAGGTTGAAGCCGATGGTGATATTGTTGCTCATGTGTTCCAGTCCGAGCAGGGAGACTACGGTAAACAGTCTCTCGGAGGGTATATGGTCTATTACAGTGCCGTTTTCCAGAGCAGCAACCTGCAATTCCTGTTTCTTTTCGCTTAACATCTTGAAATATTAGTTATTAGACGATTCTACTGAATTACTCCTTTACTCTTTTTCACCTCATCCAGCGTGATGCCCAGTACATCGCACAGAATAGCTTCACGGGCATACAGTCCGTTTTGTGCCTGCTGGAAATAGTATGCCTTGGGATTGTCGTCCACATCATAGGCTATTTCGTTGACACGGGGCAGCGGATGCAGGATGCGCAGGTTGGGACGGGTATGTTCCAGCATCTTGTTGCGCAGGATGTAGACATTCTTCACCCGCTCGTACTCCATAAGGTCGGTGAAGCGCTCGCGCTGCACACGGGTCATGTAGAGGATGTCGGCATCAGCAATGATTTCTTCCGTAAAGTCCGTATGTTCCACGTACTTGATGTTGTGCTCGCGGCAGTAGATTTTGTATTCTTCGGGCATCCGCAACTCGTCGGGAGCGATGAAGTGGAAAGTGGGGTTGAAGTGGCGCATGGCCATCAGCAGGGAGTGGACGGTACGGCCGTACTTCAAGTCGCCGACCAGAAAAATGTTCAGGTTCTCCAGTGTGCCTTGTGTCTTGTAGATGGAGTAGAGATCGAGCATGGTTTGTGAGGGATGCTGGTTGGCACCGTCTCCGGCATTCACAATGGGCACGGTGGTGACTTCACTGGCATAGCGTGCGGCCCCTTCGAGGTGGTGGCGCATCACGATGATGTCGGCATAGTTGCTCACCATCTTGATGGTGTCTTTCAGCGTCTCGCCCTTGGATGAGCTGGTGGCCTTTGGGTCGCTGAACCCGATGACACGTGCTCCAAGCCGGTTGGCGGCAGTCTCGAAACTGAGGCGTGTACGGGTGGAAGGCTCGAAAAATAAGGTGGCAACTACTTTCCCGTCCAATATATGCCGATTGGGATGGGCTTCAAACTCTTTCGCCATCTCGAGCATATAGAGGATTTTTTCCCGGCTATGCTCGGCAATGGTGACTAAACTTCTGTTTTCCATATCGTTGAATTCATTTATACTTTTCGAGAGTGTAAAGTTACGGAAAATATGCGGGCTACGGAAATATGCGGGGAAGTTTTTTGCGAAATATGGGCTGTTTTTTTAACCGTGTGGCTTGTTGTCCGGAATGCCACACTTCATCATCCGGAATGCCACACTTCGACAAAGTAAATGCCGCATTTCGCGAATGTTCAAGTGTGGCATTTGCCTTAGTCAAGTGTGGCGTTTACTTTGTCGAAGTGTGGCATTCCGGACAGTGAAGTGTGGTATCTCTTTACGCCGTCGCCGTCGTTCTTTTTAACGACAACGTCGTTTTTTTCTCTTCTCTTCTTATCTTATCTCCTCTTACGCGCGCGAGGGCAAGTTTTCATTGTTTCAATCTGTATTATAGCTCATTACGATGTATTTTTCCTTTCCGATTTTTTCTTCAAGTTTTCTAATTGTTTTGCAATCGTTTTGCATTTCACTGAGAGTTTCCATTAAAATAAACGGGCGTTTTTTTTGTGGATGCCGGAAATCTTATCCTGAAAAAGATATAAAAAGCATAGGCACATCCAATATATTTCCGTACCTTTGCCCTATTATTGAACTTTGATTTTAGCAACTGAAACATGATAAGGAAAGTCGTCAAAATCCTATGGATTTTCATCGCACTGATTTCGCTGGTGTGTGTCTTTATATTCTTTTCCATAGCCAAGGGCTGGATAGGCTATATGCCTCCGGTGGAAGACCTGGAAAATCCGAATTACAAATTTGCCACAGAAGTCTTTTCCGAGGACGGAAAAGTATTGGGTACTTATTCCTATAGTAAGGAAAACCGCGTGTTTGTGGGATACAATGATTTGTCGCCCAATATCATCAACGCCTTGATAGCTACGGAAGATGTACGTTTTGCCGAACATTCGGGCATTGACGCCTACGCCCTGACGCGTGCCGTAGTGAAGCGCGGTATCCTGATGCAGAAGAATGCCGGCGGGGGCGGGTACATCCCCCCACAAGCGGTGGCAGTACCATCACCCAGCAGCTTTCCAAGCAGCTTTATTCCCCCAGTGCCGACAATGTGATGGAACGTCTGTTCCAGAAGCCCATCGAATGGGTGATTGCCGTAAAGCTGGAGCGTTACTATACAAAAGAGGAAATCCTCACCATGTATCTCAACAAGTTCGATTTCCTGAACAATGCGGTAGGCATCAAGACTGCTGCCTTTACCTACTTCGGTTGCGAACCGAAAGATTTGAAGATTGAGGAAGCGGCTACGTTGGTGGGCATGTGCAAGAATCCGTCTCTCTATAATCCGGTGCGCTACAATGAACGTTCCCGTGGACGGCGCAATGTGGTGCTCGACCAGATGCGGAAAGCGGGATATATTACGGAAGCCGAGCGCGACTCCCTCCAGGCATTGCCTCTGAAACTGAAGTACAACCGTGTGGACCACAAGGAAGGGTTGGCCACTTATTTCCGCGAATACCTGCGCGGCGTGCTCACCGCCAAGAAGCCCGACAAGGCCAACTACCGCGGTTGGCAGATGCAGAAATACTACGAGGATTCACTCGACTGGGAGAACAACCCGCTCTTTGGATGGTGCGAAAAGAACACCAAGAAAGACGGTACCAAATACAACCTCTACACCGACGGGCTGAAAATCTATACCACGCTCGACTCGCGTATGCAGCAGTATGCCGAGGATGCCGTGACAGAGCATCTGAAGGAACTGCAAGGTTACTTCTTCAAGGAAAAGAAAGGGGCCAAGAAAGCTCCCTACACCTTCCGTCTGACCCAGGAGCAGGTGGACGAGATTCTGGGACGTGCCATGAGGTTGTCCGACCGCTACCGCATTATGAAGAAAGCCGGAGCCACCGAAGCTGAAATAAAGAAAGCCTTCGATACCCCGGAGGAGATGTCCGTATTCAGTTGGGAAGGGGAGAAAGACACCATTATGACCCCGATGGATTCCATCCGTTACTACAAGTTCTTCCTTCGTGCCGGTTTCATGTCCATGGACCCGCGCAGCGGACATGTCAAGGCATACGTAGGCGGACCGAACTACCATTACTTCCAGTACGATATGGCCATGGTGGGACGCCGCCAGGTAGGTTCTACCATCAAGCCTTTCCTTTATACATTGGCTATGGAGAACGGTTTTTCTCCCTGCGACGAAGTGCGCCACGTGGAATACACGCTGATTGATGAAAACGGAAAACCGTGGACGCCGCGTAATGCCAACAAAAAGCTGATTGGTGACATGGTGACTGTGAAGTGGGGGCTGGCAAACTCGGACAACTGGATTACGGCCTATCTCATGAGCAAGCTGAACCCCTATAATCTGAAACGTCTTATACATACTTTCGGTGTCCGCAACCGTGATATAGTACCTTCCGTTTCACTCTGTCTGGGCCCGTGCGAGATTTCCGTCGGCGAGATGGTAAGTGCCTATACCGCATTCCCCAACAAGGGTATCCGGGTAGCTCCGCTGTTCGTGACCCGCATCGAGGACAATGATGGAAACGTGCTGGCGACCTTTGCTCCCGAAATGCAGGAAGTCATCAGTGTATCCAGCGCTTACAAGATGCTGGTCATGCTGCGTGCCGTTGTCAACGAAGGTACCGGAGGCCGTGTGCGCCGTCTAGGTGTGAAAGCCGACATGGGCGGCAAGACCGGAACGACGAACTACAATGCCGACGGCTGGTTTATGGGCTTCACGCCTTCGCTTGTGTCCGGTTGCTGGGTGGGCGGTGAGGACCGCGACATCCACTTCGATACGATGCTTCACGGACAAGGTGCTTCCATGGCATTGCCTATCTGGACCAAATACATGGTGAAAGTGCTCGGTGACAAATCTCTGGGATATGATGAAAATGAAACATTCCAGTTGCCCGAAGGCTATGACCCGTGCAAGGATGATGTGAATCTGGAAGGAGACACCCATATAGAAGAACCGATAGAGGGACTCGACGAACTGTTTAATTAGTTGAAAGGTGAAAATTGAAAGTGGAAAGGTAAACTTTCAATTTTCACCTTTTCCCCTTTCACCTTAAAAAAATGGATTATACGATTAGTATTGGGAGCAACGAACAGCGGAGGGAGAACATGGAACTGGCTCGCAGACGCTTGACGGAACTTTTTTCGGGAATACGTTTCTCGGAAGAGGAGGAGACGGTACCTTTGTTCTTTCACCGTCCGAATCTGTTCTCCAATCAGGTGGCATGCTTTGCTTCCGATAATCCGGTAGAGGAAGTCACCGCCTGCCTGAAAGCCATCGAACGGGAAGCCGGAAGGAAGCCCGAGGAGAAGGAGCAGGAAATTGTACGGCTGGATATAGACTTGTTGTCTTGTGACGGGACTGTCTATAAGCCAAAAGATTTGAAACGTGATTATATCCTGCGAGGATTGAAACAACTGTTATAATTAATAAAGAATATAAGGAGATGGGTCGATAGTATATGAACACTTTCGGACACACTCTCATTTTAAAAAACGAAGATTGAAAATGAAATTTTTAGGAATCATACCTGCCCGTTACGCATCTACGCGTTTTCCAGCCAAACCATTGGCGGTGTTAGGTGGAAAAACCGTGATACAGCGAGTATACGAGCAAGTGGCAGGAATCTTGGACGATGCATACGTGGCTACGGACGATGAGCGTATTGAAGCCGCAGTAAAAGCATTCGGAGGAAAGGTGGTAATGACTTCCACCGAACATAAAAGCGGCACCGACCGCTGTCAGGAAGCTTGTACAAAAATAGGAGGACAGTTTGATGTCGTGGTGAATATCCAGGGGGATGAGCCTTTCATCCAGCCTTCGCAGTTACAAGCCGTCAAAGCATGTTTCGACGATCCGGCCACCCAGATAGCCACTCTGGTGAAACCCTTTACGGTAGATAATGGTTTTGAGGCACTGGAAAATGTGAACTCTCCGAAGGTTGTGCTCAACAAAAACAGGAATGCCCTCTATTTTAGCCGTTCCATCATTCCCTACCAGCGCAATGCGGCGAAGGAAGACTGGCTGGAGAACCATACGTATTATAAGCATATCGGCCTTTATGCCTATCGCGTAGAGGTACTGAAAGAGATAACCGCCCTTCCGCAGTCATCCCTCGAGATTGCCGAATCATTGGAACAGCTTCGTTGGTTGGAAAATGGATATACCATCAAGGCAGGTATCACGGATGTGGAAACTATCGGCATAGATACTCCTCAGGATTTGGAACGGGCAGAAGAATTTCTTAAAAGCCACGGGCTGTAAACTCATTGGAAGCCCATGTTGAACCGAAATGACCAACCCCGGATTCTTGAACCGGAACAACTGGCAGTGCAAAGACCGGAACGTATCAAGTTGCCTAATGGCGTGCCATTGAGTGTGCTCAATGCCGGTGACAATGAAGTGACACGTATCGATCTCCTCATGGCAGGCGGCCGATGGCAACAGAAACAGCCCTTGCAGGCGTTGTTTACGAACCGCATGCTTCGCGAGGGAACCCGACGCTACGATGCCGCCCAGATAGCGGAAAAGCTGGACTATTACGGAGCCTGGCTGGAATTGTCCAGTGCATCCGAGTATGCCTATGTCACCCTTTATTCTCTGAATAAATACCTTCCCCAAACGCTTGACATATTGGAGTCTATCGTCAAAGAGCCGGTATTTCCCGAGAAAGAGCTGGGAGTGATTGTAGACAACAATATCCAGCAGTTTCTTGTCAACTCTTCCAAGGTGGACTTTCTGGCGCACCGCGGATTGGTGAAGGCTCTGTACGGCGGGCAGCATCCCGGTGGACGTCTGGTGCAGGAAGAGGATTATCGGCGCATCACTCCTGCGGTGCTACGCGAGTTTTATGACCGTTACTATCATTCCAATAATTGCAGCATCTATCTCTCGGGTAAGGTAACCGGTGATTGCATCCACAGGATAGAGTCCTTGTTTGGCTGCGAGGCTTTCGGTACGGATTTCCGCAAACCGGAGAAGACAGAATTCCATCCGGTTACCACCTCCGGAAAACGTATCTTCATCGAACGTCCGGACGCCCTGCAAAGTGCCGTCCGTATGGGCATGCTTTCCCTGGACCGTAATCATCCGGACTACTTGAAGGCCCGCGTACTGGTCACACTGTTCGGGGGTTATTTTGGCAGTCGCCTGATGTCCAATATCCGGGAAGATAAAGGATACACATACGGTATCTCCGCAGCCATCATGCCCTATCCGGGGCAGGGAGTGTTGGCGGTCAGTGCCGAAGCCGCCAACGAATTTGTGGAGCCTCTTATCGGTGAGGTTTATCATGAAATAGACCGCCTTCAGAACGAGCTGGCTTCCGATGGAGAGCTTTCCATGGTGAAGAACTATATGTTGGGAGACATGTGCCGTAGTTATGAATCTGCATTCTCGTTGGCAGATGCCTGGATTTTTGTGCAGGTATCGGGCTTGCAGGATACCTACTTTGCCGAAGCACTGGATGCTGTCAAGGAGGTTACTCCACAAGAAATCCGTGAACTTGCAGGGCGGCATTTATGCAAAGAGAAATTAAAAGAAATAGTGTGCGGCAAAAAAATGTCATAAAAAGCGGGAGTTATCGCATCATTTTACCGGATAAATCCTACCTTTGTCAATTATCAACTATCAATTATCAATTAATGAAATATCTATATACTGCACTCATTCTGGCTTTCTTATGCCAAGGTGGAGCCACTGCCCAGGAAAAAAAAAGCGGCTTTTTCGATAAAGTGAAAAGTACATTCTCTTCGGAGATAAAGATAGGTACCTATACGTTCAAAGATAACGGGGCCGTCTATACCGGTGAAATAAAAGGCCGCAAGCCCAATGGAAAGGGGAAGACCGTTTTCAAGAACGGCGACGTCTACGAGGGTGAGTATGTGAAGGGCAAGCGTGAAGGCTACGGTACATATATGTTTCCCGACGGTGAAAAGTATGAGGGGCAATGGTTTCAAGACCAGCAGCATGGTAGGGGTATCTACTATTTTATGAATAACAACCGTTATGACGGCATGTGGTTTCAGGATTACCAGCACGGTAAAGGAACCATGTACTATTACAATGGTGATATTTATGAGGGCGACTGGGTGAATGATAAACGCGAAGGCCAAGGAACGTATACCTGGAAGAACGGTTCCAAGTATGTAGGCTCGTGGAAGAATGACAAGAAAGACGGCAAAGGAACACTGACCTGGAATGACGGTTCCAAATATGACGGGGAGTGGAAAAATGATGTCCGGGACGGTAAAGGAACTTTTGAATATGCCAACGGCGACAAATATGTAGGTGACTGGAAGGACGACATGCAGCATGGCAAAGGTATTTACTTTTTCCATACCGGCGACCGTTACGAAGGTTCTTATGTTCAAGGTGAACGTACCGGAGAGGGCATTTATTACCATGCCAGCGGCAACAAGTATGTGGGCAGCTTCAAGGATGGAAAGCAGGAAGGCCACGGCACATTTACGTGGGCAAGCGGCGCCGTTTACGAAGGTAATTGGAAAGATAACCAACGTGACGGATACGGTACTTACAAATGGAATGTAGGTGACTCTTACGAAGGTGAATGGAAAGACAATAAGTTCAACGGCCAAGGTACCCTGATTCAGACCGATGGAACCAAATATAAAGGCGGTTTTGTGAACGGTATGGAAGAAGGTAGCGGTATCCAGGAGGACAAGAACGGAAACCGTTATGAAGGCTTCTTCAAACAAGGCAAGAAACACGGTCCGTTTGTAGAAACAGACAAGAACGGAAAGGTGATACGAAAAGGAACCTACAAGATGGGAAGGCTGGAGAATTAGAATTAAAAATTAGAAATTAAAAATTAAAGGCTGCGCAATGTTCACTTCAGAACCGCGCAGCCTTTAATTTTTAATTTCTAACCGCTCCGCGGTTAGATAATGTATTGTGAACTGATTGATTCATTGTTCATCACCCGCTTGATGGTTTCGGCGAACATATCGGCAATGCTCAACTGTTTAACCTTGTCACATTTTTTAGAGTAGGGGATACTATCAGTAAATACCATTTCCGTTAGTGCGGATTCTTGTACACGGAAAGAAGCAGGGTCGGACATTACGCAGTGGCTGGCAATGGCACGGACAGATTTGGCTCCTGCTTCCAGCATGATGTTGGCAGCCTTGGTAATGGTTCCTGCTGTATCTACAATATCGTCTACCAATACTACATTCTTGTCTTTTACATCACCGATGATTTGCATGGTGGCAACCACGTTTGCTTTTTCGCGTGTCTTGTTGCACAATACCAGGGGTACACCGAGGTATTTGGAGAATGTGCTGGCGCGTTTTGAACCGCCGACATCCGGGGTGGCGATTACCAAGTCTTCCAGTTTCAAGGATTCAATATAGGGGAGGAATACTGCTGATGCATACAAATGATCCACCGGAATATTGAAGAAACCTTGAATCTGGTCTGCATGAAGGTCCATCGTAATCAGACGGTCGATACCTGCAACAGAGAGCAGGTCGGCCACCAGCTTAGCGCCGATGGAAACACGGGGTTTGTCTTTTCTGTCCTGACGTGCCCAACCGAAGTAAGGGATAACGGCTACAACGCTTTTTGCCGATGCTCTTTTAGCAGCATCAACCATCAGCAGAAGTTCCATCAAGTTGTCAGAATTAGGGAAGGTTGATTGAACCAGGAATACATGCGAGCCACGGATAGATTCCTCATAAGAGACTGCAAACTCACCATCTGCAAAATGGGTGATGTTCATCTTTCCCAGAGGGCAATCAAGGCTAGCGCAGATTTTCTCTGCAAGGTATCTCGAATTTGTTCCGGAGAATACCATAAAGGGTGCTTTTTCGCTCATTTGTGTAATAGATGTTACCTATTTGTTAATTTGCATGCAAAGGTAGGAATTTCCCGTTACATAAAACAAGAGTTATTGTATAAAAATTATTTTTCTTTCCCGGATTTATTCGTAGCTTTGCTTTATGAAACGACTTTCTTTTATATGGTTTGCGGGGTTGTTGTGCCTTTGTACAACAATGGTTTCGTGTGTGGGAACGGCACCCATGAAGGAAGTACGCCTTATCGACTCTCTAAACCAGGTGGCTTATGCTTTTCGTTATAAAAACCTGGATTCATCCTGCCATGCGGCATCAAGGGCCTACCGTGAAGTCAGCCTCTATAAACAAGGAAAAGCGGAAGCATCCAATAATCTGGGCTTTTGTGCTTTTATGCGCATGGATTTTGAGCAGGCCGAAAAGTTTCATATGGATGTCTATAATCTGACCAAGAATGAACTGGAACTCCTTATTGCCGACATCGGTTTGATGAAGATTTATCAGCGGACGGCGTTGAACAAGGAGTTCTACGATTATCGCAATAGTGCCTTGCACCGTATGAAAAGAATAGCGGAGGATGACAATCTGTTTGTGGACCAACACGAGCAAATGCGTTTGAATTATGCCCGTTCGGAATTTTATATTGTATCTGCTGTGTATTATTATTATTTGCAACAGCGTCCGGAAGCTGTAGCCTCTATTAATGAAGTTACTAAAAAACAAGAGTTGCTGGCAGATACCAATCAGCTGTTGTATTATCACTACATCAAAGGTTCTGCTGCCTTATGCGAGGGTGAGACACCGGATGAGCGAAGACTGAGAGAATTTGATGAGCTCTATACCGCATGGCAGTTGGCTTCGCGCAAGGGCTATCTTTACTTTGAGGGCAATGGAGTGCAGGGACTTGCCAACTTATCCCGTTTTTAGCACCCCCGCCGCTCCCATGCCTTGACACGTTTTGGAGTACCGGTAGATTCGCTGCTTCCCATGCGTCTGGGGCAGTTGGCATTGCAAAAATTCAGCCAATACAAGGATTTGTATCAGATAGCAGGTGCATATGTATCTATCGGCAAATACCTGAATGCCCACAGTCACTATACAGAAGCTCTTGACACGTTAAAACTTGCTCTGGAATGTGTAAATGACCATCACCGCCTTTTCTATGACTGCCACGATAGTTTGGACTGGCTGAGAGCATTTGACCGTCGAGATACGATTTGTGCGGAGAAGGCATGGATGGAGCAGAAACTGAAAACCGTGCCCGAGTGGATTTCACGTATTCGTGAACAGTTGAGCGTTTCGTATGCAGGACTCGGGATGAAAGAAAAATCAGACTATAACCGCAATATTTACCTGGATATCCTTGAAGATACACGCCAGGATAAAGAGCTGGAAAGCCGCTATCAAGCATTGGAAAAGGAGGCGGGGCAGCTCAACGTCGTGTTGTCACTGGTCATTGTGGGCTTCGTGCTTGTATCGCTCTTCTTCTGGTTTTTCAACAAGCGTTCCAAAGACCGGAACAGAGTGCATCTCCGCCGTCTGCAGCTGATGCTGGATATCTGTCAGAAGATAACGGCATCCATTCCGGCAGATGCACAGACTGAGGAGGAAATCATCGACTCTATCCGGACGGCTGTCTGCCCGGAATTGGAAAAGCTGTTTGGAGTGAAGGACATCCGCATAGA
>ERZ780012.773-NODE-773-length-11105-cov-3.21575_pt1:0-10000 | contig 11105 bp, 10 predicted proteins | sample MGYA00511869_ERZ780012 | MGnify/ENA primary metagenome ERZ780012 (study PRJEB29588, sample SAMEA2161608) | human gut metagenome | biome: human gut; feature: human-associated habitat; material: faeces | place: Denmark | collected 2008/2010 ... | reverse complement strand
GACCGTTACCGAGGCTCTTGCCGGACAGTAAACAAAGTATCGGAGTCTATTGTCGTTTTAATCCGCAATAACGGCACGAAGCAAACACAAGTTCAATGTTTATGTTGATTATTCTGTTTTTACAATCAGCTTCTAATCGAATAACCGAAAAAACATACTCTAATCGCTTCGGATTAATTAATTTATATTGCAACACCAATCGTGTTTTAATTGATTGTGTCCAACGAGGCATTAAACACTATTCGTGTTTTTTTGAAAATTTGGCAAAATTAAAAACAACCCTGCAGTCCGCAAGGTTGTTTTAGTAAAAATATCACTATTTAGATGTCTAACGAGTGGTTTATAACGCCACCGCCGAGGCAAATATCGCCGTAATACGCGACTGCATATTGTCCTTCGGCAATCGCTCTTTGTTTTTCTTGAAACACGATACGTACGTCGCCGTTATCAAGAACAGTGGCTCGAGCCTTTTGTAACGGTTGACGATGTTTGATGCGAACTTCACAATCGAACTCTTTCGCCGGTGGCGGAGTGATAAAGTTGAACCCCTCGGTTTCAAGTCCGTCCTTAAACAATATATCGTCCTCGCCTTGCGATACGATGAGCAAATTCTTTTCAACGTCTTTGCCAAGGACAAACCACCTTTCTCCGTTGCCGTCCGCACTTCCGCCGATACCAAGACCTCTTCGTTGCCCCAAAGTGTAGAAATACACACCGTGGTGCCTGCCGACGACTTTTCCGTCTTGCGTGACAATATCACCGTCTTTCATCGGAATGTATTGAGAAAGAAATTGCCTGAAATTGCGCTCGCCTATAAAGCAAATGCCTGTGCTGTCCTTCTTCTTTGCAACAGGAATATCGAATTTGAGCGCAAGCTCTCTGACTTCGGGTTTTGTCAAATCCCCGAGAGGAAACATAACGTCGCGAAGCTGTTGCATGGAAACTTGATTGAGGAAATACGTTTGATCCTTGTTGTCGTCCTTTGCACGGAGTAAATAATGCATATCGCCGTCGTGGCGGATTCTGCAATAATGTCCCGTGGCAACATAGTCCGCTCCGAGTTCGCGCGCAAAATCGGCAAACGGGCCGAACTTAACTTCACGATTGCAAAGTACGTCGGGATTCGGTGTTCTGCCTTTCTTGTACTCGTCCACAAAGAGTTTGAACACGTTGTTCATATATTGCCCGGAAAAATCCACCGAATAATACGGAATACCGATTTTGTCGCAAATATACTGCACGTCCGTCCAATCCTGCTCGCCCGTACAACAACCGTTTGGGTCGGTTTCTTTCCAGTTGGACATATAAAGTCCGACAACGTCAAAACCCTGCTCCTTCAAAAGAGCAGCGGCAACTGCGCTATCCACGCCGCCGGACATACCGACGACAACTCGTTTTTTCTTTTCGTCCATACGGACATTTTAGCATTTCGCCGTCGGTATGTAAAGCGAGAAACATATATCCGATGACGAACATTACAATCCAATCACACTATTAACTAGCATAGCGGAATAATCAAATTCTTTTTTATTATAGTCCATTTATCGCCAATTGTAAGACGTTTGTATTCAGCAAAACGCAATGCTTCTTCTTCTGTTTGAAACTTTATTGCTTGTTGCAAATCTTTTACCACACTAACAGTTTGGCTTTCAATAGCAGATAATGACAAATACATTCCTTTATCAGGGTAGTACAAATAGAAATTAGTGCATTGTTCAAAGGCTTTCGGCATGTTGATTTCGGGAATATTTTGACGGCTTTTTAATTCATCGATAGCAATACCACTTGTTTTAATATCATTCATTCCATCAACAAAAACAGTCAACAGGGAATGCGATAAATAAACAAGGAATACACCAAACCCGCACATAATAAGCGCAGAAATAATGTAGCCTATACCCGTTCCGACATCTACCAGTGCACATACTAAAATTCCGCCAATAAGCAGCAGCAAAGCACATATCAAGTCTAGACTTATTGCTACTTTAAGAAAAGAGTCGACCATTTTGTCTGCTTTTTCTAATTTGTTAAAGCTATTGTTTCTCATAATGTCCTCCATGATATCGGCATACCGATATTTTATTAAATAATATCATTATGCCGATAATATGTCAATAGGAGTAAATTATGGAAATTCTTATTGCACAGCGAATCAAAGATTTGATGAAAAGCGAAAAACTCACCCAAATGCGACTTGCCCGTGCGCTCGGCGTCGGACAGAGTTCGGTGAGTGACTGGATCAACGCAAAGAGCGAACCGAGCATTGAAAACTTATGGAAACTCGCCGATTCTTTCGACGTTAGCGTAGACTATCTCATCGGCAGAAAAGAGATTTGAAAACAGCACCCGACGGTGCTGTTTTTTTTGTTGCAAATGACTTTTGCGTATATCAAAATTTACATTCAAAAAGCGGAGCATTTTTGCTCCGCTTTTCAAATCGCTGTTTTATCTCTAAATTTTTGCTATATAAACGTTCGTTCTGCGCAATACATTGTTCACTTGCATACGCAACAAACGCCGCGAATTTGCCTTATATCAACGTCGATATAGTCGGAAGAATTGCCGCATACGCTCCCGAACCAAACCCCAAAATCGCAAAAAGGATTATGAGATATAATATACTTCCCACAACGCCCAGACATACGGAAACAAGACAGCCGATGCCTGCGCTGCGTGACCTTGCGGGATGTTCGTCTTTCCACACAAGCCACAAAATGAAGCCTACGATAGGAAGGAAAAATCCGAGAATGCCCCAGCCGACCGTCCCGCCTTCCTTTGCTGATTGGACTTGCGTTGACGATGCGCCTAAACCGCCGTTTTGAACATTGCGCCCGTTTGAAGGCAACGTGTAGTTGACGCCTTGAACGAGGCTGTTGCGATTGGTTCCGCCGGTGTCCGACACTGTGAACGACGTCGGATTTTCGCCGTTGTTGAAGTTGAAAATGGTCTTGATTACGCCACCGCAATGAGGGCATTTTGCAAGCACGCAAATAAGGTCGCCCTTAAAGTCGAACACTATTTCCCAGTCCACTCTCATCTCGCCGCAAAGCGGACAAGTGGAAAAAGAATTGTTGATTTTGTTTTCGACAATCAATCCCACGCCGTCGTAGTATCTTTGAAAATCCATATTTTAAACTCCCTTTTTATTCTTTTTTTATGACACAAAAATCATATCATCTCTATCGAAGTCCGTCAACGGCAATCGATCATTCGTACAGACTTTGCGGATATCTGTCTCCGTTGTCGGGCAAAACGACCACTATGTCGCCGTCCGTGCGCTTGCGCAGCTCGCGCGCCGCAAAATACGCTGCTCCGGAAGAGATTCCGCATTTTTCGCCAAATTTTCGGTAAATTTCTCCAACCGACTTTATTGCATTTTCGTCTGCAACGTCGATTATTTGATCGAGCTTGCTCACATCAACGATTGCGGGGACGAAATTTGCGCCTATACCTTGAATTTTATGCGCCCCGGCGTAGCCTTTTGTAAGAAGCGGACTTGAAAGCGGTTCAACGGCGACCACTTGGCAATCTATGCCGTTTTGCTCGATATATTTTTTCACGCCCATAACCGTGCCGCCGCTTCCCACACCTGCGACGATGTATTTTGCCGTCGGAACGGACGCAAAAATTTCTGGTGCGGTCGTATAAAAATGTGCCTCTACGCTTGCAAAATTTCCAAACTGATTTGCAAGCCACGCACCGCTCTCGGCAATCTCTTTTGCCTTCTTGACCGCGCCTGCCATACCTTCGCTTGCAGGAGTAAGCACAAGTTGCGCACCGTATGCGGAAATCATCTCTCTGCGCTCTTTACTCATACTTTCGGGCATAACCATAACCGCGTTAAGTCCCAGCTCTCTCGCGACGTACGCAAGACCTATGCCGGTGTTTCCGCTCGTTGCCTCTACAACCGTTCCGCCCTCTTCCAACTCGCCGTTTTCAAGAACGCGCATAATCATAAAAAACGCCGCTCTGTCCTTTATCGAGCCGGCAGGATTCTTCCCTTCGAGCTTTCCGTATATACCGTCGCCAAGCGACAAAATCGGAGTATTGCCTATCTTTTTTGACAAAACATCGAGTTTTTCTTGCAATTTTGCATCCATAAACTGCCTCTTTTGTCAAATCGCGCTTCAAAAACGAGCAATAGAATCCCCTTTCCGACACGATTCGTCAAAAACCATTCTTATATAATTATTATATCACCGCATATTTCATATGTCACCAAAATATTGTGCATGTAATATTTTGCGTTATGTTTACTATTGCAAATTTGTGTGGTATAATTCATAAAAAGCAGGGCAATCCGACACGGCATGCCCATACGCACCCATGGCGCAACTGGATAGCGCATCAGATTCCGATTCTGACGGTTGGCGGTTCAAGTCCGCCTGGGTGTACCACTCAAAAACCGCTATATTTTATAGCGGTTTTATCGTCTTCACCAAGCGGACTTGAGTACCGAATGCTGACCGCGAGCAAAGAGAGAGGCAAGCGCGCAGCATTTGCCGAAATCGTGCGAAGTGGACATAGCAAACAAAACCAACACGCAGTGTTCGTGCATAGCACGGTGGTGCGTAAGCACCTTTTTGTTTCGCGTAGACGCGATTGGTGCTACGCACAACAATCGCTATTACGCTCGCTTGCTCGCTACAAATCCGCCTTTGGTGCGCCATTAAGGTCTTTACCATCACGGCAAAGACCTTTTTTTACTTCCAAACGGATTCTTACCTTTCGCTAATGCGATTGACACTATGTGTAACAATCGCTATTACGTTCACTTCGTTCCCTACAAGTCCGCCTGGGTGTACCAAGTTGCCACGGTTGAACACCAAAATTCAACCGGGTATTTTTTGCATTTTCACTCTTTTAGATGCAAATATGCGCGCTCTCACTCGACCGTTATTCTTCCGCGACGTCGCATGCCGGAGCGACAACGGAAGAGAGTTCGTCAAGAACGCCCTCTTGTTCATCCTCGTCGAAATTGAGGATGTTTTCCATTTCTTCGCGTTGTTTTTTGAGCACGGGAAGTTCATCCGTGCAGAACAAACGCACTTTGCCGTCCTTATTCTTTCCGACGATGTTGAGGATTTTGCCTTTTGTTACGCATATGCCGGCAAACAGCGGTTCGAGCAAGAAAAGGATTGAGAGCAAAAGCATAAACACAAGCACAACCCAAAGAAATGCGCCGTTGCCGAACCATGCCATAAATCCTTTGAGGATGTTGTCGGTGCGCATAACTTGGTCTACCACGAACAACTCGTCAAACGCCGGCATACCCGTCGTAGTGGCTTTTGCCGCAAGCGGCAAGATTGCGATAAACACGTACACGAGCGGAAGAGTGAGCACAAATGCAAACGTCGTAATTCCGATAGTAAGTCCGTTGCGGAGTTTCTTGTTTGGGAATCTCAACGCCACGTTTGAAAACAGCATAATGCCCGCACTCATAGTGAGAATGACCACGATATACTTTGCAAGAACGTTGTCGATTTGGCTGAACGCCGTGAAAAACGCGATATTGTCGGGATTTTCCATATCCTGCATTGCGTTGAGCAAAAAGAGAATGCCCAAAACGATGATTGCCACCGAAAGCCCCAAAAGCGCAAAAAGCACCTTTTCGGTCTTTGTGAGTTGTTTCACCATAATTTTACCCCTAAAATTTATAAAACAATTATAAACTACAATCGGACAATGTGCAAGAAAAAACTTTTTAGGCACTATGCCACGGCTTCCTTTTGCAACGCGCGTGGCGTGGAAAATTCGGCAATCCGAACGGTACTTAAAAAAACGCCCTCTTATCCGCAAAAAAGCACCGTTTGAGCGGTGCTTTTTTGTTGACTATACGTCTTGAAATTATTTTCAAAAATCGGTCGCCTTTACTTTTTCACAATCTTCTTATCTGCGCGACTTGCAAGCCATTTCACGTCGTCCAATATCTGATAATCGTATCTTATGACGTCGGTTTCTTCTTCGCTTCTGTGCTCGACTTCCGCTCTGATTTTTCTGTAATCCGCAAGCCCATCGAAAGTGGTAAGGCATCCGTGCTTGCGAAGCTCGAAATCCTTAAACTTGCCCTCTTTCATTTTGGCAATTGGCATAGGAATCATGCCGCAAGTGATTGCGTATGCGTTCCATCTTTGGTGCTCCTGGATTGCCATACGCCCCCTCAAACTGTCGAATTTGAAGGAGTCGTTTGTGTAAACCACGCCTTTTCTGCCTTCGATTTCGCTACCGTCGTAAACGATGGGATCGTCTTTTTCGTATGCGCGCATAAACTCGTCGGACGCATCCTTCTCGCCATCCGCTTTGTCGCGCAAGTCGAAACCGATGAGTTGCAGTTTCATTCTTATGGCAAGCACACCGTAAATGTTTGCTTCGCGCTGGAATTGAGCTTGCTTATACCAGCTTCTCGTAGCTTTGAGTTTTTCGCCGTCCTCGTCTATTTTCACGATATCGCGCATTTCTTGCGCCGCCTTTTTCTTTTCGCTCTCGTATGCGTAGGCAAGCTCGTAACAACGATGTCTGTCCATTGCCAACGCCTCGTTCTTTTCGTTTACGATTGCGTTTACGTTGTACACAAGCTCGCCCTCGTTGCCGAATACGATAAAATCGACGTCTTTATCAACGCTTCCGATAACGTCGTTTTTGAGCTTATCGTCGCGGATTTTGACAAACACTTTCGTTTGCTCGAAGATTTCCCACTCTTTGAGTTTCGTGCAAATCTTTTCGGCAAAGTCAAGATTTTCCAAATCGGAGCCGAATGCGACGATGAGATAGTTGTAGTTTTTCTTGCCGCTTTTTTCGCTCAAATTTTCTTTGAGAGATTTGTAGAAATCGTCGTCGTTTATATCGAGCTCGAAAAACTTTTCGTTTGCCGGCTTGCACGGCAAGGGCAAATACTCGTCCTGTCCGAGTTCTCTCTCGAAGCGGTAGTAGTCGTGGTTGAGATTTTTGTCGTTTCTTGCGTCCTTTTTGTCGTAAATCCAATAGTTGACGGCTTTGGGAACGAATTTGCCGTCCTCGATGCTCATAAACTGATTGTTTTCAACGGACGTAAGGAAGATTTGTCTGTTCGCTTTTCCGAAGCCGATAAGCGCGACGTTGAGCGAAACGCCGGACTTCACCGTTGCGGTTGTATAGTCGATTTGCTCGTCGTCCATAAACTCCGTAAGCGGATAATTGTAGACGAAATCGTACGCAACGAGCTTATACTTATTGACGTAATGCACGAGTCCCGACGTTCTTTTGACAAATTTCAGGAAAGTGGATTTGTTTTCCGGTTCGCCGAACACGTATGCGTTCAATCCCCTATCGCCGCCCGGGCAATATTTTTCGAGGGACAACTCGCTTATAACGCCTGCGATTTGCTCGGTAAAAGCAAGATTGATTTTGTCGTCGCCCGTGTTCACTATAACTTCTACGCTACGGTTGTCGAAATCCTTGAACAGTTCGCGCAAATTCTTTGCGAAATCGTCTGTCGATTCGACCTTTGCATACGAAACCTTTTCGACAAAAGCAAACTTTTTCAAATCCTCGTTCACTTCTTTTGCCACGACGATGCAGTTTGCGCTCTCGCCTTTTTTCGCAATGGATTTGACTATGCTCTTGTTTTGCGGATTGAAGCCGACCACTACGAAACACTTCTTTGCGTTTTTGGCACGTTCTTTCCAAACGTGATTGAGCACTCTTCTGTACACGATAGTAACCGCCAAAAAGCTTGCGTTGAGCGCAACCATAACGAAGCACAACCACATAACCGCCTTAAAAGCGGAATTTGCCTCCATAAGCGGTTTTACGGCGGAATAATCATACTTCAACACAACCAAATCCACACTCGACTTCACCGCGTCGAAAAACGCCTCGTCTGCCGCCGAACCGTTAAACTTGTTCGCAAGATAGAACAGGGGAATCGCGACAAAGTAAATCGCCCAGAACTTGCCCTTTTTGTAATTTTTGTAATATTCCAACCTATCCGCCCTGCCGCGTCTTGCGATATTCACTATCGACGTTGCAAGGATTGCAATCATAATTGCAAAGCACAGCCAAATAACGATACTCATGTTTTTCACCTACGTTTTGTTTGCTATATCTTAACACACGCACGGCGTTTTTTCCATATATTATGCCGTTTTTGTCGTTTAACTTTAATTTTTTATCGACAATCATACGCCATTTTCGACTTATCTGCTCGTCTTTTCGTCAAACTCTTGCGGCGTCCCTGAACTCGTGAGGCGTCATACCCGTATATTTTTTGAAAACACGATGAAAATACGCAGGATCTTCAAAGCCGACCATTTCCGAAATTTTGCTCACTTTCAAATCGGTTTGAAGCAGATACTCTTTCGATTTTTCAATGCGATACGACGCAATATAATCGCTTACGCTTGTTTTCATAACCCTAACGAAAAGTTTTGAAAAATAGTTTTCGCTTACGCACGACAAATCGGCAAGTTGCGCCATAGAAATCTTTTTGGAATAGTTTTGCTGAATATATTCGACGGCTTTTTTCACTCTTTCGTCCACTTTGCGCGTATCCGCGCTCGTTTTTGCGATTTTGAGCATAACGTCCAAGCTAGACAAATTTTTGACCATCATCTCTATAAGCTTCGTTGCCGCAAAGTATCTTTCTCTTTCAACCGCGCGCAAGCCTTCGTAAAGCACTCTCAAATCTTCGTCAAACTCTTCTTGCGGATATACGTAGTCAACGCAATCGCGAATATCGGTGCGCACTTCGCCTCCGCATACTGCGGAAACGTATTCGCCGTTGATAAAAATAGGCACGACAAACTCCAAAATGCCGTATTGGCACTTGAAAAAATGCGTCCTCTTGCTTTTTGCCGCCGCTATTGCGGAATGAACTATACAATCCACGCACTTGTCGCAAACCGCCTTATTTTGTCGCGCCGCTATGCAAAATTCCGCCTCGTTTATCGGTTTTATAATAGTGTTCCCAAGCGGATCGAGCACCGAAAATGCAATTCCGGTTGCTTGCGCGGCATATTGCAATGCTTTTTTGAATTTATCTATATCAATAAATTCTTCAAATCTGCCTGCCATGATTTACCTCGAAATTGTATTTTTCACGAATTAGATTACATTTTGTAGTCTAAATTTTACAATTAGATTTTACAACAATTGCGCAAATATGTCAATTGAAAACATTTTGCACAAATTGTATATTTATGTTGACGATGCGCAACGGCAACCGAACGCAATCGTCCCGAAAATCAGTTCAAAAAAAATTTATATAAGGAGAAAAATTATGGATTACGTTAAAAACAGTATTGCGTCTTTCTGCAAAAAGAATAAGGTCAACCTTATTTTTCTTGTCGTTTGTCTGCTTGTTATTTTCGTAAGCAGCTTCTGTGCGTCTTGCGTTCAATCTGACGGATTCACCGTAAAAGTGACCGATCTCAGAGACGAAACGAACACCGGAAGCATCACAAACACGTCTGTAGGAGAAGACGGCGCAACCGTCGAAACCGAAACAGCGGTCAAAGGCAAGGTCGTTTCGGGCATCTTGTTCGTGCCAAACAACGCAAGCGCCGAAAATCCGCTCCCCGCAGTCGTGCTCACGCACGGATATCTCAACAACCGCGAAATGCAACTCCAAAACGCAATCGAACTTGCGCGCAGAGGTTTCATCGTGCTTACTGTTGACCGCGAAGGACACGGCAACTATGACAACAGCGGCTCGCAAAATGCCATGATGGCAACAAACGGCTTATACGATTCCGCAAAATATCTTTACAACCTCGACATAGTAGACAAATCGAAAATCGGTATTTCGGGACACTCCATGGGCGGTTACACGACGGCGGCAACGCTTGCGGCAGACAAGAACGTCGGCATCGTTTCGGCAGGCTTGATGCAAGCATGGAGTTCGTTTATGGGCGCAGGCAGCGACATCTCGGTCGGTTTCCTCAAAGCTAAGGACGACGAATTTTTCTTCACCACTAAAGAAAACGGCGGCACAATCGCAAGAGATTATCTCAGCACCGCAACC
>ERZ780012.772-NODE-772-length-11118-cov-7.17988_pt1 | contig 11118 bp, 18 predicted proteins | sample MGYA00511869_ERZ780012 | MGnify/ENA primary metagenome ERZ780012 (study PRJEB29588, sample SAMEA2161608) | human gut metagenome | biome: human gut; feature: human-associated habitat; material: faeces | place: Denmark | collected 2008/2010 ... | reverse complement strand
TTTTGTTTCTTTTAAATATTTGTCCATAATGCACCTTCACAAATTCCGATTTATCTTAGAACAAAATCTCCTCCGGTTTGATCTTGTCCTTCTCCGTAATGGGCCGGATCACCTTGCAGGGCACACCGGCGGCAATGACCCCCGCCGGGATGTCATGGGTCACCACGCTTCCCGCACCGATGACCGAACCGGCACCGATGGTCACGCCGCCGCAGACGGTGGCATTTGCACCGATCCAGACGTTTTCTTCCAGCGTGATGGGCGCAGAAGTGCCCACACCGTGGCTGCGCTGTTCCGGGTCCACCGCATGACCGGAACAGGCCAGACAGACGCCGGGGGCAATGAAGGCCCCAGCACCGATGTGCACCGGTGAGGTGTCCAGAATGACGCAGTTGTAGTTGATGACAGCCAGCCCGTGGGTGTGGATGTTGAAGCCGTAGTCGCAGTGAAAATCCGGCTCGATGCCGGTCATGGGCGAGCAGGTGCCCAGCAGCTGCTGCAGAATGGCGCGGCGTTTTTCCGTTTCGTTCGGGGCGGTGCGGTTGTACTCCCAGCACAGCTGTTTGGCGCGTACCTGTGCTTCGGTGGGGGTGTTTTCGTAGCCGCTGGCGTAGGCCGCCGGGCGTTTCATAATTTCAATCGGGTCCATTGTTTCTCTCCTTTACTCCATCTTCTGGATCGCCGCACCCAGCCGGCGGCACAAGGTGTCACCGGCCTGATTGGCGATCTCCAGCACTTCTTTCCCTTCGATCACCTGCGGAGTGCGGCTGTACATGAACTCATAGAGCTTCTGGTCAGCCCGCATCGCTTTTTCATAGATGGGTGCATAGAAACTCCAGACCTTTTGATCCATGGCAGCCTCCTTCTCCTGCAGCCTTCTTTCTTACAGCTTAATATTAGTTTATACTAACCCTTCTGTCAAGAGCATTTTACATGCGTTTTGGAAAAGGTCAGAAAACTTCTATCTGCCCGGAATAATTGATTCCTTTTTCAACAAGGGGGCCTTTCGCACCCATTGTAAAAGCGATGTCGCTGCTGCAAATCGCCATCAAGCGATCACCCGTTCTAATGTTAAAAATCCAATTATTTAACGTTTATCTGAGTAATTACAGATCTGAATAGCCGCGCCGTGCGCCATGCGCTGGAAGCCGTGTTTTTCGTAGAACAGGACGTTGGTTTCGTCCTCCGGCATTCCCTCAATGTAAAGGAAGTTCTTGTACTTTTCCTTGATGCGCTCCACCAGCTGTCCGGCAATGCCCTGCCCCTGGTAGTCCGGGTGGACCAGCACATAGTGGATCTGTGCCAGCATCTCGCTGTCGTCCAGTGCACGGATCAGGCCCACAAGTCTATCTCCATCCTACGCCGTCAGCACGGTGGAGGAGTGCATCAGTGCCTTATACAGCCGCTGGGGATACTGGCCGGACACCCAGCCCACGGACAAAAACAGCTCCTGCACCTGTTCCTGCGTAAAGATTTTTTCTTCGGTATACTGTATCATATTTCTCCTTTAGCGGTAATCGCACCGCTGGCACTGGGACAACGGCGTGTCGGTTTCTTCCTTGTAAAAAATGCCGGACCAGCGGCAGATGCTCTGCAAGATGGGCACCACCGAAGTGCCATTTGCGCAGGTAGCCAAGTCCCACATGCTTTCCTTCAGCAGCTTCTTCACAGAATCATTCATGATAATACCCTCCTGAATTTGTTTTGACCGGGTGGTCTTTTCGGGTGCTATTATAAGAAAGCTGCACGGAAACCGCAAGATATGGGCCAATTTATGAGCTGCTCATAAATTTGGAAGTGACCATTCAAATTCATACAAATGGAACTTATGGCTGATCTGATGTGCAATGATGCGTTGACGCATGGTTTCTCCTCGTTATTTTTCAGGCCTCAGTTCTTCCAGCAGGGCCGTGCAGCCCTCCAGCACATCCTGCCATGTGGCCTCAAAATCCCCGGTATACCACGGGTCGGCCACATCGCCGGGACGGTGGGTATGGTCCATCAGCAGGGATACTTTATGCTCCGGGTCGCTGCCTACAAAGCACGCCATGTTGCGCAGGTTGTTGTGGTCCATGGCGATCAGATGATCGTAGGCTTCGTAGTCCCGCCGGGTCATCTGCCGGGCCGTTTTGCCCGCGCAGGAGATACCGTGCTCGGCCAGCTTCCGCCGGGCAGGCGGATAGACCGGGTTGCCGATCTCCTCGGTGCTGGTGGCCGCGGATCCAATTTCAAATTTATCAGAAAGCCCGGCTTTGGCCACAAGGTCTTTCATTACAAACTCGGCCATCGGGCTGCGGCAAATATTGCCGTGGCAGATGAAAAGTACTTTTGTCATATCAAAATATTTCCTTCTAACGTATCATTTCAAATTTTGCATACATGCGTGCAAAATTTAGTTGTCTCAAAGACTTCCTCATTTCCCCAGATATTTTTCCAGAAGCACCAGCTGAACGCCCTCAATGCCATTGAATACCGTCGGGACGATTCCAATTTCCGTATAGCCATGCTTCTTGTACATCGCACGCGCCACCGCATTCCGGGCGTTCGTATCAATGCGCAGCTCCGTGCAGCCGTTTTCATGCGCATAGGCTTCATAATATTCAATAAATGCTCTGCCATACCCCTTGCCTGCGCTGTCCGGGGCAATGACGAGAGTATGCAGCACGCAGACCTACTCGTCCGGCACGATATGCTCCCAGTGACCCTCTGCGTAAGAATCCACCTGAATCTTGTTCAGAATGCCCGTTCCGCGGATTTCTCCGCCATCTTCCAGCACAAACAAATCATCCCGCGCATGAGCCATTTCGGCTGTTTTGCGCACCGGGTAGATACCTCGTATCCAGCCGATGGTCTGCTTTCCGTTTTCTTCTGCCGTGTGGATGGCATCATACAATTTTTCTACCGCATCAATGTCCTTTGCGGTTGCTTGCCGAATCGTCATTTTATGCTTTCTCCTCTATTTTTCTGTCAGTTCTCCGGCATCCAGAACACGGACGCCTTCGCCCACCTTTTCCCTATTCTACCACTTCTCCCCGCAGCAGACCAGCGGAATGCCCGCAAAACTTTTCTGGCTCACTTGCAATAAATTTCAATGGCTTTCTGTGCAAATTCTGCGGCACCGGCACCGCCGGCAGCATTGATGTTTTCCGTAAATGCTCCGCCTGCTCCATACATCTGCCCCAGCTGATTCAAAATCACTTTGGAACAGGCGTAGTAGTGCTCTGTGATAAACTCCTGCAGCTTCTTCACCTGTGCCTGCACCTCAGGGTCTGCTGGGTCTTTGCCCTGCATCCCACCGAATGCCGCCACGATGTCCATCAGCTGGCCGCTCATGTTCTTGACCTCGTTCTCAGTCTTATGGGCCGTTTTTTCCTCAAACTCTTTGTATTCCGGCGTTTCGCCCCATTCTTTTTTGGCTTGCTCGGTATACTTCTTGATCTTCTGCGTATCAAATGCGGTAAAGTCCATAACCTTTCCTCTTGTGGTTCGAATTTTTTGCGCAAGGCCGATCAGATCTTCAAGATGCTGCTTTTTCAATGTCAGAAGTGTGATCTGCTGTAAACGTTCCCGTGCTCACACGTCATCCAGCCGATAGCCCGCTTCTGTGCGGCATACCGGACACAGCAGACCGATTTTATCGTAATATTGCAGAGTCCGGATGCTCACTCCGGTTCGTTTGCTCACTTCATTCACTGTCATCATCTTGTTGTCCTCCCTTGCGACAGCCCCAGTATACGCTATGACGCAGCGTCAGGGTCAAGAGGTTTTTGATGTTTTTTCTGGTTCTCTCAAAATTTTCATGGCAAATTCCCCCTGTAACAGCCCTTCAGCCACCCAGAATAAGCAAAATCAGAACCACGACCACTGCAATAGCGATCAGGCAGCCGCATCCGCTGCCGTTTCCGCCGCCACCGCCATTGTTGTGGTTCCCTCCCCACCCGCAGACCCCGGACGAACCGCCGAAGTTTCGGTTGAATGCAGTCATGTACTGGGCATAGCCCGTGTCGCCTTTGCCGAAGTAGCCGTAGTCACCGTTTGCCATTGTCTTGTCCTCCTCAGAAGTCTGTTGTTGCTTCTTATGAGGTTATTATACAAAAAGTGATGTACCATAAACTTCCCTTATGTTCTTTTTTCTGTTTGGATAACGTCCAAGCCTTCGCGCATACATTCCAGTGATGCATTTTTTTCACCGCAATGAACGGAGGGAATCGGTATGCTGCTGACCCTGCTGCAATTTTTTGCCACCAAATTTCTGGTCCTGGCACTCCATCTGGAAAGCGGCAGCTTTCCAAAGCCACTCTCGGCCCGGGAAGAAGCCGAAGCTTTCGCCGCGCTGCGGGCCGGGGACACCGCTGCGCGGGAAAAGCTCATCCGGCACAACCTGCGGCTGGTGGCACACATCGTGAAAAAATACTACGCCCTCCCCGGCGACCAGGAAGACCTTGTTTCCATCGGCACCATCGGGCTGATGAAAGCGGTAGACACCTTTGATGCCGCACGCAAGGCGCGTTTTTCCACCTATGCAAGCCGCTGCATTGAAAATGCTATCCTCTCCCCAGCGCACTTTCAGATGGAAAAGAGAACCCACTCATTTTGCAAAGCAGCGTAAATGCGTCAAAATGGGTTTTCTGGGCTCAGGAAAGTGGTCACCTTTTTCTACTTCAAAAAGCATCATGTGAGGTATCCTGTCTAACCCCTCTCTACATCCTGCAGGTGCCGCTTGCCGGGCCGCACACCACTTCGGAAGCACAGGCGTTCTTTCATATGTACCATTCCTACTCCGAAATCACCAATCCATCCGACCGTATGCGCTGGTGCCGCTACAGCCTTGGTCTGCTGCAGAAAGACGTTGCCGCCATGGTCGGCATGGAAGAATGGCTCTACCGGGACCTTGAAAGCGGCAATTTCCGCCGGAGCTTCTCCCCGGAGATTGCGGACAAGCTGGCTGCCTTCTATTCCATCCCTGTCAAGGACCTTCTGGATGACTACGCCCTGTTTTTCCACCGGGGCGGAGGAGCCTTCCTCCGCAGATACCGGGAGGCAAAAGGCTGGAACCGTCAGCAACTTGCCGACCACGCAAAGGTCAGCCGGACAAGCATCCGCTGCTGGGAGAGTGGACAAAAGACCATCAGTCAGAAGTGCTTTTGCCATCTGGTGGAAAACCTTGGTTCCGATTTTCCATCTATGCTTCGCATGTGAGGTATGGCAATTTTTCTCCGATCAGAAGATTTTTTCGTTATACCCCTTTATACCCTTGCCTGAAGGGGTATAATACGCACAAATGCAAAAGTCGTCTGCATGGCCGCCAATGATGATTTGGCAGCCTACAGACGGCTTTTCCATTATGTACCAATATTTTATTTCGAACCTTCAGGATGCTGCGGTTTTAAGAATGTCCAGTCTCTTCTTCAAGGTTTCTCCCCACTCCGGATGGACAGCAAAGGCAGTATCATCCAATTTATCAATCTGATTCAATCCAACCTTTCGTACTGCTTCTTCTGCCGCCGCTTTTTGGCTCAGGTGACGTTTTCCGACTGTAAGGCTGTTTGCTCCATCCAACGTGTCATACTGCTGAAATGCCCGGTTGAAGTCCATCAGGTCATGCAGACGGATGGGCTGATTGGTTTCATTGTCTACCAGCAGACCCCAATTTTCCCAATGACGGTCGGTATTGCCCACCAGATAATCCAGAATGTTCATCATATAATATCCGTGAGCATCCAGTTCCAGAACCTTATCCAGCGTATTCCAATCATGATTTGTGCAGTAGACGTCATAGGCTGCATAGGTCACAAGACTGTATCGCTGGGATGTCATGATTTTGCTGATGGATACCGGCTCATTTTCAAACATTCCCTGCTCATACAACACCTGATGGCAGTCAAAGCACCGGCAGATTTTGCTTGCCAGCACTTCACGTTCCACCGCATCCCTGCCGCCATCCTTGAAAAGATAGAAGCCATCCTCTTTGCGCACCCATGCCTTCGGGTAACATCCCCCTGTAGACAAGTCATTTGCCAAAAGGTGAGCATTTGTCACAGTCATCTGATGCCCGCGCAATGCAATATCCACAAGTGCGTTGCTCAAGGAATGTGTATAGAGATTGATATCCTCGAAACAGACCCTTTCATTTTTTTCTTTCACCCAGAACACATCCAGAAGGGATAGACAATGATACGAAAGCGCGATCTGGGCGCGATCTCGGTCTGTCTCACTCTGCGATGCGCCAATGCTGTTCAGGATTTCCTTTGCATAGGTACGGTCAAGTGTCAGCATTCGGGATGCGCACCAATAATAGAAGTTGGTCACATTATTGATTCGTTCATCAAAATCATTTGATTCTTCCAGCACCAAGTCATACGGCATAAAATCTTCGAGGTAAATTTTGCATTCGCCTGTCGTGCTGATTTGTGCCACGCAGCTCTCCCGATGCATAATTTCGTAGAACATACCGCTCATCCCTCCCTATACCTTGCGTTCTGTAGATATGTTTATATTACCCTCTTTTTTCATTTAATACAAGAGCTTTTATTACAAACGGACATTCCAGCGACCCCATCTGTACATTCGCCAAAGCACTACATTACTGACTTTGTCCAATCAAGTGTATTATTATGTAACACAAAAAGCCCCACGCTCAACACTGCCTCTGAATCCGACCGTCTCTGGTCGGAGCAGAAAAGCATATGTTGAGCGTGGGGCTTTGTTTATCGGCTCGGCTGCCAGCCGGGCTTTTGGTGTTCTTTGGGTTTGTAGGTTCCTTTGGTAGTATCGATCACCGCCTGCAGCAATTCGAGCTTCTGCCATGTGGGGCAGTTCAGACGGTCGATTTTTTCGATCACATAGTTGGCGTGGGCGGTTGCGACCCGTTTTCCGAGTTCGTCCCATCCCTCTTTCGTTTTGGGGTAATGTACCACCACTTCAATGGGGGCACTCTTTCGCATGGCTCACTCACCTCCGATTACATCGCTATCACCTCATTTTTACGGGTTACTGGTTGTCCGCTATTCGCTGCGGTTTCCGCTCAGAACATTCAGCGCCAGACTGACCAGCAAAGCCATATCAATGCGGAGCATTTCAGCCTTGCTGGCATAGCCCATAAAGCGTTCGATGCGGGATTTATCGATCGTGAAGATCTGCTCCAGAAGAATCATGGACGGTTCTTCAAATTATCGCAATTTTCATGAGCATCATCCATTCGGGCATCATTTTGGCGATATGCAGTTTGCGAATGTTGCCCGTGCATTGAAATCGCAAGCTGCTATATGTAAGAAACAGCCGCCGCAGACGGATACCACGACGGCTGTTGTTCAGGAGGTAAAACGAAACTGTCAGTTTTTCAGCGGCAGACTCATCTCACGGCTGGCACCGTTATAGATGCGGAGAACCTTCCGCATGTGGCGGTTTGCAGAACTGCCGGTGTCTTTCTGAGCCAGCTGCGTGATGGTTTTCGGGTGTGTCCTTGCCAGCTGCTGCACCAGCCGCTCCCGGCTGTACTCGCCCTCGTATACGGAGATGAAGCGGGCCACACCACGGATTACACCGGCAAGGTAGGAATCCACATTGCCCTTCCACGCCTCGTTGATGATGCGAAGCATCTCGACGTATCGCTCACAGCCATACTGCTTGTACAGCTCGTATGCCGTTCCGATGCAGTAGATTTTCCAGGGTGCCCGGATGCCGTCATAGGCAAATTCCACACCGGCATTCGACGTGATGCCCGCAAAGTAAAGCGCATCCGGGTTTTCGGCCACCAGATTTGCACGAAGGCGTTCGCCCGCCGTCAGGCAGGTAGCATTGCCTGTCTGAATCGCAAACAGCGTTGTTTCGTCTTCTTTGGTAAGGCCGTAGAAGACTTTGCAGCCTTGCCACCGTTGCAGGTTCGACGGGCTTCCACCGTGTTCTGCCCATCAAAAACATAGAAGCGGCCATCCCGGTAGCTGACCTTCGGCTCGTTCGCGATGTACTCCGAGAAGTTTTCCGCGATCTGCGAAACCTTCTCCATCCGCAGCATACGCTGATATTCAATACACGGGATCAGCAGTGCGCTGTTCACCATCTGATAGGCAAACTTGCATTCAGGCAAAGCACTGAGGTTTAAATTTGAATTCATCATAATTTCTCCTCCTTTACGGTTTTCAGGTAAGACATCATTCGGTCCATTAGTTCAGAAAGTTTCTTTTGGCAGACTTTATCGATCAGAACCTCCGGGTGTTCTTGAAAGACAACATTCCATCGAAAAATAAAATCTTCCGTTGCTCCCTGCAGTTCGCACAGCATGATGGAGCCGGTTGCTGCTGCTTTATCCTTGTAACGGGCATCCACCGAGGCTTTCAGTCGGGCCTTGTCTTCTTCGGACAAGTGTCGTTTATGACCCTGTATGCTCTGAAGAAAACTTGGTGGCGCATTGCTGGTCGGCTCGATTTCCTCTTCCGGCGGGGACTCGGTGATCGGTGCCTGTACCGACGTTTCCGGCTGTTCTGCCTGCAACGCCGTGTTGTTTTCCGGTACCGTCGGCTTTTTCTTCTGCGGTGCAGGCTTTGGCTTCGGTGGTGGCTTGCTCGGCTTCAGACGTTCGAGGACCATATCATCACGGTCACTCTTTTTCTTCTTGAGTTCCTCAAGAATTGCCGGGCGCTCTTCCTTTGGAATTGAAGCAAGCGCTACGATTTGTTCATCTGTCGCCTTGATATGCCCGGTCAGGATTTCTTCCTGCGCACCGGGCACCGCTTCGTCCGCAGCATCAATGCCTCGTGAATACTTTTCGGCACGTCGTACTGTTTTTTCTCCTACACCGTGCTCCGAAGCGATGCGTTGGCAGGTTCTGGATTCTGTGAAAATGTGGTCATTTTGACCACATTTTCGTATTCCATGTTTGCTGCCGAGGGGTGCCCCCACTGCCAGCTTGGTCGATTCATACTCCTTGCACAGAAGAAATTTCTTTCGTTCCGGGCTGAGATTCCTTCGGCCAAGCTGATTTTTGCAGATCCATGCAAGCGCTTCATACTTGTTCGCAAGCTGGATTTCTTCCACATCTGGAAGTACCTGAAGCTGCATATTCAATTTTCAAGGTCCGCCCGGCTGCGGCTTTCTCTCCCTTTCAGGGGTGGGCCGCTGCCGTGACAATAGTGTATCGTACTTTCGAGCAAAAGTTTATGGACTCGTAGTCCAAGCTACCCACCCTCTTAGTCCATGTATTGTATACAACAGTCTCAAAAAGCAAAAAATCCCGCCTGAAAGCAAAGCCTTCGCTTTGCCCTCAGACGGGATGTCTTTCAATATGACTGCTATAAATTCAAAAATGCTCTTGACCTGAAGTCAACTTTAAGGATTATACTGAACCTGTCAGAAAAATTTTTGCCGCCCCCTATGCGGCAGATATCATAATAAAGGAGAGTCTACCATGAAAAAACTGTTGATCGTTTATTATTCCTGGTCGAACGGCAACACCGAACGCATCGCCAAGGAGCTGCAGAATGTTGCCAGCGGCGATCTGCTCAAGATCGACACGGCTGTTCCCTATTCCGGCAGCTACGATGAGGTGGTCGATCAGGGCCAGCGCGAGGTCAACCGCGGCTATGAGCCGGAACTGAAGCCGCTGACCGTGAATCCCGCCGACTACGATGTGATTGCCGTGGGCACCCCGACCTGGTGGTACACTATGGCCCCTGCAGTCAAGACTTTCTTCCATGAGCAGGACTTCACCGGCAAGACTGTGGTTCCGTTTATGACCAACGGCGGCTGGCCGGGCCATGTCATCAAGGACATGAAGAATTCCTGCCCCGGCGCAACGACCGCCTGCGAGATGCAGGTGCAGTTCGATTCCAACGGCGGCGACCATCTGGAAACACCGGAAAGCGAGATTCAAGCCTGGGCGCAGAGCGTAAAAGCACTGCTGTGATGTTCTGATTTGCGCACTATAAACAAGAATAGCCAGCGTATCATGTGATTTGCATCCACACAATACGCTGGCTATTCTTATTTTTGATTTCTGCATTTGGAATCATCAAAGCAACCATACCATCCGGCAGTTCACCTTTATAATCGTCTTCACGAGCCTTGGTCAAGTACCCTGTCAGGTACAGCGTACTCCAGAGATTATCTTCCGAGGAGTGCAGATAATCATAGGTCAGGTTTTCATCCACACGCTGAACAATGCAGCCACCGGCCATCCGCGTTTCAAGTTTATTTGTGATCGTACTGCCTGCATAGTCAATAAAAGAGCGGATGATGGCATTGTCGCTGGTGTTCTTCCAGTAGCTGATTGTCTTAGCTTTTGGATTGCACTGCAGCTGCTTTTGCGCCGCAAGCTGCCGGTTATAGCCTGCCGCATTGCCGATCTCGCTGCCGCAGTCCATCACAAACCAGATACGCTCTGCCCCGGTCAGCGTGGTCTTGCCCAGCCACTCCGACACCACTCGGGGGATGCGCCATGCGTAGGTAGGCGTCACCAGCACCACATCCCGTCCGGTCTGCACCGGGGCGGTATTCCCTGCCTTGATGCAGGCGTTCAGGTCGTAAAGCGGCATATCCAGCCCTTCGGCAATGCGCCGTGCCAGATACCGGCTGTTGCCGGTTCCTGTAAAATAAAGTACCATGGTTGCTCCTTCGTTTTTTGTGTGGTTTTCAGTTGCCTGTCTGCCCGGCAAACTGGAAGTTGTAAATATCATTTTACATTTTTATATGAAATCGCAATATGACTTGGTGCAAATAATACTGATGCAATAATCAATAGCACTGACCTACTCATAATCCCACTAAATAAGAACAACATTGAAGGAATAATAGAAAGTGCTAATGCTCTGAAAACGCTGTTTTTCTTAAAATATATAATCCAAATAGCACAATAAAGCATTACCAATATGGTATCTACAATCAGATATAGTGCAAATACTTCGTCAGACCACCACCCGAACCAAGTTCCCGGAATATTGATTATCATGAATCCGAAACAACCCAATCTCCCTACTTGTTCTGTGACCTCAACATATTTATTGTTCCACTTATTATCAAATCCATCTTTGCACTTAATCGCAAATACAACATTTGGTATCATAATGACTGCAATAAAAATCAGCCCAAAAACATTAAACCATTCCATATTATCTACCATCACAA
>ERZ780012.768-NODE-768-length-11180-cov-2.46939_pt1 | contig 11180 bp, 7 predicted proteins | sample MGYA00511869_ERZ780012 | MGnify/ENA primary metagenome ERZ780012 (study PRJEB29588, sample SAMEA2161608) | human gut metagenome | biome: human gut; feature: human-associated habitat; material: faeces | place: Denmark | collected 2008/2010 ... | reverse complement strand
AAGTTGCATACTGAACGACACATTCTTCAACTTCAGTTTATGAAGATCCACTTTCCAGTTTACAGGAGCAGAAGCTGTTGTGTCTTTAGGCGTAGTCGTAGTATCGTTCATCAACATTTGTACGTGAGTGTCCGATAATTCCGTCTGGTTGATAACGGCCAGCTCATTAGAAAGATCAACTCCATGACTTTGTAAAAAGAAACGTCCCAGTACCCCCTTTATCTTCATGCCTTCTATTAGATTAGCCGAATTGAACGCTACCTGACTTAATGTTACTTCATCTACCTCTACCTTTCCCTTGACGAGCGGCCATGCCTGTACACGCACGTTCAGACTTTCCAAAGACAACAGCGTATCCGGTTGCTGGATCACTTCCACGCCACGAACCAACAGATTGAGCGGAAAACGAAGGTCGATTCGTTCCACCTGAATCTGCATACCGGTTGCTTTGGAAGCGTATGCTGTCACCTCCCGACGCAAAAGATTCTGAACGGGAGGTATATAAAGTAATATCATTAGTATTACAAAAAGCAATACAGGAGTGAGCAATATCCAACTCACCCTTCTTATCCATTTTCGTTTCATGTAAAATGTGCCAGTGTATTAAAAGGTGACACAAAGTAAACAATTAATTCTGAAAAAAGGTTGACGTTAGGAGCAAAATGTTCAATCACAAAAGAAATACAAGCATTATGGTTTTCTTTCTTCACCTTCTTTACCGGAGCTCTTGTCACTACTTCAAGCTACTTATACCTTACGAGCTTCTTCCAGAACCTTCTGAATCTCCAGAAGTACACAAGCCGTTTTTTCACCTATCTCCTCTGAAAAACATTGCCCACGTTGTGTTTCCAGCCAGTTCAATAAAGGCACAGCTTCCATTGCCCCGATTAAAGTGAAAAGCGGAAGTAGTTTGTGAGCCATAGCCGCTATTCCGTCCACCTCCTTGCCTGCCAATGCTTGTTGCATCCGATCGGCATTCTTTCCGGTTTCTTCGATAAAGGTCTGAATAATGGAATGTGCGGCATCAGCATCGTCTTCAGAAAAGGCTGTTAATGCAGAAAAGTTCAAGGAACTTACAGTCTGCATATCCTCAGTAATGTGTGCTTCGTCAGCGGCAAGCTGTCCTTCGTTGACTGTGAGCAATAGTTCTTTCACCGTAAAAGGTTTGTGCAGGCAACCGGCAAAACCGTGTTCTTGTAAAGCATCTATGTCCATTTCACTGCGGGCAGTTACGGCAATCACAGGAATTGTCTTTGCCTGCGGAATATTGGAAGCGCGCAAGAGTTTTACCAAATCAAAGCCATTAATAGCAGGCATTTGTATATCAGTCAGCAATACATCGAAAACAGAGGTACGGAGCTGTTCTATCAACTCCTCCAGTTGCTCACAACAAACGGCGTCAATTCCATGTTGCTTTAACATGGCTGCCGTCAAGCTTAATTGAATTTTATCATCATCAATCAACAGTACACGTATCACTTTCATCGGGGGAAGCGTGACAGGGTCTTCTGCCGAAATTGTTTTTTCTTCCAATGCCCTTTCGGACACAGATTTTCCCACCGGATAAAGAGGGAGAATGACTGTGAAGCAACTTCCCTCCCCCAGCTTACTTTGCACATCAATCGTACCTTCAAGCAAAACAACCAACTTCTTCACAATAGACAATCCCAAGCCGAAGCCTTCTTCTCCTTGTGCACCGGATAAACGAGTAAATTCCTGAAAAATCCGTTCGCGGTCTTCCGTAGCCATACCTTTTCCGGTATCCGAAATCGCTATCGTCAGCTTGGAAGAATCATATTTAGCCGTTAATGCAATCTCGCCTTTCGGAGTAAACTTCACTGCGTTGGACAAAAGATTATTCACTATCTGCCGGAGTCGTAAAGGGTCGCTGATGTATCTCCCATTTAATTCCTGAGCGACATGGCATTGCAAGGTTAATCCTTTGGCGGCTGTCAATGGTTCGAAGCTAACATGGATTTCTTCGAATAACTGCGAAGGATTGAAGGTGACGCGGTTCCCTTCCGCTTTATTAAGGTCGAGCCGATGAAAGTCGAGCAAGTCGCTGACCAATTTCAAAAGATGTTCCGAAGAACTTTTCATATTGTCAAGATAGAAGCGCTGCCGTTCGTCCTCCGTCAGTCGGGAAAGTAATTCGGTATATCCCATAATAGAGCCTAACGGTGCTTTAAAGTCGTGAGTAATGGCGAGCATCAGCTTTTCACGGGCAATAAGCAGGTCTTCCGCCCGTTTATTAGCTTCTTCCAATTGCCGGCGGTAACGATTGCTGCGGGATATGTCACGCACTATCAAAATCAGGAAAAAGACAGAGAGCAGCACTGCTCCGATAGCTATTCCACCAATGGTGCGTGCTGAACGCATTCTTACCTCCTGTTGCATTTCTGCATCCTGGCGGGCACGCAAGGTCATTTCCTCCTCGTATTGTTTTATCAGGCTATCCATTCTTGCTGTCAACTGCGAATTCATACGCTGATATTTTGTACTAGTCCGCCGGATTGTTTTTCGCCGCTGCAACCGTTTTTCCTCTGTAGCCATACGAATCTTTTGCTGAAGGGAATCTTTAGAAGTGGTCGGTTCCAGAATAGTATCCGTAGCAACCTCCATGGAGGTATTAACAAGCACGGCACTGTCTTGTTTAGTTGGGACAAACACTTCTGCCAATCTCTTAAAGAAACCTTTCTTCTTAGGCGTAGTCAGTAAAGAATCCCGTTTAGTGATAACTCGGTGTTGTACCCGTTGCTGAGTAATGACAGAATCTTGTTCGGAAATTATTTCTTCAATCTCCGAAGCGGAAAGTAAGCTGTCATTCGCTTCGCTCAATACCCGGAGCATCTGTATCGTATTCCGGTCTTTCTCGTGCAGCAGGGTCAACAGGCTGTCTGTCCGCAGATTCTCCTGGTCATCGGCAGCCGACAATGTCTCCATTTCGCGATGTACAAATACCAGAGAAAAAAGAAGAATTGCAAGTAATAACGTATAACCGATTGTTACTTTCAACTTTGTGGAACGATAGGAAGCCATACGGTAAAGTTTTAAGTATCAAGTATTCACTTGGGGAGTGGGGAGTTTCGTCATGTAATGAAAACGCCACCAAAGCATTAATCCTGCACTTGTCAGACCGAAAGGGAACGCCATCCAGACACCTACCACCCCCCAGCCCATTACGAAGCCGCAGAAATAACCTACGGGAAGTGAGATGATAAAGTAAGCGATAAAGGCGATGAGCATCATCAGTTTTACATCCGAAATGCCACGCAAGGCATTAGCAAAAGTAATCTGTAACCCGTCCCCGAACTGATAAACGAGGAAAGGAAAAATGAGAGAAGTTACCATAGCCGCCACCTCAGGACTGTCGGTAAACCAACCTCCTAAATAGTTACGGCAAAGAAAGACAATAAAAGAAAGCACTACGCCCAATGTCATCATCAGATGAAAACCGGCATAGGCCGAACGACGAACGTTCAAAATATCGTTCTGACCTTTGAAGTTGCTGACACGAACAGCTACGGCAGCTCCCATGCCATAATACATCATAAACGTAAACTGTGAAATAGCCAACATAACCTGATGCGAAGCCAGTGCAATGGTCCCCAACCAACCTATCATTATGGCACTCAGACTAAAAGAAGCTGTTTCCATTCCCATTTGAAAAGCAACCGGCCAACCAAGTCCGTTCAACCGACCGAATATAGCCCGTGACCACCCCAAACGGAAGAAGCCGACTTTGTAACGGATAAAACGAGAACTACGCAAGAAGATAATGATAAACACGAGCACCATCATAATACGTGAAAACAATGTGCTGATACCGGCTCCCAACAATCCCAACTCGGGCAAACCTAACTTTCCGTAAATCAAAAGATAATTTCCTATGATATTCAATACATTTCCTCCCAAGAGTATCCACATGGCCGTCTTGGTATCCGTGATTCCATCCGTAAACTGCTTGAATCCATTGAAAAGCATAACAAACACCAATGAAGCCAGCAGCACCAAATAATAAGGCTTAATCAAAGGAATCAGTTCTTCCGGCTGGCCGAGATTCTCTATATTCAGATAAAGGACAGTCATACAAAGCGTCAATAATAACGCGACCATCAGATTCGCTAACAAACTGTTACGCAATGCCTGTCCGGCAGGTGCAAACTGATGTGTTCCATATAGACCTCCCACAACAGGAGTTAGCCCGTATGAAAAACCGGTACTGAAAATGATAGCCAAATTGAACACGTTATTTACAAAAGAAGCTGCTCCCAATTCTACCGTACTATGATGTCCAATCATCAGGGTATCGGCAAACCCGAGCACGATCACTCCTATTTGTCCGATAACGATAGGTAAACCAAGAAAAAATAATGCTTTATAATGCTCTCTGTATGTTCTATATATATTTCTCATTTACTTTTATAATAGAGTACAACTCCGTTCTCTTTCCGAAAAGCCGATTGAGCGACTTCCCGCAACTGCATAGCAGTGACAGAGCGATAACGTTCTACTTCTTTCTCCAAATCTTCCGCTTTACCGAGCAATTCGAACCAGGCAAGATTGGTAGCCACATTCAAATAATTTATATTACCGAATATCTGGGTAGACTCAAACTTATTTTTCACCTTCTCCAATTCCTGTCCGTCAACCAATTCTTGTTGCAGGCGATCGAGTTCGTCGCCGTCTGCCGCTTCCGCCAGTTCGAGGCTAACTCCCGCCGAAGGTTTTCCGGCAATGTGAAACAAGCCTGCATCCACACTACCTGAGATGTAAGCATCAATGCTCGAGAATAGCTGTTTTTCCTGTACCAGATGTTGGTTCAATCGACTGGAACGCCCGTTACTCAATACATCCGACAGTATATCGAACACATAATAATCCGGGTGACGATGATCGCACATGTGATAAGCCATGAACAGAGAATCAAGAGGTACATTTCTCTCTACCGTCAGCCTGCGTTCTTCCGTCTGTTCCGGCTCCTGTGGCAGATTCCGTACAGGAACTTCCCGACGGGGAACAGATCCGAACCATTTCTCCGTCAATTCCACTGCTTCCTCAAAAGAGATATTCCCGGTCACCGCCAGTATCTCTGCCCCCCCCCCGCCAGTATCGCATTGTTAGGAGCATAAAAACGGAAAAAGAATGCTTTCACCTCTTCTAATGTTGCATTAGCGACATGCGACAGGTCTTTTCCGATAGTCGGCCATTGATAAGGATGTTTCTGATAAGCCAACGGGCGCAAAAGATGCCCCACATCTCCATAAGGCTGGTTCAGACAGCGTTGCTTGAATTCTTCCATTACTACTCCTCGCTGTACTTCCAGACTCCGTTCGCTAAAATCAAGGCTCAACATACGGTCGGACTCCAACCAGAAGCCGGTTTCCACATTCTGCCGGGGCACAGTGAGGTAGTAATTGGTGATATCATTGTTCGTCCAGGCATTATTCTCTCCACCCGCTAGCTGAAGCGGCATATCATAATCGGAGATATTTACCGATCCACCGAACATCAAGTGTTCAAACAGATGTGCGAAGCCGGTATGTTCGGGATGTTCGTCACGAGCTCCCACATTATATAATATATTTAGAGCCACCATCTGTGTACTTTCGTCCCGCGAATGTACCAGCCGCAACCCGTTGTCAAGAATGTGCCTATTGATTTTCATATCATTTAGTCAAGTATAGTCGCTTTTATTATCTTCACATCTTCTTCGGGACGGTCGCTACGGTCCGTCTTCACCTTCTGGATTTTATCTACGACGTCCATACCCTCCACTACTTCGCCGAATACTGTATATTCGCCATCCAGATGTGGAGTACCACCCACAGTAGTATATGCTTCTATCTGCTCCGGCGTAAAATGGAATTCCGGTTCTTTTGCCGACAATTCCTGTGCTTCCGCAAACAATTTCTCCTGCAAGTCATAAAGCCCGTTTTCGTCATTCGCCTTACGCATCTTATAAATTTCTTTCATGTGTTTCTGCGCCAAGTTATTGAAAATGACATTGATCTTATTTTCATTCATCTGGCTTTCCATACCCAACAGTGTAGAATCATTGTAAACCTTACCCGTTACGATATAGAACTGACAACCGGAAGATTCTTTTTTCGGATTCACATTGTCTCCCTGACGGGCTGCAGACAACGCTCCTTTCTTATGGAAATACTTCGGATATACAAATTCTGCCGGTACGGTGTAGCCGACATCACCGGCACCCAACATCTTCCCTTTCGGCGCATTCTTTGAATCCGGGTCACCAGCTTGAATCATAAAATCTTTGATGACACGATGAAATAATGTTCCTTCATATACTCCGTCTTTCACCAGTTTGATAAAATTATCACGATGCTTGGGTGTCTCATTATACAACTTCACTTTGATATCTCCGGCTGTTGTTTCAATCTTTACCAATGTTTCTTTATCCATGTCTCCTCCTTTTTTTGTTCCGGTTTTGCAGGCAGTAAGTCCGCAAAACGATATAGTTAATAATATCAATGTAATCTTTTTCATAACGCTTTTATTTAATTTAAGTTTGCAAATATACCACTTTCGCCTAAATCATCTTACCTTTGTGACTTAAAAGAATCAAAACCTGACACAATGAAAGCCATATTAATAGTCGAAGATGATATAACTTTTGGAATGATGCTCAAAACCTGGTTAGGCAAAAAAGGATTTGAAGTATCATCAGTGAGTAATATAGCACGTGCCCGAAAGCATATCGAAAGCCAGACTGTTGACTTGGTATTATCCGATTTACGATTACCCGATTACGAAGGCATTGATTTGCTGAAATGGATGAATGACCGGGGACTGGATATTCCCCTGATTATCATGACCGGTTATGCGGATATTCAATCAGCGGTACTGGCCATGAAACTTGGTGCACGGGATTATATCGCAAAACCTGTCAACCCGGAAGAATTATTAAAGAAAATATCAGAAGCTCTACAAACAGAGAGAACGCCAACAGCTCATTCCGCAGCCAAGATGTCTTCGAAAAAAGTCTCTCCCGCCTCATCCAAAGAGACAACAGAAACTCGTCGTGCCTATCTGGAAGGAGAAAGTGATGCTGCCAAGCAACTCTACAATTATGTAGGCCTGGTAGCTCCTACTAATATGTCCGTACTCATCAACGGTTCTAGCGGAACAGGTAAAGAATATGTGGCACACCGTATTCATCAACTTAGCAAGCGTAGCGACAAACCGTTCATTGCCGTAGACTGCGGTTCGATACCTAAGGAATTGGCAGCCTCCGAATTCTTTGGTCATGTAAAAGGCTCGTTTACGGGAGCATTGACGGATAAAACGGGAGCTTTCGTTGCAGCCAACGGTGGCACTATCTTTCTGGATGAAATCGGAAATCTCAGCTACGAGGTGCAGATACAACTACTCCGCGCCCTGCAAGAGAGAAAAATACGTCCGGTCGGTTCTACACAAGAAATATCCGTGGATATCCGTCTGGTATCGGCCACCAACGAAAATCTGGAACAAGGAATCGAAAAGGGAACATTTCGCGAAGACCTTTATCATCGCATCAATGAATTTACCCTGCGAATGCCTGACTTGAAAGAACGGAAAGAAGATATCCTGCTATTCGCCAACTTCTTCCTTGATCAGGCAAACAAGGAATTGGACAAGCATCTGATTGGTTTCGACGCAAAAGCGTCACAAGCTTTATTGAGTTATCATTGGCCGGGAAACCTGCGTCAAATGAAGAATATCGTGAAAAGGGCAACCTTACTGGCGCAAGGCAGTTTTATTACATTGCTCGAATTAGGTACTGACTTACTGGATACTACTACAACTTGTACCACAAGCATGTCATTACGCAATGAGGAGACGGAAAAAGAACATATCTTGCAATCATTACGCCAAACCGGGAATAATAAAAGTAGAGCAGCACAACTGTTGAATATTGACCGGAAGACGTTATATAATAAACTGAAGCTATACAACATTGATTTATAGCATTCAAGTCAGCCTCAGACAACACACAAAACAACGATTGAATGAAACACATACGTAAATTGAAAGAAATGACATATTGCAAAAGCACACATTTGTGTACTTTTGCAATATAAAAGCCTTACGAATATTATCGCGCCATTGCATAAACATTAACACCATACAAATCAATATTATGAAGAAGTTTAATTTTATATGCCTTTCTATCCTCTATTCAATTTGTAGTTTTGCGCAACAGCAGAGTATTCCTGTCCCCAAGCCTCATCAACTGAAATGGCATGAAGCCGAAATGGGAGCAGTCTTTCATTACGACTTGCATGTATTCGATGGTATCCGCTACGGACAAGGCAATAACCGCATCAACCCCATTGAAGATTATAACATTTTTAATCCAACCGAACTCAATACTGATCAATGGGTACAAGCAGCCAAAGCTGCCGGATGCAAATTTGCCGTACTCACAGCCACCCACGAAACCGGATTCGGACTTTGGCAAAGTGATGTCAATCCGTATTGCCTGAAAGCTGTCAAGTGGAAAGACGGCAAAGGAGATATAGTCCGCGATTTTGTAAATTCCTGCCGTAAATACGGCCTTCAACCGGGCATTTATATAGGTATCCGTTGGAATTCTCTGTTGGGTATCCATAACTTCAAAGCTGAAGGCGAAGGAGAATTTGCCCGTAACCGCCAGGCGTGGTATAAACGCTTGTGCGAGAACATGGTAACAGAGCTATGTACACGTTATGGTGATCTCTATATGATATGGTTTGACGGCGGAGCTGATGATCCACGCGGTGACGGTCCTAACGTAGAACCTATTGTGAATAAATATCAGCCCGACTGTCTTTTTTATCACAACGTTGACCGCGCAGACTTTCGTTGGGGTGGTTCGGAAGCAGGTACAGTAGAGTACCCTTGTTGGTCTACCTTCCCCTACCCATACAGCCACAGTAATGCTACCGAACCCGCACGTAACCACAACATACTATTAAAACACGGCGATAAAGACGGCAAATATTGGGTACCGGCTATGGCAGATACTCCATTACGTGGAGCAAACGGGCGTCACGAATGGTTTTGGGAACCGGATGATGAAAATAACATCTACCCATTGGATGCACTAATGGACAAATACGAGAAATCAGTAGGAAGAAATGCAACTCTCATCCTCGGATTAACGCCTGATCCGACCGGATTGATTCCCATAGGAGATACGCAACGACTGAAAGAAATGGGAGATGAAATAAACCGTCGTTTTTCTTCCCCCATAGCGAAAACTGTAGGGCAAAAAAAGAGCCTGACTTTGAATCTCGGGAAGAAGCAAACTGTAAATTACTGCATTATTCAGGAAAATATAAAAAACGGAGAACGTATCCGTCAATATAAGATAGAAGCAAAAGTTAATGGGAAATGGCAGTCTGTCTGCTCCGGAGAATCCGTAGGGCATAAACGTATTGAGAAATTTGATCCGATAGAAGCAACCGCATTAAGACTAACCATTCCCGAGTCTGTTGCATTGCCTGACATTATCAATTTTAGCACATACTACATTAAATAAAAAGTACAAGAAGAAATCTGCAAATAACACCTAATAACTACCCCATGAATAAAAAGAAACTATTCCCACTCGCACTTGTGCCACTCGCAGCCACCAGCCTGCAAGCACAAAGCAACATTCAGACAGGGCGTACAGACAAACGCCCGAATATCATCCTCTTTATGGTAGATGATATGGGTTGGCAGGATACTTCCCTTCCTTTCTGGACACAAAAAACGCATTACAACGAACTATACGAAACGCCGAACATGGAACGACTGGCCCGTCAGGGAATGATGTTCACTCAAGCGTATGCCAGTAGCATCAGTTCTCCCACCCGATGCAGCCTCATCACCGGAACGAATGCGGCACGCCACAGGGTAACCAACTGGACGCTACAAAAAAACACCATGACAGACCGCAAAGACAAACAGCTTGCCGTCCCTGATTGGAATTATAACGGAGTAAGTCAGGTACCCGGTACTAACAACACCTTTGTAGGAACTTCTTTTGTACAAATCCTAAAAGACAACGGCTATCATACTATCCATTGCGGAAAAGCCCATTTCGGTTCCATCGACACTCCGGGAGAAGACCCGCACCATTGGGGATTTGAGGTAAACATCGCCGGACACGCTGCCGGAGGACTTGCCAGTTACCTCGGGGAAGAGAATTACGGACATACCAAAGACGGAAAACCAGTTTCACTAATGGCTGTCCCCGGACTTGAAAAATACTGGGGTACGGAAACATTTGTTACCGAAGCATTAACGCAGGAAGCTATCAAGGTACTAAACAAAGCCAAAAAATACAATCAGCCTTTTTATCTGTATATGGCTCAATATGCTATCCATGTTCCTCTGAATAAAGATATGCGCTTCTACGATAAATACAAGAAGAAAGGTATGACCGACCATGAAGCTGCTTATGCTACCCTTATCGAAGGAATGGATAAAAGCCTTGGCGACCTCATGAACTGGCTGGAGAAAAATGATGAAGCAGACAATACAATTATTATTTTTATGAGTGACAACGGAGGACTTGCAGCCGAATCCTACTGGCGTGACGGAAAGTTACATACACAGAATCATCCTTTGAATAGCGGCAAAGGTTCTACCTACGAAGGAGGTATTCGTGAACCGATGATTGTCAGTTGGCCGGGAGTGGTGAAGCCGGGTAGCAAATGTGACAATTACTTATTGATAGAAGACTTTTACCCTAGCATCCTCGAAATGGCAGGAATCAAGAAGTATAAAACAGTCCAGCCGATAGACGGGATCAGTTTTATTCCCCTATTGAAGCAAACGGGAAATCCTTCTAAAGGACGCAGTCTTTTCTGGAATATGCCCAATAACTGGGGGAATGACGGTCCCGGAATCAATTTTAACTGTGCAGTTCGCAATGGCGACTGGAAGTTGATTTATTATTACGGAACCGGTAAGAAAGAGTTATTCAATATCCCTAATGATATAGGTGAAAGCAACGACTTAAGTGCACAGCATCCTGACATCGTGAAAAGGCTTTCTAAAGAATTGGGAAACTATCTGCGAAAAGTAGATGCACAGCGACCAACTTTCAAGGCTACCGGACAACCTTGTCCCTGGCCGGATGAAAAGAAATAGCCGTTGAAAAGAAAAAGAACTGTGGCGGGGAGTGTGGAATAATTCCACAC
>ERZ780012.766-NODE-766-length-11184-cov-5.10324_pt1 | contig 11184 bp, 3 predicted proteins | sample MGYA00511869_ERZ780012 | MGnify/ENA primary metagenome ERZ780012 (study PRJEB29588, sample SAMEA2161608) | human gut metagenome | biome: human gut; feature: human-associated habitat; material: faeces | place: Denmark | collected 2008/2010 ... | reverse complement strand
AAACCTTTTCTGGGCGTTCATCTACAACATCATCGGCATCCCGCTGGCGGCCGGTGTGTTCATCCCCTTCGGCCTGACCCTGAACCCCATGTTCGGCGCGGCCGCCATGAGCCTTTCCAGCTTCTGCGTGGTGAGCAACGCCCTGCGCCTGAACCTGTTTGATCTGCACAGCACCAAGCGCGACCATGCGCCCAAAAATGCATCTTCCCTGCCCGCTGCCCTGACGCAGCCCGCAGCGGTTGAAAATAAAGAGAGTACCAAGGAGGACAATTCCATGAAGAAGACCCTGAACGTAGAAGGCATGATGTGCGGCCACTGCGAGGCCCGCGTGAAGAAGGCTCTGGAAGCCCTGCCCGAGGTGGACGAGGCCGTGGTGAGCCACGAGGCCGGCACCGCCATCGTCACCCTGAACGCCGAAGTGGCCGACGACGTGCTGAAGAAGGCCGTCGAGGACCAGGACTACAAGGTGACCGGCATCCAGTAAGCCAAAACCAGGCTCCCTTCCAAACGAGCGTGCGCATGGGCAGTGCCCCGTGTGCACGCTTGTTTTTTGTGTGTGCATAACGGCGGCGCTTTTCGGCCATACTGCCGGTATCTCACGCAGGAAAGGGAGTTTTTCTATGGACGAACGGATGTTCTGTTTTCAATGTGAGCAGGCGGCGGGCTGCACGGCCTGCACCGGGGCAGCGGGGGTGTGCGGCAAATCGGCCGAGACAGCCGCCGCGCAGGACCGGCTCACCGGCGCGCTGATCACCTATGCCGGGCAGCTGGTGGACGCGGGCCGCACCCCGGCCCCGGAGCAGGCCCTTTTGCTGATGCAGGGGCTGTTCACCACCATCACCAATGTCAACTTTGACGCCGCCACCGTGGACGCCCTCACCGAGAAGGTCCACGCCGCCTGCCCGGCCGTCGCGCCGGACTACGACATGCAGCGGCTGTGGCACGAGCCGGACCCGGACGTGCGCAGCCTGAAAAGCTTCGTGCTGTTCAGCCTGCGGGGCATGGCGGCCTACAACTACCACGCCCGGGTGCTGGGCCGCATCAGCCCGGAGCTAGACCGCTTTTTCTGCACCGCGCTGGAAACTCTGGGCGCCGAGGGCCTTTCCATGGACGAGCTGTGGGCGCTGGTGCAGAAGACCGGCGAAGCCAGCTACCGCTGCATGGAGCTGCTGGACGCCGCCAACACCGGGGCCTTTGGCGACCCGGTGCCGGTGGAAGTGCCGCTGACCATTGAAAAAGGGCCGTTCATCGTGGTTTCCGGCCATGACCTGTTCGACATGCAGCAATTGCTCGAGCAGACGAAGGGCAAGGGCATCCACATCTACACCCACTCGGAGATGCTGCCCGCCCACGGCTACCCGGAGCTGAAGCAGAAATACCCCCACCTGAAGGGCAACTTCGGCACCGCATGGCAGAACCAGCAGACCGAGTTTGAGGATATCCCCGCGCCCATCCTGTTCACCACCAACTGCATCATGCCCCTGCGGGAGAGTTACGCCGACCGGGTGTTCACCACCTCGGTGGTGTCCTACCCCGGCATCGTGCACATCGACGAAGGGCGGGATTTCTCCCCCGTCATCCGCCGGGCGCTGGAGCTGGGCGGCTACAAAGAGGACACCCTCGTGCCCGGCATGAACGGCGGCAAGGCCGTCGTCACCGGCTTTGCGCACGATGCCGTGCTGCGCCATGCGGGCGAGATCGTGCAGGCGGTAAAGGACGGCAAGATCCGGCACTTTTTCCTGGTGGGCGGCTGCGACGGCACACGGCCTTCCCGCCGGTACTACACCGAGTTCGCCAAGCTCACCCCACAGGACACGGTGATCCTGACGCTGGCGTGCGGCAAGTTCCGGCTGAACGATCTGCCTTTGGGCAACGTGCCCGGCACCGGGCTGCCCCGCATTCTGGATGTGGGCCAGTGCAACGACGCCTACAGTGCCATCCGCATCGCACTGGCGTTGGCAGACGCCTTTGGCTGCGGGGTGAACGACCTGCCGCTCTCGCTGGTGCTGTGCTGGTTTGAGCAGAAGGCCGTGTGCATCCTGATCGCGCTGCTGGCGCTGGGCATCAAAAACATCCGGCTGGGGCCCACCCTGCCCGCCTTCCTCTCGCCGGGGGTGGTGCAGGTGCTGCAGCAAAAATATGACCTGAAAGCCGTCACCACGCCGGAAGACGACCTGCACGCCATTCTGGGCGGCTGAGCACCCCGCCGGACATTTCCCCTGTCATTTTTGCTTTGCTCCCGGTATTTTCCGGGAGCTTTTCATTTGTTGCGATTCGTGCACGTTTCCGGTATTTTTCGGCGTGGGTGCACGTTTTCAGGACCGTTTCGGCAGCACATGCCGGAGAAACTCCGGTACCGTTCCCAATCGGCGCAAAAAGCCAATTTTTTGTGGTGCAAAATCCTTCGAAACCCTTGTTTTTCCAGAATTCAGATGGTAATATATTATTGGTGCACAAAATGCACCATATTTTAGAAAGAAGGAGGTAATAAATTATGAAAAAAAGATGGTTCGTAGTGATACTGACCATCGGATTGCTGCTTTGTGTCATGCCGCTGAGTGCGCTTGCACTGAGTTCCGACCCCATCACGGATTCGGACGGCACCATTATTTGCTGGGAAGACCTTTCCACCGATCTCTATTCCTTTGATGTTTCAGATGTTTCAGATGTTTCACAGGAACAGACCCCGGTGGCTGTGGACCCCGGCACAAATGCTGCTTCCGGCCCGGTGGAGACGGACCCGGTGGAGACGGACCCGGTGAAGACGGACCCGGTGAAGACGGACCCGGTGAAGACGGACCCGGTGAAGGACGCTGCGGATGCAAACAGTGCGAAAACAGCGGCGGCCGCGACAACGCCGTTTGTGGAAGACCTGTATGCAGACGACCCCATCCCCGATCTCTACGCGGACACGACCGGCTCTGCGGACGGCACAGGCAGCGATCAGGCTGTGTGTGCGATCAATGGCAAAACCTATGCAACGCTGACCGAGGCGATCAACGATGCAGCGGATGGTGCCCAGATCGACTTGCTGCAGGACATCGAGCTGACGGAAGGTCTTCGCTTTGTGAACAAGAAGCTGACCATTTCCGGCGGCGGTACCCACACGCTGACGCTGAAACAGAACGGTATGTATGCATCGCACAGTGATATCACGTTTGAAGATCTTACGCTGGATATCTATGCGCATACTCATACCCATGAAGGTGGCGCAGGAGGAACGGCCAACCTGATCAGCAACTCGAATCTGAGACTGAACAACGTCAACTTTACGTTGATCCCGGATGGAAACTGCGGCAGCGGCATCTATCTGTATCAGAAGAGCAACCTGTATCTGGATGGATCATACGCCGTGATCCGTGATGTCTCTAATTATCGTGCAAGTGGTATCTACGCCGATGACTCGGAATTTAAAGGACAACCTAACCGTGAGATCAAGATCAACAACTCTTATCTTGAGATCACAGGCTGTGCCCATGCGGCCATGACGATCGATCCGATCGACATCACACTGTCCAGTTCAAATGTCGTGGTGATGGACAACGGCAAATCCGATCCTGATGGCTACGGCTTCGGCATTGGCTGCTATGGCGGTAAGCTGACCATGGAATCCTCGACCCTGACCGCCACCGGAAACACCGGCGCATGGAATGGCTACGCTGTTTTCGTTGATGGCCTTGACGTGGATCCCGGTTCTACCCTTGATATCCGCGACAATGGCGGTTCCGGCCTTGGTGTCGGCGGCATTGGCGTGATCGAAGGCGGTTCGCAGGTCATCTGCGACGGCAACGGCACAAAAGACCCGGGCTACGGCTCTGGCGGTTTGTATGTGTATGCAGGCGCCGACCTGACCATTGAAAGTGGTGCAAACGTCTCCGTATGTCAGAACAAGGGCCTGGCTGCCATCGTGAACAGCTGTCAGCTGCACATCCAGGGCAGTGCCAATGTTTCAGTGGACTACAATGCTCAGCTCGGTATCTACAACAGTTACGATTCCTATCTGACGATTGAGTCCGGTGCAAATGTCACCGCCAACCACAACGGTGTCTATGGCATCTACAATCAAGAGATGGGTCTTCTGAAGCAGGGCGCTTTTCTGATAGAAAGCGGTGCAAATGTCACCGCCAACTACAATGCGGTGTCCGGTATCGCCAACTCCAATCTCTTCACCGTGGAAAAGGGTGCCAATCTGCAGGTGGAATACAACAGCAACTGCGGTATCCGAAACCATAAGGGTGCGACGCTGAACCTGCTGGCCGGCAGTGTACGCTATAACAATGCCGCTTCTGCAGCCGGCGGACTTGCGAACTGGGGCACCGCAAACCTTTCGGACGATGTAGAACTGTACAACAACCATGCAGCCACTTGCGGCGATGACATCTATAATGTAAGCGGTGCCACCATCACCTTTGGTGCTACCGGCAGCGACTGGGCACTGGACGGTTACCCGGACTGCTACCACCCCATTGACGGCTGGTACGATGACAGTGTGAATGACCGCTGGAACGCCCACGCGGAGGACGAAGCGGACCTGCACATGGTTCTGACTCAGCCCGGTACTTACACCACTCCCCTGTCCCTCAAAGCCGCCCACGGCCCCACCGGCACCCTGATCGTCCACAAGCAGACGACCGGCGAACAGCTGGTGGACGACTGCGACGCCGAGTTCACCTTCGTGCTCACGCTGGACGATGAGACCATCGACACCGTGAACGACGAGCGCTACGGCGTCCGGTTCGAAAACGGCAAGGCGACCTTCACCCTGAAAGACGGCGAAAGCAAGACCATCGAAAACCTGCCTGTTCGCATGGGTTACACCATCACCGAGCAGTCCAAGGGCGGCTGGCTGCTGGCCCGGGTGGACGGCGACGCCGAGGGCAAAGTGCCCTACCGCGCCACCGCCGAGATCGCGTTCGTCAACGAAAAGCAGACCGCAACCGGTTCCCTGGTGGTCACCAAGGAGCTGGCCGGTGAGCTGGACGCCGACGACGCGGACACCGTCTTCAACTTTATGCTGATGCTGGATGACAACACCATCACCACCGCAGACGCAGAAGAATACGGCGTGCAGTTTGAAAACGGCATCGCATCCTTCTCGCTGAAGGGCGGCGAAAGCATCACCATCGCAAACCTGCCTGCAGGCGTTGGCTACACCATCGCCGAGGTCCGCCAGACCGGCTGGACCCTGCAGAGCGTCAGCGGCGCAGACACCGGCGTTGTGCCCAAGAATGACACCGCCGAGATCGTCTTCACCAACCTGAAGAACGGCACGGACATCCCCGATGTCCCGGTCGTCCCGACGGAGCCCGAGGAACCCACGGAGCCCGAGAGTCCCAAGACCCCGGAGACCCCCGAGGAGCCTGCAGAGCCCGACGCACCTGCACAGGACGAGACCCCCGGCGAGGAACCGGCTCAGGACGACACCACCGTGCCTGCCCAGCCGGCTGAGACCCCCGCACAGGATACCACCAAGGCCGACACCCTGCCCCAGACCGGCACCACCGGCTGGCTGGCTGTCGTGCTGATGAGCTTCGGCTTCGGCCTGCTGGCATGCGGATGGTTCTTCACCCGCAAACAGCGTGCTGCAAAGCACTAAGGGCGGAAAAGCCACACGAGCGCACACAAACCGCTGCATCCCCTGCCCCGCAAAGGCGGCCGGATGCGGCGGTTTTGTTTTTGTACGGTGCACAGTTCGGGCCGTTCGCGGCGTTTCGCACAAGAAGCGGTGGAAAGCCGCCATCATATTTGGTGCAGCTGTCACTTGAAGATTTTTCAGCGCCCGCTATAATAGAAAGTACCGGAACAAAGGCGTTCCGCAAGGGTAAACTCTGCCCTTGCGGGGCGCTTTTCTTTTTTGTCAGAATGCGGAGGGTGCCGCATCCGGTGAGGATTTTGATAAAGGATGGGAAAGTCTATGGAAAACTTTACAGAGCAGAAAAACACCCTTGGCCTGTACGATCCACAGTTTGAGCACGACGCCTGCGGCATCGGCGCTGTGGTGGACATCAAGGGCCGCAAGAGCCACCAGACCGTGGACGATGCACTGGCCATCGGGGAGCGGCTGGAGCACCGCGCCGGTAAGGATGCCGAGGGCAAGACTGGCGACGGCGTGGGCATCCTGCTGCAGATCAGCCACAAGTTCTTCTCCAAAGTGGCCGAGGAAATGAACATCCGCCTGGGCAACGAGCGCGAATACGGCGTGGGCATGTTCTTCTTCCCCCAGAACGAACACCTGCGGGCCCAGGCCATGAAGCTGTTCGAGGTGGTCACCCGCAAAGAGGGCCTGGAATTTCTGGCATGGCGCAAGGTTCCCGTGAACCCGGATGCCGTGGGCCAGAAAGCCCGCGACTGTATGCCCGCCATCTGGCAATGCTTTATCAAAAAGCCCGCCAAGGTGAGCAAGGGCATCGACTTTGACCGCAAGCTCTACATCGTGCGCCGCGTGTTCGAGCAGGCCAGCAACGGCACCTATGTGCCCAGCCTTTCCAGCCGCACCATCGTGTACAAAGGCATGTTCCTGGTGCACGATCTGCGCCTGTTCTACACCGACCTGCAGGACCCCGACTATGAATCCGCCATCGGCATGGTGCACAGCCGCTTCTCTACCAACACCAACCCCAGCTGGATGCGCGCCCACCCCAACCGCTTCATCCTGCACAACGGCGAGATCAACACCATCAAGGGCAACACCGACGCCATGCTGGCCCGCGAGGAGAGCATTTCCAGCTCCATCATGCAGGACGACATGAACAAAATTCTGCCCATCATCAACACCTCCGGCTCCGACTCCGCCATGCTGGACAATGCGCTGGAATTCATGGTGATGAACGGCATGGACCTGCCGCTGGCCGTGATGATCACCATCCCGGAACCGTGGGAGAACAACAAGAACATCAGCCAGAAAAAGCGCGATTTCTACCAGTATTACGCCACCATGCTGGAGCCCTGGGACGGCCCCGCCGCCATCCTGTTCTCGGACGGCGGCGTGATGGGCGCTGTGCTGGACCGCAACGGTCTGCGCCCCAGCCGCTACTACATCACCAAGGACGGCCGCATGATCCTGTCCTCTGAGGTGGGCGTGCTGGAATGCGACCCGGAGAATATCCTCGTCAAGGACCGCCTGCGCCCCGGCAAAATGCTGCTGGTGGATACCGTCAAGGGTGAAGTGGTGGACGACGAAAAGCTGAAGGAGTTCTACGCCAGCCGCGAACCCTACGGCGAGTGGATCGACCGCAACCTTGTGGAGCTGGCCAAGCTGAAGATCCCCAACGTGAAGGTGGAAAGCTACACCGGCGACCAGCTCACCCGCCTGCAGAAGGTGTTCGGCTACAAGTACGAGGACGTGAACACCATGATCCTCTCCATGGCCCGGGCCGGTGCAGAGCCTTCCGGTGCCATGGGCACTGATACGCCGCTGGCCGTGCTGAGCGACCAGCATCCCCCGCTGTTCAACTACTTCAAGCAGCGCTTTGCGCAGGTGACGAACCCCCCCATCGACGCCATCCGCGAGAAGGTGGTCACCTCCACCAGCGTGTACATCGGCGCCCACGGCAACCTGCTGGAGGATAAGCCCGAGAACTGCAAGGTGCTGAAAGTCCACAACCCCATTCTGACCAGCACCGACCTGCTGAAGATCAAGTACATGAACGTGCCGGGCTTCAAGGTAGCCACGGTGTCCATCAACTATTATAAAAACACCAGCCTGGAAAAGGCCATCGACCGCGTGTTCCTGGAAGTGGACCGTGCCTACAAAGAGGGTGCAAACATCATCATCCTGTCCGACCGCGACGTGGATGAATACCATGTGACCATCCCCAGCCTGCTGGCTGTTTCCGCCGTGTCTCAGTACCTCATCCGCACCAAAAAGAGCACCGCACTGGCCCTGATTCTGGAAAGCGCTGAACCCCGCGAGGTGCACCACTTCGCCACCCTGCTGGGCTACGGTGCCTGCGCCATCAACCCCTATCTGGCCCACGAGACCATCGGTCAGCTCATTGACGAAGGCCTGCTGGACAAGGACTATTATGCCGCCGTGGAGGACTACAACAACGCCATCCTGAACGGCATCGTGAAGATCGCCTCCAAGATGGGCATCTCCACCATCCAGAGCTACCAGAGCAGCCAGATCTTTGAGGCGGTGGGCATCTCGAAGGATGTCATCGACAAATACTTCACCGGCACCGTGAGCCGTGTGGGCGGCATCAGTCTGGAAGATATTCAGGCCGATGTGGAAGCCCAGCACAATGCAGCCTTTGACCCGCTGGGTCTGGACATCAACATGGAGCTGGCCGACGGCGGTGCCCACAAGTTCCGCAGCGGCAAGGAAGATCATCTGTTCAACCCGCAGACCATCCACCTGTTCCAGAAGGCCTGCTTCACCAACGATTACGGTGCTTTCAAGCAGTTCACGAGCACCGTGGATAACATGGGCACCGACGGCGTTCATCTGCGCAGCCTGCTGGACTTCAACTTTGCCCCGGACGGCGGCATCCCGCTGGAGGAAGTGGAGCCGGTGAGCTCCATCGTCAAGCGGTTCAAGGGCGCGGCCATGAGCTACGGTGCCCTGAGCAGCGAAGCCCACGAGACCATTGCCATCGCCCTGAACCGTCTGGGCGGACGCAGCAACACCGGCGAGGGCGGCGAGCCCGAGGAGCGCTACCACAGCGAGAGCAATTCCAAGATCAAGCAGGTGGCTTCCGCCCGCTTCGGCGTCACCAGCAAATATCTGGTCTCTGCCGAAGAAATTCAGATCAAGCTGGCACAGGGCGCAAAGCCCGGCGAGGGCGGTAACCTGCCCGGTGCCAAAGTGTACCCGTGGATCGCCAAGACCCGCCACAGCACCACCGGCGTGGGCCTGATCTCCCCCCCGCCCCACCACGACATCTACTCCATCGAGGACCTGGCCGAGCTGATCTACGACCTGAAGAACGCCAACCGCAGCGCCAACATCAACGTCAAGCTGGTGAGTGAGGCCGGTGTCGGCACCATTGCGGCCGGTGTGGCCAAGGGCGGCGCACAGGTCATTCTGGTGTCCGGCTACGACGGCGGCACCGGTGCAGCACCGCGCACTTCCATCAAGAACGCGGGCCTGCCCTGGGAGCTGGGCATCGCCGAGACCCACCAGACCCTGATTCTGAACGGCCTGCGCACCCGCGTGCGCATCGAGAGCGACTCCAAGCTGCTGAGCGGCCGCGACGTAGCCATCAGCTGCATGCTGGGCGCGGAGGAATTCGGCTTCGGCACCACCCTGCTGATGGCTGAGGGCTGCGTGATGATGCGTGTGTGCAACCTGGACACCTGCCCCATGGGCATCTGCACCCAGAACCCGGAGCTGCGCAAGAATTTCCGCGGCAAGCCGGAATACATCATCAACTACCTGACCTTTGTGGCCCAGGAGCTGCGCGAGTACATGGCAAAGCTGGGCGTGCGCACCATCGACGAACTGGTGGGCCGCACCGACCTGCTCAAGGTCAAGCCTGCCGCACCCGGCAGCCGCGCCTCCAAGATGGACCTGGACTGCATCCTGCACAACCCCGCCATCGAGAACAGCAACGTGCACTTTGTGCCTGCTGATACCTACGACTTCCATCTGGAAAACACCCTCGACATGAAGGTGCTGATGAAGAAGTTCAAGCTGAACAGCAAGAATCCCCAGAGCGTGAATCTGGATGTCTCCAACACGGACCGCGCCTTTGGTGCCATCTTCGGCAGCGAGATCACCCGCAAATACGGCAACACCCTGCCGGACGACGTCTACACCGCCCACTGCGTGGGTGCCGGCGGCCAGAGCTTCGGTGCGTTCATCCCGAATGGCCTGACGCTGGACCTTGTGGGCGACTGCAACGACTACATGGGCAAGGGCCTTTCCGGCGGCAAGATCGTGGTGCGCCCGCCCGAGGGTATCACCTTCAAGCCGGAGGAGAACATCATCACCGGCAACGTGGCCCTCTATGGTGCTACCAGCGGCAAGGCGTTCATCTCCGGCATGGCCGGTGAGCGCTTCGCCGTGCGCAACAGTGGTGCTACCGCCGTTGTGGAGGGCGTGGGCGACCACGGCTGCGAGTACATGACCGGCGGCACGGTGGTCGTGCTGGGCCAGACCGGCAAGAACTTTGCAGCCGGCATGACCGGCGGCATCGCCTATGTACTGGACGAGAACTGGGACTTCTACCAGCGCGTGAACAAGGAGACCGTCAGCCTGGAGCCCGTGGAGCACAAATACGACGTTGCCACCCTGAAAGAGCTCATCCGCGAGCATGTGGAGGCCACCGGCTCCCCCCGCGGCAAGGAAATTCTGGACAACTTCAGCGAATTTTTGCCCAAGTTCAAGAAAGTTCTGCCTTACGATTACGACCGCATGCTGCGGGTGATCGCGTCCGTAGAGGAGCGCGGTCTGGACGGCGAGCAGGCGCAGATCGAAGCATTCTACACGGTGCAGAAGAAGAAGTAAGGAGGGCTGCGTTATGGGTAAGACAACAGGATTTATCGATTATACGCGCAAAACCAGCACGGATGTGCCGCCGCTGGAGCGCATGGAAAACTTCAACGAATTTCACGTCTGGCTCTCCCGCGAGGAGCAGCAGACCCAGGCGGCGCGCTGCATGGACTGCGGCGTCCCCTTCTGCCAGGCCGGCATGATGATCGGCGGCATGGCCTCCGGCTGCCCGTTGAACAACCTCATCCCGGAGTGGAACGACCTGGTCTACCACGGCAAGTGGGAGCTGGCCATGCACCGCCTGATGGCCACCAACCGCTTCCCGGAGTTCACCAGCCGGGTGTGCCCCGCCCTGTGCGAGGCCGCCTGCACCTGCGGCGATGTGACCGGCAGCAGCGTGACCGTGCGCGAGAACGAGCACGCCATCATTGAGACGGCCTATGCCAAGGGCTGGCTGCACGCGGCTCCCCCGCCGGCACGCACCGGCAAGAGCGTTGCCGTGGTGGGCAGCGGCCCGTCCGGCCTTTCCGTGGCCGAGTACCTGAACAAGCGCGGCCACGCCGTGACCGTGTTTGAGCGCGCCGACCGCGTGGGCGGCCTGCTGATGTACGGCATCCCGAACATGAAGCTGGACAAATCCGTCATTGAGCGCCGCATCAAGATCATGCAGGCCGAGGGCGTGGAGTTCCGCACCAACATGGATGTGGGCGGCATCCTTGCCGCCGAAGAGCTGCTGAGCAGCTACGACG
>ERZ780012.761-NODE-761-length-11271-cov-6.00214_pt1 | contig 11271 bp, 9 predicted proteins | sample MGYA00511869_ERZ780012 | MGnify/ENA primary metagenome ERZ780012 (study PRJEB29588, sample SAMEA2161608) | human gut metagenome | biome: human gut; feature: human-associated habitat; material: faeces | place: Denmark | collected 2008/2010 ... | reverse complement strand
CACCCCCCCGCGTCGGTGGTCCCGGCAGACACGCTGGAACTGGCCGACCCGCACCGCTACCGCGTGCGCAGCCTGCCCGCCACCGGTGCGCTGATCCGCGCGGAGGACTCAGGGGAGCAGATGAGTTTGCTGTAATGTTCCCATGCAGAGCATTTTCGCGTGGGATAGGTGGGATGGCTTTTATACAATGGTTCTCCGCCGGACACGTTCTCTTTTGCGTGCCAAAAGAGAACCAGAAAAGCACCCGCTACTTTCGAGGCGCGGGAGGCACGAACTAGGGGCTGCTCGCCCCTAGTAACCCCAAAGCTGTTGGGCTCCATACAAAAAATCCAAGTCGCTGCGCTAAAGGATTTTTTGTGTTCCGCCGATTTCAAGTCGCTTGCGCGACGAGCCGTACGGGGAAGCTCGTGCTCTTTCTGCCGCGCGGCAGCCGAAGGCTGACAGCAGCAAAATGCTGTTTGCCGCAACGACCCCACCTGTGAAAATGTGTTTGGAGCAGCCCGCAGGCCGCGACAAACACGAAAATAAAAATGGATTTTCCGCTGAAGATGCCCAGCAACGACGACGACCGCCGCCAGCGGCGGAAACAGGGAGGAGTTGTTGGGGCAGCGGCCAGCAAGACAGACGCAAGTGCCGCCCAAGGCACGAAGCGGATGCTGGGTGCCGCAACCCGTAAGACGCGGAGGGCATTTTAAATTGTTGAGCCTGAAAAGAGGAAGCTGTCATGCAAAATATCGACCTGATCTGTGTGGGCAAGCTCAACGCGAAGTACTTCGCTGAGGGCGTGGCCGAATACCAGAAGCGGCTGGCCGCGTTCGCTTCCTTCCGCATCATTGAACTGCCGGAAGAAAAGATCGAGGAAAAGAACGCTTCCGATGCTGTGGTAAAAAAGGCGCTGGAAAAAGAGGGCAAAGCCATCCTGTCCAGCGTGCGCAAGGGCGCGGCCATCGTGGCCATGTGCATTGAAGGCAAGCAGATCTCCTCCGACGAGCTGGCCCAGTTCCTGGCCGACCGCGCCAACAGCGGGGCCGGAGATGTGGCCTTCGTCATTGGTTCGTCCCACGGCCTTGCGGAAGAAGTAAAGCGCGCCGCCGCCCTCAAGTTCAGCATGGGCCGCATCACCATGCCGCACCAGCTGGCCCGCCTTGTGCTCACCGAGCAAATTTACCGCGCCTGCACCATCAACGCGGGAATGAAATACCACAAGTAAAACTATAATGAAATAGTCCGCTCTGTTGCCGAAAGGAAACCCCTTTCGGTGCAGGGCGGGCTTTTTGTTTTTGGGGGCCGATGCGGCCTTTGCCGGTCCTTAGCCGATATGACGCGATTTGACACAAATTGCGGATTTTATCGGGCAGGAGCGTTCGCTATAATATGACCATCAATTTTCCTGTTATTACCAAAAGTGCGGCCAATAACAGAAGGTATCAGAGGTAGAGGATTATGAATGCGCGAAGCAGAAGATTACGGTTTTTCAGCCTGGCGCTGGCGGTGCTGGGCCTGTGCATGGTGCTGCTGTGCGGCTGCCGCCCGGCCGAAGAAAAAGCGGACAGCAGCCCGGCAGAGCTGCCGGTCATCGTGGTGGGCAGCGACAACTACCCGCCTTTCAATTACACCGGCTCGGACGGTCAGCCCACCGGCGTGGATGTGGAGCTGGCCCAGGAGGCATTCCGCCGCCTGGGTTATCGGGTGCAGTTCGTGACCATCAACTGGGAGGAGAAGAAGACCTTGGTGGAGAACGGCACCATTGACTGTGCCTGGGGCAGCTTTTCCATGAACGGGCGTGAGGACGAATACACCTGGGCCGGGCCCTATCTGCACAGCCGTCAGGTGGTGGCCGTGCGCACCAGCAGCGACATCTATACCCTGGCCGACCTTGCGGACAAGACGCTGGTGGTGCAGTCCACCACAAAGCCGGAGGAGCTGTTCCTTGATGCAGCGGCGAACGGTCTGCCGCAGCTGCGGGCGGTGTACTCGCTGCAGGACCGCGACCTGATCTACACCACCCTCATCAAGGGCTATGCGGATGCCCTGGCTGCCCACGAAAGCGCCATCCGGCAGTTTATGAAGGACTACAGCGTGGAGTACCGCATTCTGGCCGAGCCGCTGATGCAGGCGGACCTCGGCGTGGCCTTTGCCAAGGACCGGGCCGATGATCTGCCTCAGCGGCTGACCGAGACCTTCCAGGAAATGCTGGCCGATGGCACCACCCGGGAGATCGTGTCTCGCTACCTCGACGAACCGGACCACTATCTGGAGGGAATGGGGGGCAGCAGCGATGACTGAGGAATGGAAGAAAATAATCATTCGGTATCACTACATCGTGGTCTGCATCCTGATGGGGCTGCTGGTGCTGGGCGGCGTGTTCGTTGGCTCCATACAGACAGACCTGAACACGGCGGAAAAGCATTTTTCGGATACCATCAGCTATATCAAAGAGCAGTGCACCGGCTACGACAACCTGAACCTTGCCTCCGAGACCAAGAGTCTGATGCGGGTCATGGAGAACGTGCAGCACCTGTGCAGCGACATCGAACGGGAACGGGAGCTGGATGACAGCTTTGTGCTGGATGATGCCGCGGTGGCACAATATCTGCGCAGCTACACCATCACCGGTGCGCTGCTGCTCACGCCGGAGGGCAAAGTGGAGTGCAGCGCTTCGACGGATGGCCTGACGGATGACCCGCTCACGGCGGACGAGCTGCCGCAGACGCTTTCCCGCACGACGCTGCTGAACGTGGCCGACCACCCGCAGCAGGTCTATGCGGGGCGGGTCGAGCTGGAGAACGGCTCCTATGTGGATATCGCGGCCTGTGCCCGCACGGACAAACGCGGCGTGCTGGTGGTGTATTACCACACCACGGAAGAATATGCGCGCAACTACAACCTTTCTTATCAGAACATCGTGCAGGGATATTCACCGCAGGTGGACGGCACCATTGTGGTGACCCGGGGCGACCAGATCGTGGCCAGCAACGATGCGTCCCTGCTGGGCACCAGTGTGGACGATATGCCCGTTCTGGCGGGTCTGAAGACCAATGGCACCGACGGAAAAATGCTCCATGTACACACCGGCTGGACCGGGCCGGGGTGCGCCTACGGCGTCATTGAGCGCGGGCGCAATTTCTATGTGTATGTGTTCCGGCCGGAAGCCGAGGTGTTCGATTCCACCCCGCGCAACATGCTGTTTGCGGTGTTCGTGTATGCGGTCATCCTCTTTCTGGTGCAGATGCTGCGCTGGAAGACGGCCCAGCGCTACCGCGAACAGCAGCTGCGCCGGGAGCAGGAGTATCAGAAGCAGCTCAAGGCCGAGGCCCTCAAGGCGGAAGCTGCCAATATTGCAAAGACCGAATTCCTGCAGCGCATGAGCCACGATATCCGCACGCCCATCAACGGCATCCGCGGCATGGTGGAGATCGGCGACCATTACCCGGAGGACACCGCCCGGCAGACCGAGTGCCGCCGCAAGATCTGGGAAGCGTCCACCCTGCTGCTGGAGCTGGTGAACGAAGTGCTGGACATGGGCAAGCTGGAATCCGGCGAGATCGTGCTGGAAAAGGTGCCCTTTGACCTGCCGCAGCTGCTGGACGAGACCTGCACCGTGCTGGAAAAACAGGCGGCAGAGCGCGGCATCCGCATCCGGCGCAGACCCATGGAGGTGGAACACACCAAACTGATCGGCAGCCCGCTGCACGTCAAGCGCCTTTTGATGAACGTCCTCAGCAACGCCGTCAAATACAATAAGGACAATGGCCGCGTCACGCTGGAATGCACCGAGCTGCCCGGTGAAGGGGACACGGTGCAGATCCGTTTTGTCTGCGCCGACACCGGCATCGGCATGAGCGATGAATTCCAGGAGCGGCTCTACGAGCCCTTCAGTCAGGAGAAAAGCGGCCCCCGCTCCACCTACGGCGGCACCGGCCTTGGCATGGCCATCACAAAAAGTCTGGTGGACCGCATGGGCGGCACCATCACGTTCCGGAGCGAAAAGGATGTGGGCACCGCCTACACCATCACCCTGCCGTTTACCGCAGACCCCAGTGCCGCCCCGGCGGCTGCCGAGCAGCACAGGGAGGCCGATCTCTCGGTGCTGCAGGGGGCGAAGGTGCTGCTGGCCGAGGACAACGCCCTGAACATCGAGATCGCGGAATTTTTCCTGCAGGAAGTGGGCGTCCGGGTGACCCGGGCTGTGGACGGCCGTCAGGCAGTGGAGGCCTTTGCGGCGTCGCCGGAAGGCTTTTATGACGCCATCCTCATGGATGTGATGATGCCGGTGATGGACGGCTGCGACGCCGCCCGGGCCATCCGCGCGCTGGACCGCCCGGACGCAAAAACGGTGCCCATCTTTGCCATGACGGCCAATGCCTTTGCGGAAGACCGGCAGAAGGCTCTGGCTGCCGGCATGACCGACCACCTGACAAAGCCGCTGGACCGCATCGTTATGCTGCAGGCACTGGCCAATGTGTGCACTGCACGCGGACAAAACAGCCGATAAGTGCGCTGCGGCTTTACAACCGCGTCAAAACATGATAAAGTAAAGATACTGTGCTTCCGTTTTGGAACGCACGCCCGGCGGTGGGGAAAGCTGCCGGAAACAACACGACACGACACGGCAAACCAGCCGCGGACGGAAAGGATGTACTACAATGGAACAGAGCGAAAAGACCCTTGATATGATCGTCAATCTCTGCAAGAACCGTGGTTATGTGTTCCCCGGTTCCGAGATCTACGGCGGTCTGGCCAACAGCTGGGACTACGGCCCGCTGGGTGTGGAGTTCAAGAACAACGTCAAAAAGGCATGGCTGAAAAAGTTCGTGCAGGAAAGCCCCTATAACGTGGGTCTGGATGCAGCCATCATCATGAACCCCCAGACCTGGGTGACCACCGGCCATGTGTCCAGCTTCTCGGACCCCCTGCTGGACTGCCGCGCCTGCAAGGCACGCCACCGCGCCGATAAGCTCATCGGCGAGGAGCACCCCGAGGTCAATGTGGATGCCATGAGCTTTGACGAGATGGACGCCTTCATCGCAGAGCACGAGGATATCGTCTGCCCCGTCTGCGGCAAGCACGACTTCACCCCCATCCGCAAGTTCAACCTGATGTTCAAGACCGCCATCGGCGTCACCGAGGACAGCTCCTCCACCTGCTATCTGCGCCCCGAGACCGCACAGGGCATCTTCGTCAACTTTGCCAACATCCAGCGCACCACCCGCCGCAAGCTGCCCTTCGGCGTGTGCCAGGTGGGCAAGGCCTTCCGCAACGAGATCACCCCGGGCAACTTCACCTTCCGCACCCGTGAGTTCGAGCAGATGGAGTGCGAGTTCTTCTGCAAGCCCGGCACCGATCTGGACTGGTTCGCTTACTGGAAGGATTACTGCGAGAACTGGCTGCTGAGCCTGGGCATCAAGAAGGAGCACCTGCGCCTGCGTGACCACGAGCCCGCAGAGCTGGCCTTCTATAGCCGCGCCACCACCGACATCGAGTATGCCTTCCCGTTCACCGACTGGGGCGAGCTGTGGGGCATTGCAGACCGTACCAACTACGACCTGACCCGCCATCAGGAAGCTTCCGGCAAGAGCCTGGAGTACTTCGACAGCGAGACCAACGAGCACTATATCCCCTACGTCATCGAGCCGTCTCTGGGCTGTGACCGTGTGGCTCTGGCCTTCCTGTGCGAGGCTTACGACGAGGAGCACCTGACCGACAGCAAGGGTAAGGAGGATATCCGTACCGTCCTGCACCTGCATCCGGCTCTGGCTCCCTACAAGTGCGCTGTGCTGCCCCTGAGCAAGAAGCTGGGCGACAAGGCCATGGAGATCCGCAATGAGCTGAGCAAGTACTTCATGGTGGACTACGACGACACCGGTTCCATCGGCAAGCGCTACCGCCGTGAGGACGAGATCGGCACTCCGTTCTGCATCACCGTGGACTTTGACACCGTGGGCGATAAGGCCAAGGGCATCGTGGCCGACAACTGCGTCACCGTGCGCGACCGCGACACCATGGAGCAGGTGCGTATGCCCATCAGCGAGCTGAAGGCTTATATCGAAAGCAAGATCGAGTTCTGAGAAAATTTCGCTTTCAGGCGATAAAAAACAGCCCCGCCGTTGCAATTTCGGTGGGGCTGTGCTATAATACAAACAGAAAGAGAGTGCTGCCAAGCGAACGGTCAGCGCTTCTCCGACGTGTCAATTACAAGAAATGACCGCAGGGTTGCAAGCTGGCGGTCATTTTTTGTTGTTGAAGATCTTCCACGCGATATCGAAAATGCCAAAGCTCACGGTTGCAAGCAATGTGAGCAGAGCCAGAGTTTCTAAAAGCGTCATGGAGCATCCCCCCTTTCGTACTGGACGTCAGGGGGCGAACAACAAAAGTCTGCTTTCCCCGACGCAGTGCCGGAGAAGTGCACGACCGCATGCCGTATGGAGACAGCACTCTCAAAAGACAGTATAACAGACGTTTCCTGTTTTTTCAACAGCGGAGGCGTCTGTTTTCTTTTGGCTGGACAGAACGGCTCAGGCGGGGTATACTGAAAACCGGAACAACACGATTTTTACACTGCAGGAGGCTTTATTGTGGAAAACTTTGACGAACTGCTGAAAAAATATGCCGATTTCATCGTCCGGGTGGGCGTGAACCCGCAGCCGGGCCAGACCCTTATCATCAACTGCCCGCTGGAAGGGGCCCCGCTTGCCCGGCTGTGCGTGCGCAGCGCCTACGAAGCCGGTGCACGGGATGTGCAGGTGAACTGGTCGGATGATGCTGTGGCCCGCGCCCGCATGGAGCTGGGCAGCGAGGAAGCCCTGACCGACCTCAAGGGCTGGCAGCTGCGCCGCTACCTCGACTACGCCGAGAGCGAGGGCGGCGTCTGCGTGCTGCACCTCATCGCGGACGACCCGGAACTGTACGCGGGCCTTGACGGCAATAAGATCAGCCGGGTGAACGCCGCCCGCCGCGCCTTTATGGAGCCCTGGCAGGAGTACACCATGAATGACCGTGTGCAGTGGTCCATTGCGGCCCTGCCCAGTGTACCCTGGGCGAAGAAAATTTTCCCGGAGCTGGATGCAGACGCCGCCATGGAGGCGCTGTGGAAGCTCATTTTTGATGTCTGCCGCGTGACTGGCGGCGACCCGGTCAACGAGTGGAAGGCCCACATGGAGCGGCTGAGTGCGCTGCGGGACAAGATGAATGCTCTTGATCTGGAAAGCGTGCATTTCGAGAGCAGCAACGGCACTGACCTGACCGTGGGTCTGGCCGACCGGGCCGTGTGGGAGAGTGCCGCCAGCAAGAGCGAAAAAGGCGTGGTGTTCCTGCCCAACATCCCGACCGAAGAAGTGTTCACTGCACCGCACAAAGACCGGGTAGAGGGCGTCGTCTACGGCACGAAGCCCTATGTGTTCAACGGCCAGCCCATCAAAAACTTCCGCGTCACCTTTGAAAAAGGCCGTGTGGTGGACTACCATGCCGAGCAGGGACAGGTGCTGCTGGGCCGTCTGCTGGACGGCGACGAGGGTTCCCGCAGCATCGGTGAGGTGGCACTGGTGCCGGCCAGCAGCCCCATCAACCGCAGCGGCAAACTGTTCTACAGCACCCTGTTTGACGAGAATGCCGCCTGCCACATCGCCTTCGGTGCCAGCTACCCCGGCACCACGGAGGGCGGCACGGCGCTGACGAAGGAAGACCTGCTGGCCCGCGGCATGAATCAGTCCCGCCTGCACGAGGATGTGATGATCGGTGCCGAGGACAGCCATATCACCGGCAAATGCCGCGACGGCCGCACCGTGGAGCTGTTCAAAGACGGTGTCTGGGTGCTGTAAATTGCCCTGCGGCGAAAAAATCCGTGAAAAAGCTTGCATAATCGCAGGATGTATGGTATATTCTAGTAGTACGATATAGTTTAACCTGAAACGTGGGCCGCAAGGTCCGCGTTTCTTGTTTGTCTGGAGGTTTTTTATGGCGAAGCAGTCTGGCGGCAACACCGCTCAGAGAGTCGAAGCGCTTGTCCGCCCCACCGTGGAGGGCATGGGTCTGCGCCTGTGGGATGTCGTTTTTGAGAAGGAAGGTCCGGACTGGTATCTTCGCGTGCTCATCGACAAGGACGGCACCATGGATACCGATACCTGCGCGGATGTCTCCCATGCACTGGACCCCATCCTTGACGAGGCAGACCCCATCGACCAGAGCTATTATCTGGAAGTCGGCAGCCCCGGCCTTGGCCGCAAGCTGACTCGCCCCGAGCACTACGAAGCCCTCAAGGGCCAGAAGATCCGCGCAAAGCTCATCCGCCCGGATGCAAACGGTGTGCGCGAATTTGCAGGCATCCTGACCGGCCGAGAGGGCAGCACCGTCACGCTGGAGACCGAGAACGGCCCGGTGAGCTTTGAGGTGAACGCCGCATCCAGCGTGAACCTGTGCGACGACGAAGACCTGTTTGATTAACATAGATAGAGAGTAAATTACAGGAGGAACCCGAAAAATGGCAGCAGCGAACAACGAATTTTTTGAAGCTCTCTCCATGCTGGAGCACGAGCGCGGCATCACCGCAGAGTACCTGATCGAGAAGATCAAGGCGGCCATCATCATTGCCGTCAAGAAGAACTATGAAGTCGAGGAAGACCACGTCAAGGTGGATATCGACCCCGAGGCAGGCCGCTTCGATGTGGCCCTGATCCAGGATGTCGTCGCCGACGAGGACTGGTACGACGAGCACTCTGAGATCGGCATCACCGAGGCCCAGAAGATCCGCAAGACCTACGAGGTCGGCGACCGCATCATCACCCCGCTGAAGACCAAGGACTTCGGCCGCATCGCCGCTCAGACCGCAAAGCACGTCATCCGTCAGGGCATCCGTGAGGCCGAGCGCAGCCAGCAGCTCAGCGAGATCCAGTCCCGCGCCCACGACATCGTGCAGGCCACCGTTACCCGTGTGGACCCCGAGAAAGGCATCGTTGCCCTGGATCTGGGTAAGGGCGGCGAGGCCATCCTGCCCCACAACGAGCAGGTGCCCGGCGAGGTGTACACCGAGGGCCAGACCCTGCAGGTCTACGTTGTGGATGTGGTCAGCACCGAGCGCGGCCCCCGCGTCATGATCAGCCGCACCCACCCCGGCCTTGTCAAGCGCCTGTTTGAGCTGGAAGTGCCTGAAATTTTTGACGGCACCGTTGAGGTCAAGGCCATCAGCCGCGAGGCCGGTGCCCGCACTAAGGTCAAAGGACCCCACGGTCAACCCCGTCTCTGCCTGCATCGGCGAGCACGGTGCCCGCGTGGCGGCCGTGGTCGAGAAGCTGGGCGGCGAGAAGATCGACATCGTCAAGTGGAGCGAGGATATCTCCGAGTTTATCTCCGCAGCCCTGAGCCCCGCCAAGGTGGTCAAGGTGGAGCTGCTGCCCGGCGAGACCCGCTCCTGCCGCGTCACCGTGCCCGACCAGCAGCTGAGCCTGGCCATCGGCAACAAGGGCCAGAACGCCCGCCTGTGTGCACGCCTGACCGGCTACAACATTGATATCCGCCCCGAGAGCGGCTATTACGGCGAGGAAGAACCCAAGAAGGAAGCCGAGACCGACGCCGAGTGATTCCGGCGCAGACAGCCAAAGGAGGGAAACCGGATGGCACAGAAAAAGATCCCTTCCCGCCAGTGCATTGGCTGCATGACCAGCCGCCCCAAAAAGGAGCTGGTGCGTGTGGTGCGTGCACCCAGCGGAGAGATCAGCATTGATCTGGTCGGCAAAAAACCGGGCCGCGGGGCATACCTTTGCCCCAGCCTCGACTGCCTGACCAAGGCAAAGAAGAAAAAGGCGCTGGAGCGCTGCTTTGAGCAGCCGGTTCCCGCCGAGGTGTACGAGGCATTGGCCGCACAGCTGGCCGAAGCCGCAAAGGAGGCAGCCAATGGCAAAGAAGAATAACGCCCCCGCAAAGCCCAAGCTGCCCCCGGAGGAAGCGCTGTTCCAGGCGCTGAGCCTGTGCCGCAAGGCGGGCGCGCTGACCATGGGCTTTGACGCCGTGGAAGATGCCTGCGTCAAGAGCAAGGCATGGCTGGTGATGGTGGCAAGCGACGCCAGCGCCAAGACCGTGCAGCGCCTGAACTATTCGGTGGGCGACCTGGTGGATGTGATCACCATGCCGCTTTCACAGGATAAGCTGGCCGATATCAGCCGCAAGCCTGTGGCTGTTTACGCGGTGACCGACCGCAACCTCGCAAAGCTCTGCTTTGACCGTCTGTCGGACTGCGGAGCAATCAAAAATGAGGAGGATATGAGCGAATGATCGTAAAATATAAAGTGAGTGATTTTGCAAAGGACCTGAACCTTTCTGCCAAGAAGGTCCTGGACGAACTGAACGCCATGGGCAGCACCGGCAAAAAGAACAGCTCCAACCTCGAGGAGAACGAGCTGAACTACCTGCTGGAAAAGTTCAGCAAGGACAACAGTGTGGCCAATCTGGACGAGTTTTTGAACAGCGCCAAGGAGCCCAAGGCAGAGCCGAAGGCCGAAAAGAAGCCGGAGAAGAAGGCGGACAAGAAGCCCGAGGCCCCCAAGGCTGAAAAGCCAGCCGAGAAAAAGCCCGAGCAGCCCGCCGCCAAGAAGGCTGAGCCTGTTCAGCAGAACAAAAACAACAATAAGCACGGCGACAAGAAGAACGAGCAGCACAAGAAGCGCGAGGAGAAGACCGTCTCCCTGAGTGAGCTGGCCCGCGAGACCGGTGCCAAGGCCTCCGCTGCCCCGGCACAGGCCGTGTCTGTCCGCCGCGAGGACAATCAGGTGACCGTGGATACCCGCACCGTGGATATGAACGTGGATCGTTTCGATGCCCGTTACGACGATCTGGCTTCCACCAAGAATACCGAGAACCGCCGCAAGCCCACCCCGCAGGGCAACAAGCAGAAGTTCACCCAGCGTGGCCAGCGCCAGCGCCAGCAGTTCCAGAAGGGTAAGCGCGAGACCGAGTTCGAGCGCCTGCAGCGCATCCAGCTGGAGAAGGCCCGCAACGCCCAGCTGAAGGTGCTGATCCCCGATGAGATCACCGTCGGTGAGCTGGCTGCCCGCTTGAAGCAGCAGGCCGGTAAGGTCATCGCCAAGTTCATGCAGATGGGCGAGATGCACGCCATCAACGATGTCATCGATTTCGACACTGCATCTCTGCTGGCCGAGGAGTTCCACGCAAAGGTCGAGCACGAAGTGCACGTCACCATCGAGGAGCGCCTGTTCACCCAGGAGAAGGATTCCCAGGATGATCTGGTGGAGCGTCCCCCGGTCGTCTGCGTCATGGGCCACG
>ERZ780012.747-NODE-747-length-11417-cov-7.15464_pt1 | contig 11417 bp, 8 predicted proteins | sample MGYA00511869_ERZ780012 | MGnify/ENA primary metagenome ERZ780012 (study PRJEB29588, sample SAMEA2161608) | human gut metagenome | biome: human gut; feature: human-associated habitat; material: faeces | place: Denmark | collected 2008/2010 ... | reverse complement strand
CGCCGCTGTGGTGCACCGGTGAACTGGCGGAGACGCTGGGCAAGGTGCAGCCGTTTAGGTATCGCGGGTATGTGTTTGACGAGGAGACGGGGCTGTACTATCTCAGGAGTCGGTACTATAACCCACAGTGGGGACGGTTTGTTAATGCGGACTGTCTGCCAGTGAGAAATTTATTTTTGTATTGTAGCAACTCACCATTGCGGTTAATTGACAGTAATGGAACGGAAGATGGTCCTACTTATCTTTCTGCAACCCCAACGGTTGGTGAAGTATTGCAAAATCGACATTATGTAAGGTTTGGAAGAGGGTATTCCGGCACCAAGCAACGAGGCTACACAATATATAAAGACGCATATTCTGAGTTCGACAAAATTGAAGTGTATCAGTATGTGTATTTGTCGCCTACTGAGGCTGCAGAATTTGAAGCGCATTTATATGAAAAAAGGATTGCGTTAACTTCAATAGGGAATATAGATACAAGACAAAATCGTGCGGTTGCAGATGATCTTACTTTAGTATTATCATTTGTCCCTGGTTTAGGTTATATTACTGCAACCTTTTCAGTAGTACGTCATCTTCAAGAAGTTTTTGAAGAAGGCATTGAAACTAAAAAACGCGAGATTTTAAGTCTTGCACGCAAAAAGGCAATCAGTAACAACACAGGCGTTGTAATAGGTCTAAAAACCACATACGAGTATATTGCAGTACTTCGCACGAATGGTAGTGCTGGCGCATTTTGGCATCTTGTACCGAATCAGCGTACTGAAATTAATATTTGGGAATTGAGTGAATTCGTTGAGTCGACAGAAGCACAAACTTTTGCAGTTAGTAATTTCGACTTAGGAGCGTGGTAATAATGAAAATATTCACAAGCGTATCTTCGAAGCGACTACTTAAGTTTACCTTGATTTTACTTTTGATATTGATTTTCTCCACAACGTATATCGTAATTGAAACGAATAACGTTATTAGTGAGCAAGAGTTTGAAAAACTTGTGAAAAATTGGCAAATTCTTGCCGAATCAGAATTTTATCATATGGTAAGTTTCGCCGATGGTCGTCAGCTTGGCTTGTGGAATCTGGAAGGATACCGACGGAAAAACGACCGCTTTTTAGACGAACGCCTCCAATTTTTGAACCTGAATGGAGCTCTTGATTTCAATAGCAAAGCAACGGTTAAAGTATCAAAATTGGGAACTGAATTTACGTTTGGAAACGAAAATGTATATTTGGGTTTTCAATTAAATTCATGGGAACTATTTCCTTATCGAACATATCGAAAGCGTGTAGAGGATATGCTCATGATAGTTGAACAAGGCATAGATACGCAATGGTCGATCATTCTCCCAGAGCTAATTCAAAAAACGAAAGAGGGAGACATTCAATATATCACTATCGAAAATGCAAGTTATTCATGGGATACTCCACAAAATATGTTCGTATTCTCTGAAAGCGGTGCGTTAGAAAACTGCACTAATGGTAACGAACCGATTCTTACAGCAATCCCAACGAGTGACTTAATTGGCGTAACGGTAGAAAAGGTTCATAACCAGTTGGGAAACAGCAGTATTTATGTTGCTCGAAGACACGATTTCCCGACATACGTCACGCAGGATGCGAAACTGGTGTTGTTTATCACAGGTGATGACGTGGTGGAACGAATTTTGGTATTTGATTTAATGGATGATACATGTAAGTTAATTCAAACGATTAGCTAATTGCTTTTATTCCATTTCGGCTGTCTCCTAAAATTTTAGGAGACAGCCGGTTTCTATATCATCAAATAATGATCAGGAGGCATTAGCCATGAACGAACTTTTCCTTTCCGGCACAATTCTCACTCTTGTCAAGACACCCACGACAGGCGACACTTCGCACGTCGTCTGCCAGCTGCGGCATTCGCACCGCAACCGTCAGCAGCAGGTGATTCACGAAACCTACACGGTTCATGCGTGGGATCGCCTTGCGGACTGGGCGGTGCAGACGCTGAAACCCGGTGCGCGGGTGTATGTCAAGGGGTATTTGACGCAGAAACTGCGCGGCGATGTTGTTATGACAGAGGTCACCGCCGCGCAGTTCTTTGTCCAGAACCCTGCTGGGATGGATGCGGAGAATCAGCTGGCAAGCTGAGAAAAATCATCAGTGCCTCGTAAAGGAGGTCTGCATATATAAACAGGAGGTCACATGCCAAACATTTCATCCTCTGAGCTGATTGCGCAGTTCCAAACGGCACTGCGTGATGGCTGGGGGTACATCTACGGCGCGTCGGGCGAAATCTGGACGCAGGCACAGCAGAACGCCGCGAGCCGTGAACAGACAAAGAAATATGGTCAAAAGTGGGTCGGACACCGCGTGGCGGACTGCTCCGGCCTTTTTGCGTGGGCGTTTCGGCAGCTCGGCGGGTACTGCTATCACGGCAGCAACACCATGTTCCGCCGTTACAGCAGCGCATCCGGCAGCCTGTCCGCCGGAAAACGAACCGATGGTGCGCCGCTCAAACCCGGCACTGCCGTCTACAAATTCAACGCCTCGGAGGGGTATCACCACGTCGGATTGTATATTGGCGAGGGCGTAGTCATCGAAGCCAAAGGCACGGCGTATGGCGTGGTCAAGTCGAAAATCGGCAGCGGGTGGACGCATTGGGGCGAGCTGAAAGGCGTGGATTACGCCGAGAAAGGAGAACAAATTGCAATGAGTAAAACGAAATTGGCGGTCGTGACGACGGCAGCCGGCAGCCTGAACATGCGCAAAACGGCGAGCAAGTCCGCCGAAGTGATTGCGAAAATCCCGCAGGGCGCGACCGTAACTGTTCTTATGGAAGCGGATGGTTGGTGGCGCGTGCAGTACAAAAACAGCACCGGCTGGTGCGCGGCGGAGTTCCTCACGAAGCAGGAAAACGCGGATAATCAGGCGCGGATGAGCGTCCAAATCGTCGATAGTGCCGGCAACGTGTTTGAACCTGTGGGTGATTTTGCTGTGAAGGTGGCGAACGCAGATGTGGGCGATTCTTGAACAGCTGCGCGAACACGCAACAACCATCGTTGGACTTGTGACGGCGCTGACGCTGATGTACAGCTGGTTTCGCAAGCCGATGAAGCAGCTGATTGCAAGGGAACAGCAGCAGGAGGAAGATCTTGCGATTCTGACATGGGCGTTTTTGCAGAATGCGCATGACAACTATACGCGGCAGGGTTGGTGTACTGCGGCGGAGAAAGAGCAGGTGCTGAATATGCACAAAAGTTACGCGGCAAAAGGACGAAATCACCTGTCCGCAAGCTACGAGCAGGACATTCTTGCTCTGCCGGAAACGCCGCAGGAAGGGAGGCGAAGCAAATGACGAAGCAGAAAGTATACGTCCAGTTCAGCAAACGAATTGTTCTTTTGGTCACTATTGCAGTGACGGCGATTTCGCTGCTGGCGATGGTGCTGTGCTTTTTCCGCAGCGACACGGAAGCGCTGATTAGTACGGTTCGGACGTACATCAACTACGCGACGATTGTTTTCGCAGCGTACAGCGGCAACTCGGTGTTCGAGAAGTGGCTGACTCAGGGTAAGAGCGTTGAGGCGGCTGAAAATCCGGCGGAAACGTAAGGCAATATTCCTTGCAGCAATTCTTGCAAAATATCAAAAGTGCCCGTCTGCAGTCGTGCTATTCGCCGCCTGCTGACGGGCATTTTTGCTTATTCCTTTTTATACTTTTCAATCAGGTACTGATGCTGCTTGCTGTCCTTGTCATAATTGATGCCGACCAGCAAAATCTCGCCCGTGTAGCTCAGAATTGACGCAGGGTACTTCCGCGCTTTTATCTGTTGCAGCGCTGTTTCTGCATTTTTGTTCCATTTCAATTCTATTACGAAAGCCGGATAGGTGCTTCGATATTCAGGCTTCGGGACATAAACAAAATCGGCAAATCCTGTTCCAGACGGCATTTCGCGCACAGGCTTGAAATAATACTGCATTGCACTCAAATAAGCAATCGCAATTGTGCTGCTCAAGGAGTTCTCATCATTGTATCGTATGCTCGAAGCAAACTCTGAGTGGATTTTTTCAATTTGAGCAGCAACACGTTTGGCATCCATTGCCAAAGTTGTCATCAGCAGTTTCCGCGATTCTTCTTGGAAGCCAATCAGTTCATTCCAATTGCTGCTTTTTACGGCGGTAATCAATTCCTGCCTAATTTCCTCGTTGGGAATGAATGCCGTTTCGGAATCCTCGTTATATCCCAAATAGCCAAGGTGAATCAGGTAAGTAATCACATCATCTTTACTTGCAATTTTTGCCGGGTCATTCTTAAACGTTGCCGTGTTGACCGCTACTTCTGCGCCAGAAAGCATTTCAATGATGGCAGTCTTTAAGCCATCATAATTCATGCTAATCAGCGGAATGACCACCTCATAAGAACCGGTTTCAGACCAGTAGCTCCTGAATTTTCCTTTGGTCATCACACTGACGACTGCCCGTGGATTATAAATCTGATACCCGTCAAGCAAGTAGCCGTCATACCATTTCTTTACTTTCTCGTAATCTCTGCCGTACTTGTCGCAAAGAATTTTTACTTCATCCTCCGTAAAACCGACATAAGGTGCAAGCCCGTATGCCTGAAGCATGGTAAACTCATCAAAGTTATTCAGCGCCGACTGCGTTTTTTCTTTCCTGATAGGAAGAATGCCCGTCAGATAAGCCAGCTGAATATACTTCGTCGGCTCCGTTCCCTTGAACATGCCTCGAAGAAAATTGATGTAATCTTCCTGAACCTTCGCATTGGCGGATTCGTCGCGAATCAGGACATCCCATTCGTCAATAATAATGATGAATTTCTGACCTGTCTTTTCCTTCACCTGCGAAAGCGCATTCGGCAGCGTTGCAGCATTCTCTGGAAGAACAGATGGATAGATTTCTCGTAGTTCAGCCAGCACGCTGCTCGCAATGTACGCTACAACATGCGCCGCGTCAACGCAGTTTGCCAGAAACCACTGAACGTCGATGTGAATCACGTCGTATTTGTTCAGATGCTTCTTGAAGTTTGCAGACTTGCTGATTTCCAATCCGGCGAACATTGATTCCGAATCGCAGCCCTTGCTGTAATACGCCGTCAGCATATTGGCGGTGATGGATTCCCCAAACCGCCGCGGACGGCTGTTGCAGATATACCCTTCCATCGTGCCAAGAACGCGATTGGTGTATGCAATCATACCGGTTTTGTCAACATAAATTTGGGAGTTCAGCGCAACCTGAAAAGCGCTGTTGTTCGGATTCACAAAGCGACCCATTGCCTCTGCTCCTTTCCGCAGGATGTTTGCTGAGGTTTTGATTTCTGCGACTGCTCAAATGAAATCAGCTCTTAGCCTGCTCTTATTTTACCATTGATTTCGGGAAATAGCAAGGAAATCGGAGGACGGGCAGCATCAATTTTTCAATACGAAGGAATGCAATCCGCAACGATATTTCAAAAGAAACGGGGAAAATCTTCATTTTTGCAAGCAAGGATTGAAAGTATAGTTAGAATGTTTGCCAACAAAGATGAAGATTTCTGCTGCAAAATTGCATAAGGCAATTAAAATGCTAATCAAGACGAAAGAAATGGCTTTTAAGTAGCCAGCCGATGTAGACTGGTGCGGTAGTGAATACAGGCTGACTGTATATTGCAAAAAACAGCGAAACTTTCATTTTTGCAATCAAATATTGAAAGTATAGTTTGAATACTTGTTGACGACAATGAAGATTTCTGTTACAATAGGTGCGTAGGAGGTGATTGACATGGCAATCACGACGAAAGAAGGTATTTTCAAAGTATTGTTGACAAAGTTCTAAAACGTGACCTTACCATCACTGTATAATATCAGAAATGCAACAGAACTTGAACGAATTTTTCTGTATTTATGTAATGTTTCGTCGGAAATTGTTTCCATAGAGGCAATCGCAAAAGAGCTGAGCGGAGTTTCCAGACCGACAGTAGAGAACTATATTCAATACCTTGAGAGTGCTAATTTAATTTACCAAAGCTGGCCCGTTGATATGGCTGGAAGAAAGCCTTTAAAAGCCAGCCCTAAAATCTACATTGCAGATGCTGCAATTCGTAATGCAGTTCTGATGGATGACTCACTGCTTACCGACGCAACAGAAATGGGGAAGATTGTTGAAACTGCGGTATATAAGCATGTGGCTGCTTTCTACTATCAGAATAATACCTCTGTAGGCTATTACCGTGGAGGCAGAAAAAGCAAGGAAATAGATATTGTTGTCAACAAACCCAAAGCCTATAACATACTTATTGAAGTAAAGTATCGGGATGGTGCACCAATTAAAAATGACGATGCGATTTCTGAACTCTGCAGTAATGCGAACGCTGCTATCATTGTCTCCAAATTAGCAGACGACTTTGGTATGCGTCCATCCTCTTCCGGGGGCGAAATGCTATGTATTCCGGCATTTGCCTTTCTTTACTTACTCGGCTATGCAGAAAAGAATGGGTATAAAGGAATCTATTAACTTGATCGGCGTAATTATCACTACATTGACGATAGGAAGCATACGGCACTCTTGATTTTGAAGTTATATCATTTATGCAAAAGAATGATATAATAAAATACATGCTCAGTGTGCTGCCCGAACGATTCTAAAAAAGTCGTTCGGGCAGCACACTGAAGATGGTCACAATGCCGAAGGAACATTTTCAACCTTCTACGCCACGAAATATTCTATGAATTTGTTCAGTGCATTGTCATCGAATTTCTCACCAGAGAATACAGCTTTGCAAACGTTATTTACGCACTCGAAAGTTTGTGGTGGTAGCTCATTCTTTAAGAAGTGAAGCATTTCTGTGATTTTGTTCTGAATCTTTTGCGTTTCGGTGGCAAGATAGAGAGCGTCTTCTGGAGCTGACAGCAGCTCTAAAGACTTAGAATATACCCATAGCTCTTCTGCAAGATCTCCTACGGGAAGCTCATTGGCATCAGGAGAACTTTTTTCTGGTAAATCATATTTCTGAATAAAGCAGGAAAGCATCTGCGATGTCACTTCTACGGGAAAGGCTTGCATTGCTGTAGCGAGTTTTGAATAATTTTCTGATTCGATTGCAGTTTTGATGTTAGAGAATGTCCGTCGAGGGCATTGCAAAGCCATAGGATATACTTTTCTTGTTTCATCTATAAATAAAACAACTAAGTAGTCAAATGGAGCATCAGCAAATGAAATGCAATCTAAAGGCAAGTTGCTGAAATCGTTTCCCGGCGGCACGTTGAAGTTATCAACAATGATGGGATAGTAGCTCAATGCACGGATGGTGTAAATTTGATTAGGAAAATGAACTGAATATTCGGATGCCAATGTCGATAATTCATCTTCAGCCTTCTTTCGCTCAGCCTCACAATAGCTATCATACCATTTCTTGACTTGGTATTTATCAAAATACGGATCCGGTGAATGTGCCAGATAGTACTTGCAGCACATGGTTAGCTGTTTTATACTTTGCGTTTCTGTATTGCAAAGCATTACATGTCGTTCTTGAAAACCAAATTCAGCTGCCATTTCCGCAAAGAAATTCTGCATTGATTCGAGCGCACTTTGAGCTTCTGTAAGGTTAAACAGCACTAACTCTTGCTTGTTTTCCTTCTTAGTGAGCAAAAATCCAAATTGATTAAAAAATTTCTGCATACTTTGAAAGTATTCATTACATTCTTTTGCAAATCTTTCTGATACAGCGGCTTTTTCTCCGAACGGCGGGTCTTCCTTGGGATATCTTTTTTCGCCAATAGTAAGTAGAGCGAGTTTAGCCTTAAGTTGGTCTAACTCTTCGAACAAGTTACTTGATGCTTTTTTAGCAAGCAGTTTGCAAATACAATTACAGCATTTGTTTGCAAATAGACACAGATGTTCCCTCAGAGCAAAGTAGTGATTTAACCATTCGGCAACAGTGTCAAATTCATAATTGCTCAGAATAGTCTTATTCCAGAGTGAAGTAAGATTCTGACAGAATGTCATTGCAACATTTCCGATAGGCATTTCCTTATGTGCATCGTCAGGTATCGTATAGGCAGCTAAAAGATCCAAAGTTGGTTTTAATGCATCCGCACAGTATAAAGCAAAAATAGGTAGTGTTCTACAAACATAGTTTAACCGCGAAACACTTTGCTCATTGCTGTTTTTAATATCGGATAATCGAAGTATATACTCGACATGAATTGCGTTCTTTTCCGAATCAATGAATATCCTATGTGACTTAGTTTGATGCTTAAGGTATGTAAGGATACGCGCTTGATTTTCATTGTAAAAATTCATATATGTTTCTTTATTGCCACGGAAGGAGACATACATAAGTGTTGAAATGCACTCCAACGTCAATTTTTCGGATTTACTCCAAATATATTCCAGAGAAATGTTTACAGATAAATTGAAAGCCGAATCTATGTTATATATCCATTCAGTAATAGAAGCATAAGAGCTGATATCATTTATTTCAGGAAAGTCAATGGAACACAATTTCTTATATAAGTAGTTACAAAAAGCATAGATGGATGTTCTTTGCAAATCATAACTTGGAATGGAAGTTTTCAGTTTACAAAGATATGCAATATTCTCGTCATCAGGCATAATCTTGCGCATGCTGCCAAGCGTGTCTATTGATACATCAAACTCTTCAAGCCTTGCAAACGGGCATAAGTCAGCTGACATGATTAATAGTCCACCATGTGCATCTGCATCGTCAAAGGCAGGTTGATTTGAGAGATAGTATTGCATCACGCTCCCTGAAAAAAGTCCTTGCATTGCAGAAATATAGGGCGATAAATCACTCTTGCTCCATAATATCTCTACAACGTCATTGAAAAACTTGTCATTACTAAAGTGAAACTCTGGCAGATGAGAAAATAACACGGGCAAATCTGTCTTTTCTGCAATTTTAATAACAGAGATAGCTGTATTATCAAGAGAAATAAATTCATGCAATTTATCAACAATATGCTTAGACCTGATAGGGTGAAGACCTTCAATATAACCACTTTCAGAACTTCTGTGTACGAGAAACTCAGATTCCATACTTTTTAGCAACTCACCAAAATCAGAACCAGTTTTTTCTGATTGATTTGCATAAAGTTTAGCAATCGAAAGCTTGATTCCGCAAACATCCGCAAAACATACTTTGCGGAGGATTTCACATTTTGCTCCGCCGGAAGGCGAGCGTCCTATTTCAGATATTTGAGAAGATATTCTTTCTGATAACATCTCACCATGAGTAAGCAAATAGACATACTCTATAAGAAGTTGCCTTTCAGCAATCTTATGCCATGCTTTTTCCCAACTTGTTATATTGGGATGAAGCTGCTTAGCCTCCCGGAACAATTTGAATATTTCCATTGCCTCTTTTTCATCTAAAGTTGGCTTGACTACTTTTATAGAATGAATATTGCTCAAATCACCACTATAATTATACCAATCATTTTCCCTCGTCGTGATAAGCAGTTTATAATGGCAATGTACTTCGGATTGTAAGAGTTGAACAAGATTATTCCACTTGTTGAAGTGATTATCCAAATTATCGATTAGGATCAGAACCTCTTCACCTAATCGGATTCTTGCATGAAAATATTGGATGATGTTTCCGGCCTCTTTAATGTCATCGCAACATAGCAATTGATAGGGAGTATATTTATCTTGCAGAAGATACGCTGCCTGTAGAGCTAAGGTGGTTTTCCCCTGTCCGCTGGAAGCCTTGATTACTGTAACGGTGTTTTCGGCAATTGATTTGCAAACAGCTGCTTCTAAGGCTGGTCGTTTTATTGGAAGACCATTGGCTATAATTGCGGGGGTTGCCTTTTTCCCTTCGTAGAAGCCACGCGCTTCATCAAGCGTGTGCTTAGAATAGTCCAGCTTGCGAATCCAACTATTGGCTGGATTCTGAGGCCCTTTGCTGATATCAATTTTAACAGACTGAATTTGCAAATCAATCTCTGCTTTAGTAACACAAGCACGTTGCTCCATCTTTTCAAAGCAAAGAATTTTTATGCTATTCGCAAATAAAGAAATATTATTTGTGCTAATTTCATAGATTCCAATTAAAGCTTTTTCAATTTCATCAGCGAGCGTTGCTTTTTCGATTCTTTCAAATGATAAATGTAAAATAAATTGATCAAAATTATATACAGACCAATTCCAAGAAGGCGTTTTTTGCTTGATATTTAAAATTACATTTTCCCAATAACTGCGTGCGTTTTTGTCTAAATGAGATGTGAAAAGTTTGCTTAAATTACCTTCTGCAACAGGAAAGTCATAAACCAATTTGAAAAATCTATTTTGATCCAGCAGATATGCTTCAAGAAAGTTCTTTAACACATCATACAAAAAGCTGGCATCCTGTTTGTTGACGGAGTACTTCAGCTGGATATGGGTTACCTCATGGCTCCCACTTTGCTTTTTAATGCAATCAACATCTTCGATTCCCTCAAGTTGAAAAGAAACATTCTGACTTGATGACGAAAGAATCAGATAGCATGAATACAGAAATTGGTACGAATACCCTTTAAGTGCGACTTGTCCCCCAACTCTGGAAGCTTGCAACTCTTGGAGAGTTGCGTTAACAGCAACACCTTTAGCTTTCTTCTTTGTACACTTTCCCATACTTCTCACCTTTCATACTTGCTGAGGTTTTGATTTCTGCGACTGCTCAAATGAAATCATCCCTTAGCCTGCTCTTATTTTACCATTGATTTCGGGAAATAGCAAGGAAATCAGACGACGGGCAGCAGCTTAATTTTTCGTTCTTCACAGAGGAAAGGCGGTCTGCGTTCCTGCGTCTCCTTTTTCCGCTGCGCTCCCTGATTTTCTGTCAGATGCAATGCTAAACAGACCGAAAAACATTTGTAATACAGAAGGTTTTTCTGGAATTTCAGCAAAAAACTATTGACGGCATGGTCGATAACACACGAATTTATATTCATCTGATTACAATCAATGCTTTACTTCAACTTTGTTATGATTATATACGCATTTTCGTCTAACAAATTCCGACGTTGGCGAAGGGGACTACCGTCTTTGTTAGCGTATCTAACACTTGTCTAACAGCACGGTTGGAAATTGCGGTTTTTTACGTTCCTTTGCCCACCATCGAAAACGTAGAAATCTGCTGGAAACGCAGGAAAATCGGGCATTACAGGGCAGTGCAGTTCTCTGGAGGGGAAGCGGTGAGCATCTCTCCTAAGCGATAGGTCGGGTGTTCGACTCCCACTGGACTCAATCCCCAATAAACAATTCTTTCTGGCTGATGCTCTTGTCTGCGTGTTGTCAAACGCGCGAAGAACATCAGCTGGAAAGATTTTTTTGCCTTCTATTGGAAATCTGCTTTTTGCCCCGCTGCTGGTGATGTTGGCAGCTTTCCAACATTTCGCCTTTTTTGCCAACACCGCTGTTCTGGCAAACGGGCGATTT
>ERZ780012.746-NODE-746-length-11420-cov-3.00299_pt1 | contig 11420 bp, 12 predicted proteins | sample MGYA00511869_ERZ780012 | MGnify/ENA primary metagenome ERZ780012 (study PRJEB29588, sample SAMEA2161608) | human gut metagenome | biome: human gut; feature: human-associated habitat; material: faeces | place: Denmark | collected 2008/2010 ... | reverse complement strand
TATTTAAACTCATATTTAAACGATGTTAACAAAGCAAGTTTAGATATTGAAAAGGCACAAGATTTGTATGAATTTGGTGTTGCTTACCAAAGATTAATTCCACGTAGGCAAAAATTAAGTGAGTATGATATTGAAAGTGAAGCACCTTTTGAATTAGTAAATATGCCAGTAAAGCAAACATGTGTTGTGTATTCAAACGATATTCCAAATGAACCATTATTTGGTATGGTAATAAGTGATGACCGCAATACAGAAAACTACAAATCATTCAAGACAGTGCAAATTTATATGCCATATCGAAGAATAGTTTATAAAAACAATAATTTTGTACAACCAATCGAAGATATTCCACAACCATATAGTTATATTCCTATTCAAGAGTTTTGCTTAAACAAAGATAGAATAGGTATTATCGAAATTGGCGTTCAATTGCAAAACTTAATAAACAATATTGATAGTTCGCAAATGGATGGTATTGAGGAAGAAATTAATAGTTTTATAGTTATGATTAACCAAAGAGTTGATGAAGACTTTATAAACTTAATTAAAACGTTGAAAAGAGAGCGTGTACTTGTACTTAATACACAAAATCCACAAACACCAGCAGACTTGAAACTTGTTTCTACCAAACTTGATCAAGGTTCAACAAATCAATTTTACGAAAGGGTTTTAAAAGCCTTATATGACATTGTAGCCGTACCTCAAGCAAGTGGAAATGTTACGAGTGGTGGCGACACAGGGCAAGCGAGATTGCTTGGCAATGGTTGGGAATCAGCTCAAAATCAAGCACAAGTAGACCAACAATATTTGATAAAATACGAACGTGAATTATTGAAAAACATAATTAAGATTTGCAAATTAACAGAAAAATGCCCGGTTAATGAGATAAATGCAAGTGATGTTGCAATTAAATTTAACATTAATATGTCAAACAACTTATTAGTAAAAGCTGAAGCATTAAAGATGTTAAATGAAGCACTAGTACCAGAAAAGGCAATATTGTCAATTTGTGGTATTACAAAAGATGTTGATGGTTTAGGCGATGATTGGAAGAAAAACAAACAAAATCAAGCTCAAATCGAACAACAAAATAATAATCAAAGTATAAATAGTTAAATAAACTAATTATATATATATCAAACAAAGTTAGAGAAAACTTTTTAAAAAACGCAGGAAGTTAGAGAAAACTTTAAAAAACGCAAGGAGAAAAAAATATGAATTTTTTAAAAGCAAACAAAACACAAATTCCATTTAAACTACAATTCTTTGGTGAGGGCGAACCTACACCAGAACCAAATCCAAATCTAAAAACGTATTCACACGAAGAATATGAAAAACTTAAAGCAAGTTTTGATAAAACTTCAAGTGAATTAGCAAGTTTGAAAAAACAAGTACAACAAAAAATGACTGATGAAGAGAAAAAAGCAGAAGAAGATATGGCTTTACGTGAAAAATTAGCAAATTATGAAAGCCAATTAGAAAACTTAACTCTTGAAAAGTCATTAACTAAAAACAACTTATTTAGTAGTGAAGAAGCACAAAATATTTTAAAATCAAAAGATAACAAAAGTGAAATGTTAGAAAGCATTATGACATTGGTTAGTGCAAAAATTGAACAAGCAAAGAAAAATGCAATAGCCGAGTTTATGCAATCTAGCAATGTGACTGGTGGAATTAAAACACCAAATTCTGCTGATGATGAAATTATTGCAATGGCAAAACGAGCTTCAAAAACTACTCAAAAAAGTAATTTCTTTTAAAACAAATTAAAAATTTCACAGGAGGAAAAAATTTAATATGGCTAATTACAATTTTGAAAAAACAGTATTAGACATGCATAGCTTTTATTACACACTTCCTTGTCAAGTGACTAATACAGGCTTAACTGCCGATTCAAACGGCAAAAAAATTATTAAAGCTGGTACACCAGTTGGTGGCGATACTAACGCTTTATTAAACAGAGATACAGCAGTTTTAATTGCAACAAACGATGCAACTAATGGTGCTAAAACACAAGGTGTAGTTATTCACGATGTAGATGTAACCGCTGGTCAAACAACAGCAACTGTTGCTTTTGCTGGTGTTATTGATATGGCAAAAATGGATGCAGGTTTTGTTCTTGACTCAAAGGTTACTTTCCCTCACGACATAATTTATATGAAAGGAAGAGGTTTCTAATATGCCATCAATTGCAGAATTATATACAACTAAAAACATTAAAACTTATTGGGATGCTAGAAAGCAAGAAGAAACTAAATACGTTGGTATCGATGAGTTATTTGGTTCAAGAAAACAATTAGAAGATACAATTGATTCAGTTTCTGGTAAAAGTGGTTATACACCAGCTTTACTATTAAATAGCCCTGATTCTAAAACAGTTTATCGTGAAAGAGGCGAAATTACTGTTGAACAAAAAAAGATACCATTCTTCAAAGAAGGTAAGCAAGTAGAAGAAAAACATATCATTGAATTAATGAAATTAGAGGGAAACCCTAATCGTGCATTAGTTCAAATGGTATATGATCGTATGTTTAACGATAGCTATCAACTTTACTTAAGTTCGCGTATGACACGTGAAATAATGGTTAATCAATTACTTTCTGAAGGTAAAGTTTCTTTTGCCTCAAATGGTGCAGCTTTTACAGCAACTTATAACATTACAAAAGAGACTGATTTAGCTGGTACAGCAAAATGGAGCGATTTAGAAAATTCTGACCCTCTAAAAGATATTAGAAAGATGAAAAAAGATGCTAAAATTAATGGCGTTGCAAGAGCAATGTGTAGTCCAACAACTTTTGATTATATTGTCAACAATGCTAAAATTAAGAAACTTCTTGTTAATCCATGGGGTAGTGCCGATATATCAGATGCTGATGTATTAAATTTAATTTATACAAGAACAAATGTAAGATTATATGTAAATGATACTTATTATATGAAAGATGATAAGAGCGATGCTCAAATCTTCCCAGATAATATCATTTCATTATTCCCTATTGGAAAATTAGGCGATATTGTATTCTCAGTTACACCTGAAGAAAGAGTATTGTTAAATACACCTAATGTTGCTACAGTTTCAATCGTTGATGATGGTGTTGCTATTGTTGAAACAGTAGACCCTGATGCAGTTGCTATTCAAACAAAGATTGCAATGCGTTGCTTACCAGCACTTGACATTTTCCCAGACCAAATTGTAACATTAAAAGTAGCATAGAAAAAAATAACATGCAAGGAGATGTAAAGAGATGAATTGTAATTGTAACAAAGTTAATGCAATAAGTTATTTTCACGACAAATATCCTCAAATAAAAATGAGTGATTTAGAAATGCTTAATGAAAGTGCAAAAGAAATCTTAATACATCTTCTTTTTAAATCTTCATATACAGTATCAGAAACGCAAAGAGCGTATGCTTATGAACATTATCATTATTGGTTAATACGTTGTATGCAAGAAATGATAGAGCGTTCGGGAGCTACAAGTGCAATATCTTATTCTGAAAATGGCATCTCAATATCTTGGAATCAAGCTCAATTATCACAAGCGTTGAGGGATGAAATAGTTCCGATAGCAACAGTAAAAGGGTATTAGAGTATGTGGGAAAAAGAAATATGGATAGCCAAGAGAAAAAGTATTGAAACAAATAGTGATGGTTGGCAAATCGAGATTTTTGATAAACCAAAAAAATACTATTTGAATTATCAACCAGTTTCTGGTATGACAAGCTATTTACAATATGGTGAGAAGATAACGGATGTATATCGAGCTTTTGTAGATAGAGCCTATTATCAAGGTGTAATAAATGTTGGCGATAGGGTGTATTTGAACGATGGCTTAATTTCAGAAGATGAGTTAAGAAAGTTAGCAGAAAGCGATAACAAGTATTGTGAGAATGCGAACTATGTTGTTAAGTCAGTATTGCCACAAAATTACAAAACAAAGATTGATTTTATTAAGAGATAGGAGAAGATTAAAATGGAAGAAAGAAAAAAAACTATAAAAGTACGCAAAGGTACAACAGTTAAGACCGTTCCTGAACGACAAAAAGAAGATTATTTAAGAAATGGTTGGTATGTTGAAAAAGATTATGCAAATATGAATCCATTTATAAATAGTTCAATTTATAATACTAAAAATAAATAATATATTATGCTAGATATAAAGTTTGAAGGTAATTCAATAAGAGACATACAAGCAAGAATTAAGCAATACCAAAAACTTATTAAAATCGTTAACGAACAATTTATAATTGAAAGCCTTGAATGGATTCGAGACAAGGCAAATGACAATCTAGAAAATAGAGTTGGGTATTTTGCAGGGACTTTGAATTTAAGAGAATATTGGCAAATTACGAAAACAAGTGAGAATACTTACGAGTTAAGAAATACCAATGAAAAAGGGGCTTATGTTGAATTTGGTACTGGTATTGTGGGCTATGGTTCACACGAAAAAGCCGATGAAGTTCGATATGAATATGATGTAAACAATCATGGTGCGTTTGGGTGGAATTGGTACAACGAAAAAGATGGTTACCTAGTTAAAGGTTTTACTGGTTATGAGGGTAAATCATTCTTGTGGGATGCATTTTTTGATTATTATTCAAATGGAGAATTTGCAAAAATTTACGAGCGTATTTATAGGCAAATTATTGGTTTAAGTTAAATAGGAGTGATAAAAGTATATGTTAAACACAAAAGTTGAAAATAGCACGGTTTTTGAGCCTTATAATGAAATTTACGAGGTATTGAAAGACTATGTAGAGAATACATACAATAATAATCACGTTGGGAGCAAGAATGTTGAGGTTTTGAAAAACAAAATTTCACAAGAAACACCATGTGTAATATTTAGCGAACCAATAAACAAATTACAAACACAAAGCACAACTTATGATATAAACATATATTGTAATAAAAACAATAATAGTGAACAAATTGTTAGAGAATTAGCAATTTTGGTAATTGAGGTAATGCAAGGGCATTATCATATGAATGGTGGCGTAATAGCAATTATGCCACAATTTGATAGCCCTCTAAAAGATAGTTATCAAGCGGACTTAAGATTTACAACTAACTATATACCAAGTAGAAGTAAGTTGTATTAAAAATTTAAAAGGAGAAAACAAATGGGCAGAAGTTTTAGAGAATTTAAAGAGCATAATGTTCGTGCTGGTTTAGGTACAGCGTTATGTTATAGATTATCAAGCGAAACAAAATATCATATTTTAGCACCAGTAGAAAGTTTACCAGCGGTTTTTGGTACACCAGATACAATTGAATACTCTTCAACTACTAATAGAAACGTTACAAATGTAATGGGTAAAAATAGTACTGAAACAATTGAAATTAATTTGCCTTATAATCTTGACTATATTGCTATATGCGATAATATCAATGATTTAGAAGTTAATTTTGCGTATATTGATTTAGATGATTTTTCTGGTCAAGAATTTACAGGTAAACCTAGATACCATTTAGCAGATGTTGGAACTTCAGATATTAAAACAATTGTATTATCTATTGCTGTAACAAACGCAAATGAATACATTACTGAAGATTTATATGATATTTTCCAAGATACCGTTTCAATTTTATCACCTATTCCTGCTAGTATTGAACTTTCATCAACAGATACAACAGGCATTACTATAAACTTTTTAACTGATCCAAGTGATGCAACGTTAACATTTTCAAGTAATAATCCAACTGGTGTTTTAGTAGAAAAAGGTAGTAAAAACATAACAATTAAAGCAGGTTCTTCAGCAACAGCTGGTAGTGCAATAGTTACAATTATGGCAACAAAAGTTGGCTATGCACCTAATCAAAGAAAGATAAAAGTTTTGGTTGTTGAAAAATAGAAATAATTTGAAAGGAATATAAAAATGAGACCATACATTGAAGATAGAGATGGAAATAAATACGAATTTCGCAGATTAACTAGAAGAGAAAAACTTAATCTAGTTAAAAATGCAAGCGAAATTGAAAAAGCTAGTGATGAGAAAAAGATTGAATTAACTGATGAATTACTTTATACAATACTTCAAACTGTTTCAAGTGTAGACCACGAGAAATTTGAAGATATATTAGACTATAATGAAGAAATTTATGGGTTTGAACAAGTAATAGAATTAGAAACAGCAATCATTAGTTGGGTTTTTACTCAAGCAGGTGGGGAAACAATCAAAGTTCATCCTTACCTAGAGGAAATGAAGAAGAAAGAAGAATTGGAGAAGAAGGAAGAAGTAGAACAACCAGCGACACCAATTCAATACGATTCAATCGAAATTTAAACATTTTAAACGACAAGTATGGTGGTGATTTGGAGCATTTTTATTTTTGCGAAGAATTACCACTAGCTTTAGAATATGGAATGACACCACATGAATATTGGGATGAAGATGAGGATTTATTTTTAGCATATCAAAAAGCGTATTACAATCGATTACACAAACAAGCATATTTGCAAGGATTGTATAATTATGATGCACAAGTAACAGCTTTAGCTAATGCAATGAGAGACCCAAAGAAAACACCAAAGCCATATGAATATCATTCCAAAGATGTTTACAATCCTTTCAACGAAGAAAATAATAAGCCAAAAGGTTATATTAATACTATTGATAATACTGAAAATAATAATAAGTTATATAGTATTAAAAAAATAGCCGAAGAAAGGAGAAAACAACAAAATGCCAGTTGATTACACATTAGGCAATTTAGTAGTTAATACACAAGTAAAAGATGCAAATGGTTCGATACAATCGCTTAAAGGGCTAACCACAGCACTAAACTATTTAAACAACGCAATGAAAAAAGTTGCGGAGTCAAACGTAGATTTAGACCAAACAGGCAAAAAGTTCGAGGGTTTAACAAAAGCGATTCAACCATTTACAAGTGAATTAAGAAAATCAGAAAGTGCTTGCAAGGCATTTACAAACGCAATCAAAGTTTTAAACAAACAAAAATTAAGCACTTCAAGTATAGAAAAGGCAAGTGCAAGTTTAAAAACGGCACAAGCAAAATTACAACAAATCAATGGCACGGCTAATCAAACACAAAACATTTTTGATAGCCTTACCAAAAGTAAAATATTTAATATAGGTAAAATATACGCTATATATAATTATACTAAAAGATTTACCTCACAACTTTCAAATGCGGTTGATTATGCTGTAAACTTTGAAGAAACTTTAAATAAGTTCCAAGTTTCAATGGGCGACCAATACTCAAAGTCATTAAAGTTTGTTGGCAATATAACACGTGCTTTCAACTTATCGACTGAAAGTATAATGAACTATCAATCAACATTTAAAAACATGTTAGATAGTTTGGGTGGTTTATCAAGCGATGTTACTTACAAATTAAGTGAAACAATCACACGAATGGCGATTGACTATGGTTCACTTTTTAATGTTCCAATCCAAAAATCAATGGAACAATTTCAACAAGTGTTAAGTGGTCAAATTAGAACAATACGTACTGTTGCGGGTTATGATGTTAGTGAAACCTCTTTGTATAACATTTACAAAGAAATTGGTGGCACAAAAACTATGAGGCAATTAGACCAAAACGAAAAACGTTTATTAAGAATAATTGCTTTACAAAAACAAATGCAACGAACTGGTGCGGTTGGCGATTTTGAAAAGACTTTAAGCAATACAGCCAACATTTTAAAGCAAATTCAAGAAACAACCAAAGAAATACTTACTTTGTTTGGTAGATTGTTTTTAGGTTCAGTTGGAAACCTTTCAGAAAAAGTACTTGGTGCGACAATAGCATTAAGAGATTTCTTAAATTATTTAAACAAAATAAAAGGTTATGAATATCAAGATTTTACTAAAAATGCAAGTGGTGGTTTAATAGGTGGAGTTACTGAAAGTGCCGAAGAAGCCACTGATGCCGTAACTGAATTAAAGAGAAGTTTATTAGGCTTTGATAAATTAAACATTTTATCTAGCACAAGTTCTAATACTAAAACAGCACCCCCAGCCGTAAATGATTATTCTTTCTTGACAAGTAAAATTGGCGAATATGAAGAATTAATTCAAAAAGTAAGCAATGGTTCACAAAAGGTAGCCGACAATATACTTAATTGGTTAGGATACACAAGAAAAGAAAATGGTGAAATTGAAAAGACTTCAGGTGCGATTAATCGTTTAGCTGGAATGTTAAATGTTTTAAAAATTGCATTTAAAAGTTTAATTTCAATTATAACAGTTAAAAAAGGTTTTGGAATATTTAAATTTTTTAAAAATCTTCCTGAAAATTTGAAAGAAATACTCAAAGAAATAACTGGTAAAACTGATATTGATATACCTAAATTGAAGAATATTAAAAAAGTAAAAGATATTTTTACCGCATTTAGTGGTGTTGTTGAAAAGCCCGCAAAAGAAGTTGGAATATTTTCAGCTTTATCAAAATCAAAAGTATTTTCTGCAATATCAAAACCAGGGCAAATGTTAGGGCAATTTATAAAATTGTTACCAAAATCATTGGTAATAATAGGAACGATTGCAACGTTATTTGCGACATTATTTATCAAAAGTGAAGAGTTTAGAAATTCAATTATGAATTTGATCAAGTCAATAGCAAATTTAGCTTCAAGTATAACATCAGTATTAACACCTGTGCTAACACCAGTTATTAAGTTTTTGGGTGAAGGTTTAGCATTAGTAATAAATATTATTGCAAAAGTAATTGATTTTATTTCAAAGAGCAAAGCACTTTCAACAGTGTTAGGTTTATTATTAGCAAGTATTATAGCAATAAATATAGCAACTTCAGTTAGCCCTTTGACTTGGATTATACTTGGAATTACAACTGTTATAGCTTTGATAGCAAAATTAATCGAAGCAATAGCGAAGTTATTTGCCGAAGGGAAAGTAAAAACTTTCTTTAAAAATTTATTTAGTAGAGAAAATAGCAATGGTGGTGGTCGAGGTACAAGCACAAGTTCTTACACACCTTTAGCAAGTGGTGGTGTTATTACAAGACCTACACCTGCATTGGTTGGTGAATATTCAGGTGCTAGAAATAACCCTGAAATTGTATCGCCAGAAAATAAAATGCGTGAAGTATTTGTTCAAGCATCATTACCAATTGCACAAGCAATATTAAATAGCAATCAAAAAGTCATAGATGCAATAGATGATTTAAGCGATAGACCAATCGAATTAAATGGTCGAAAAGTAAGTGAAAGTATTTTTAAAGACTTACAAAACGAAGCAACACGCAGAGGTAAGAAATTTGCGTAGAAAGGAGCAATTATGCCAACAATTTTAAAAATATATACTTTTGATGAAAATGGTTTTGCAAAAACGGTTATTGCTCCTGCTTGCACTAAATATCAAGTATCATATGCGGATGTTGACAAAGAGGGTAGTGGTAGAAACCCATTAACTGGTGAAATGTATCGTGAGCGAATAGGTTCATACATAAAGTTAGATTTAACATGGGATTTGATACCAGGAACAACAGAATATCAAAATTGGTATAAGACTTTAACAAGCCTACCAAAAAGTTTCGAGGCGGAATATTTAGACCCTTCCTCAAATGAATTAGTTAAGAAAAGATTTTATAGAACTGATATTCAAACGGAGTTATACCTATTTGTCGATGAGAATTGCAACATATGGAGAGGATTATCAACATCGTTTGTACAAAACGATGTTTCTTCTTTTTCTTGGGAGGGTGTATCGAGAAAAGTATTTTATTTAGGTAGTAAAAGAGGCATAGGAAGAGAAGTTGTAGTAACGAATAAGCAAAGTTTTAGCAACCTAGATTTGATAAAAAGTGGCGAAACTAAAGATATTGAAGAATACAATGAAGAATTTTATGAGCCAACATATTCAGACTATTTTATATCGTGTGAAGAAAAACGTGTTAAATTAGATGGCACTTTTAAATTCCTAGACAAATCATATTCAACAACTGATGGTGTTAAAAATAGCCCTATATTTTGGTGGACTACTTGGAAGTGCAATAAAGATACTGGTGAATTTAATTCACACCCTAGACTTGTAATTAAAGACGCACCATTGTCTGCAAGTTATTACACAATAGTTTTTGGTGAAATAGCAACAAATTTTAAAATCGAGTGCTATACCGAAAACGATAACAACGAAGAAGTTTTAGACAGAACTATAATTGTTGAAAATAACGCCGAAAAAGAGTATATTTTTGAAACTTTAAAGACTTACGTAAAATTTATCATTGAAATAATAAAAATCGATAATTCAGTTGTTTTTGAGGGCGAAACACAAAAATATCAAAGGTTTGCAAAAGTAAATACAATTTATAGTGGTGTGTTTAAGAATCTTAATAAAATTATAACTGATTACGAGATTACGCAAGAGTTTAGTGCTGATAATTCAGAATTTAATTCAAATGTGCTTTCACTAAAATTAAGAGATGTTAATAATGAATACGACCCTCAAAATGGTAATAACAAATTAAACTATTTTAAAACTTTACCAATTTCAGTTGACATTTATGTAAAAGATAGAGATGAAAACGAATTTGGTATAGAGGTAATTACAAATCCTTTAGTAAAAACATTTAAATTTAATCCGAGAAAAAATGTTTATAATTGGGAAAATCAAGTATTAAGCGTTACAAATTATTCAGATACTTACAATTTAGTTTATGCAAATGAAGATGAAACACCACAATTTGGCAATAATGCAAAAACATTGTCAGATTGGTTAGGGCTTTTAAACGTAAAATCTGGAGCAACAGGCACAAACGCAATTAATTTTGAAGACCTTGATAAAATTAAAAGTTATAAAAATAATGCAATAACTTTAAAAGGTTATATTCCAAATCAAAGTTCTTATAATGAAGCCTTAAGAATGCTGGTTGAAGCATCTTATGTATCAGAAAAAAATAGCACAACAGGGCAATATCGTAATAAAATGGTGTTAATTGATTATAATGAGAAAAAATTATTGTTTAACACACAACTTTTAAAGAATAATTTAAAGTTTTATGATTATCAAACAATATTTAGCGATCGTTTTGTAGATAATCCACTTAAAATAACAAGAAATTATATATTTGAAGAAAGTTTTCAAGAAGCAAAACCAAAGAATTATACTGTTAAAATTTACACGTATCAAAATGTTCAAGAAGTTACTGGAAAAGATAAGAAAGGCAATGATATAGTAACAAGTAAAATTGAAACGACAACTTATGATAAATCTTACACTATATCAAACAATGACTATGAAAATGAAACAATCGATAATCCATTTATTACTTCAGATTTTATGGAAGACCCTGTTAATTGGTCAAAAAAAACTTCGACAATTGCTGACAGATTAGCTTTTTATAGGCAACATATAGATAGTTTAAATACATTTAACTTTAAAACTAATTTTAATGGTGGTATAATAGAACCAGGACATATTTATTTGTACGAAAG
>ERZ780012.743-NODE-743-length-11475-cov-3.6106_pt1 | contig 11475 bp, 9 predicted proteins | sample MGYA00511869_ERZ780012 | MGnify/ENA primary metagenome ERZ780012 (study PRJEB29588, sample SAMEA2161608) | human gut metagenome | biome: human gut; feature: human-associated habitat; material: faeces | place: Denmark | collected 2008/2010 ... | reverse complement strand
GTCGTAAAAGATACAGTAGCCCGCCATATTCACGCCCATATCCGTCGGAGAACGATAGGGCAATCTGCCGGAGATGCGCTCAAAGATCGCATTCAGCACCGGGAAGGACTCGACGTCGCGGTTGTAGTTCACCGTCGTCACGCCGTATGCCTCCAAATGGAACGGATCGATCATGTTCACGTCGTCAAGATCCGTCGTCGCGGCCTCATAGGCAAGGTTGACCGGATGCTTGAGCGGAAGATTCCAAACGGGGAACGTCTCAAACTTTGCATAGCCCGCGCTGACGCCGCGCTTGTGTTCATGATAAAGCTGCGACAGGCAGACGGCCAGTTTCCCGCTGCCCGGGCCGGGCGCCGTCACAACGACGAGCGGACGCGTCGTTTCGATGTAATCGTTCTTTCCGAAGCCGTCGTCGCTCACGATCAGCGGAACATTGCTGGGATACCCATGGATCGGATAATGACGATAGACGCGAATGCCAAGCCGCTCCAGCCGCTGCTGGAACGCGTCCGCCGCAGGCTGCCCGCTGTAACGGGTGATAACGACGCCGCCGACATACAGTTCCTTGCTCCGGAACGCATCGATCAGGCGCAGCACCTCATTGTCATACGCAATATCGAGGTCGTTGCGGATCTTGTTCTTTTCAATATCGCCTGCATGGATCGCAAGGATGATCTCTGCGTCATCTTTCAGCGTTTGCAGCATGTTCACCTTACTGTCCGGCAAAAACCCGGGCAGCACACGGGAAGCATGGTAATCGTCGAAGAGTTTGCCGCCGAATTCCAGATAGAGCTTGTCCCCGAACTGTGCAATACGTGTACGGATGTTTTCCGACTGCATCCGTACATATTTGTCATTATCAAATCCTATTCTGTCCATAATATACAGTATACACATCCCGCTAGGGCTTTTCAAGCGCCGTGTTCAGCTTCTCAAGCGCCTTTTTTTCGATGCGGGACACATAGGATCTCGAGATGCCGAGCAGATTTGCGATCTCCCGCTGGGACAGGCGCTGCATTCCGAAAAGGCCGTAGCGCAGTCGAACGACCGTCGATTCACGTTCCGTCAACGCCCGCTGCATCGTGCGGAAGATCCGTTCCGTATCAAGCCTTTGCCGCACTGCGTCAAAGATTATATCCGGCTCCGTCCCAAGTACCTCTGCGATCGAAATGTTGTTGCCGTCGCTGTCAAGGCCGATCGGTTCGCTGATCGACACCTCTGCAACCTGCTTCCGTTCGAGCCGGATGCTCATGAGGATTTCATTTTCAATACATCTGCTCGCATAAGAGGACAACGCCGTGCTCTTCTGCGCGTCAAACGTTGAGACGGCCTTGATCAGTCCGATCGTACCGATCGAGATCACATCGTCCGCATCCCTGCCGCAGCGGACGTACTTTTTTGCAATATGCGCGACGAGCCTGAGATTGTGCGTAATGAGCTTTTCTCTTGCTTCCTCTGAACCCGACCGCATCTGCCTGACAAGCCTCGCTTCCTCCGCTGCCGGAAGCGGCGGCGGAAACGACCCGCTGCCACCCACATACCCGGCCAACAGAAACAGCTCCTGAAGCAGTTCCAACAGCATACGACCACTTCCCCTCTCCGCTTACCACATCGTATGCCGTTCCCTTTTTGTCCTATTCGACAAAAAAATGCAGCCGGTCGCGTTTCCCGGCTGCGTTTGCTGTTAATCGTATTCGATCTCTCAGTCCCAATATTGCTGATACTTCAACACATTGGCCTGATGCTCTTCATAGGTCTTTGCAAAGACCAATTCCGTGCTCTCCTTCAGGTTGCCGTTGCAGAAATACAGGTACTGCTCCCGCACAAACTCCTCATTCGGATAGAGCGCCGCTTCGATCGCGGCCTTGCCCGGATTGCAGATGGGGCCTGTGGGCAACCCGCTGTTTTGATAGGTGTTATACGGCGACGGCGTGGACAGTTCGGATTCCGTAAACGTGTACTTTTTCACGTTCAGCACATAGGACAGGCTCGCACAGGATTGCAGCGGCATGCCGGCGTCGAGCCGATTATGGAACACGGCCGATACCTTTGCAAAATCGCTGTCTGCCTGTGCTTCACGCTCTATGAGCGACGCAAGCGTTACGACCTCGTCCATGCGCATGCCAAGTTCCTCGGCACGGGCGATATACTCGTCGCTATAGATCTCGTTGAAACGATTGAGCATACGAATGATGATGCTCTCTACGCTGGAATCCGTAAACGCTTCGTATGTATCCGGGAACAGGTATCCTTCCAACGCATACCGGCGTTCGCCTCCGCCGCTTTGGGCTTCCGAAAGGAATGAAAAGCTCTCGAATCCCGCGCCGCTCACGCATGCGGAAAGGAACGCCTGTTCGTTTTCGGCAAGTCCCTTCTCTGTAAGCACCCGCGCGATATCGGCAACGGTGTATCCTTCCGGGATCGTAAACTTGACGGTCGCCTTGGGCGGATTTCCCGCGCAGATGATGTCAACGATCTGCTTCATGGTCATGTTGCGGGAGAGAATATAAGTTCCCGCCTGCATTTTGTTCGCCTTGCCGACAAAATCGACATACACCTTGAACACAGCCGTATTCGGGATCAGACCTTCTTCGTCCTGCCCGCGGGCATTATAGAGGATCCGGGCGATCGTGCTCGCGGACGACGATTTCGGGATCACGACCTCGATCGGCGTCGCATCGTTGACATCGACCGGATTGATGTAATGCGCCAGAACGTAATTCAGGGTGATCTTCGCAACAAAGAACACCGCGATAATGCTGACAAGCAGCACTGCGGCGGGACGCACCGCACGCCAGATCTTTTTGCGCCGCCGCTGCTCATAGGTTTTCTTTTTTTTCGTTCTCTGCTCCATAACTCCCGTTCTTCCGATCCGCTCCCGTTCGTCAGGCTTCGAGCGCGCTGAGATCGACGTCGATGGCCTCCGCAAGGATCTTATACACGTCGGACAGCATGCGGTTCATTTGGTATTCCGCAATAAGATAGGCCGATGCGTTTTTGTCAAACTGGAGCACCTCGCCGATCTTTTGCAGCTTTTCAAGCAGTGCGTCGTCCTTCTTCCCCTGCATGGCGGCTGCCTGCGCTTGGAACTGTGGACGGGGGTATGCGGCGATCAGCGTTTTCGTCGTATCGTTTTCCATCGCCGCCTCTTTGAGCGCATGATAGCGTCTGTATTCCTCGCTGTTCTGCAGCTCTTGTGCAAGCGTTCTTGCGGTATCGTAGACCATACGGTTTCTCCCCCTTCAGATCTCCTGGATGATCGGAAGCAGCATCGGCGTTCGCTTCGTCTTGCTCTTCAGGAAGGACTTCAGCTTGGCCCGAATGCCGTTTTTGATGTTCGCGTAGTCAGATTTGTGTGCGCTTTCAAAGCGCCTGCCCTCCTCGACGAGCAGCTGCACCGCCTCTGCGATTAGCTCCTCCGAATCGCGCATGTAGACAAAGCCGCGGGAAATGATCTGCGGTTCACAAAGCAGCTTTCCCGTCTCCGCGTCGATCGTGAGCAGCGCGACGACCAGTCCGTCCTGTGAAAGCAGTTTTCGATCGCGCAGCACAATGTCGTCGATATCGCCGATGCCGTCCACCATGACGCTGCCGGCCGCGACCGCGCCGTTGATCTTGCCGCGCTTTACGGTCAGCTCGATCACATCGCCGCACTCCGCGCGGAAGATGTTCTCCGTTGGGATCCCCATCTCCTCGCCGAGCCTTGCATGCATGTAGAGATGCCGGTATTCGCCGTGTACGGGAATGAAAAACTTCGGTTTTGTAAGCTGCATCATGAGCCGCAGCTCCTCTCTGCACGCATGGCCGGACACATGCACGTCCGCCATTTGATCGTAAACGACCATGGCGCCGCGCTCAAAGAGTTGATTGATCACGCGCGAAACGCCCTTTTCATTGCCCGGTATGGCCGAGGCCGAAATGATCACAAGATCGCCCTCGCCGATGTTGAGTCTGTGCGAGGAGGTCGCCATCCGGAACAGCCCGCTCATCGGCTCGCCCTGGCTGCCGGTCGTCATGACGCAGATCTGATCGTCGCGGAAGCGCTTGAGCTGATCGACCGTGACCACGCGCTCCGCGGGGATCTTGAGATAGCCGAGCTTCATCGCAATCTGCACGACCTGCTCCATGCTCCTGCCCTGGAAGCAGAGCACGCGCCCGTGCCGCGCCGCAACGTCTGCGATCTGCTGGATGCGGTACACGTTGGACGCGAACGAGGCGACGATCACCCGTCCCTCCGCGATGTCAAAGTAGTGTTCGAACGTTGCGCCGATCTCACGTTCGGACTGGGTATGCCCCGCGCGCTCGATGTTCGTGCTGTCGGACAGCAACGCAAGCACGCCGCGCGAGCCATAATATGCAAACCGGTTGATGTCGATCGGTTCCCCGTCGATCGGCGTAAAGTCTACCTTAAAATCGCCCGTGTGGATCACGGTACCGATCGGCGTTGTGATTGCAAGCGCGACCGCGCCCGCGATAGAGTGGCCCGTTTTGATGAACTCGACCTTGAAGCAGCCGAGTTCGATCTTATCGCCGGGCTTCACAGTCCGAAGCGACCGGCTCTTGACGCGCATTTCCTCGAGTTTGTGCTCGATCAGCGCGATGGTGAACGCCGTGCCGTAGACCGGGACGTCGAACTCCCGCAGCGCATACGGCAGCGCGCCGATATGGTCCTCATGTCCGTGGGTGATGAGGAACCCGCGGAACCGATCCGCGTTTTCCCGCAGATAGGTCATGTCGGGAATCACGATGTCGATACCCGGCATCATGTCCTCGTCCGGAAAAATCAGTCCGCAGTCGATGACGATGATGTCGTTGTTGTACTCGAGCAGCGTCATGTTTTTGCCGATCTCACCGACGCCGCCCAAGGGAATGATCTTCAGCTTATTTGCCATAAAATTCCTTTCTTATTCACTTCCGTAGAAGAAGGCGTTGCCCCCTATCGTATCATAATAGACACGGTCTCCCCACGTCGTCCCGCTCTTTGACGAGCGGAAGAAATACACCGTTTCGGGGAGAACGGTTTTGCCGTGATTGAAAATATCATCCGCATAGTCGATGATCTTTTCCGGCGCTGTGGTCGATTCAAACTTCGAGCCCTTGACCACGGTAAATTGGCTCGATCGATACACCTCGGTGCGGATCGAGGTCTTTTTTCCGCCAAACTTTGTCGAAAGGCAGCGGTTATAGATCACGTTCAGTACGGCCTTATAGCCGTCGTTCGTTCCCGTTTCAAAATAAGCGACGCGCGCCGCAAGCTCAAGCGCTTCGTAATCATACTCGCCGTCGTATTCCGGATGCTCCTCCGCCGGCGCTTCGGTCGGTTCCGGCGCGGGGTCCGGCGTGACCGTGTCCGGGACGTCCGGTATCAGTTCCTGCGTGGGTTCCGGCGTATCCGCCGGGATCACGATCTGTTCCGGCGCAGCGGTCGGCCTTGCCGTCGGTGCCGCCGTTTTTTCGGGCTTTGGCGTGGCGGTGCTTTTCGGTTTTTTCGTCGCCGCAGGCTTTTTCGTTGTTTTGGGCGCGGCGGTCGGTTTTGGCGTCGCCGTGGGTTCTGGCGTGAACGTCGGTTCGGGACTCGGCGCTTCGGTCGGTTCCGGCGTCGGTGACGGCGGCGCTGTCGGCGATGGGGTCGGTTCCGACACCGTCAGAACGACTCGCTGCGGCTCCGGCGTTGGCGCTGCAAGCGTTAATTGCACGGTAATTTTTCCCTGTTCGACAGATTTTGCGGTCTCCGCCGCGTCCGAGCAGCCTGTCAGCAGAAGCCCTGCTGCGCAGACGGTCGCCGCGATTCGGATCTTGTATGTCTTTTTCCGGCTCCTACAGGATGTACCTGTGGATGTCTTCATCCGTAAACTCACCTTTCAGCCGTTCGGTCACATAGGCGGCATCCACGGTCAGGTCGATCATGGGATGCTGGCCGTTTGCGTTGAACGAAATATCATCGAGCAGATTTTCAAGGACCGTATGCAGCCTGCGCGCACCGATATTCTCGGTGCATTCATTGGCCAAATACGCATAGTGGGCGATCGCGGAGAGCGCATCGTCCGTAAAGCTGAGGTTCACATTGTCCGCGGACAGCAGCGCCGCGTACTGCTTCGTCACAGCGTTCTGCGGCTGGGTCAGAATGGCTTTGAAATCCTCTTCCGTCAGATCGTCGAGTTTGACGCGGATGGGGAAGCGTCCCTGCAATTCCGGGATGAGATCCGTGACCTTCGCCATATGGAACGCGCCGGCCGCGATGAACAGGATATAGTCCGTCTTGACCGGACCGTACTTGGTCATGACGGTCGAGCCCTCCACGATGGGCAGGATGTCGCGCTGCACGCCCTCGCGGGATACGTCCGGGCCGCCGACGCTTCCGGCAACCGCGATCTTATCGATCTCGTCGATAAAGATAATGCCATCCTGTTCCGCGCGTTCGATGGCCTCACGGGTCACGTCGTCCATATCGATGCGTTTTTCGGACTCCTGCTGCACAAGGATCCGGCGCGCATCGCGCACGGGGAGCTTGCGCCGTTTCGTCTTTTTCGGCAGCATCCCGCCGAACATTTCGCCGAGGTTCAGATCGATCCCAGCTGCAAGCATCGCGTCGTTGCCCGCGCTGCGCTCTTCGACCTCGATCTCGACAAGCTCGTTTTCGAGCCGTCCCGCACGCAGCTCCGTAAGCACGCGCTCACGCTCGGTATAGCGCTTCTGCTTCTCTTCCTCGGAGGGTTCCGACTCATGCTCGGGTTCCGCGGCCGCGCCGAGCAGCAGCTGGAGCGGATTCAGGTTTTCTTTGCGGCGTTTTTTTGCATCGGGCAGCAGCAGCTCCGCGAGCGTCTGCTCCGCGGCGGCTTCCGCAATGAGCCGCACATCCTCCATCTTCCGATCCTTGCAGATGCGGATCGCGGCCTCCACAAGGTCGCGCACCATGGACTCCACATCGCGTCCCACATAGCCGACCTCCGTAAACTTCGTGGCCTCCACCTTCACAAAGGGCGCGTCAACGAGCTTTGCAAGCCGTCTTGCAATTTCGGTCTTACCGACGCCCGTCGGCCCCATCATGATGATGTTTTTCGGCGTGATCTCATCGCGCAGTTCCTCGGAAAGGCAGCTTCTGCGGTAGCGGTTTCTGAGCGCGACCGCGACCGCGCGCTTTGCGCGTTCCTGTCCTACGATATAACGATCCAGCGCGTCAACGATCTCCCTCGGCGTCAGCATGGCTCAGACCTCCTCCACGATGATGTTCCCGTTGGTGAACACGCAGATCTCGCTTGCGATCTCCAGCGATTTTTTCGCGATCTCACGGGCAGACAGCTCCGTATTCTCCTTGAGCGCCTTTGCCGCGGCAAGCGCGTACATGCCGCCCGAACCGATCGCCGCGATGCCGTCGTCCGGATCGATGACCTCGCCCGTGCCGGACACGATGAGCAGATCGTCCTTATCGGCGATGATGAGCAGCGCCTCGAGCTTTCGCATGATCTTGTCGCTGCGCCAATCCTGCGCAAGCGATACCGCCGCGCGGGGCACGGAGCCGGCATACTGTCCGAGCTTCTGCTCAAAGCGCTCGCAAAGGGAAAACGCATCCGCAACGGAACCTGCGAAACCGACGATCACCTTGTCGTGATAAATACGGCGCACCTTCTTTGCCGTAGACTTCATGATATTGGCCTGATTCATCGTCACCTGACCGTCGCCGGCCACCGCGCATTTGCCGTCCCGCTGTACGGCGATGATCGTCGTTCCCCGAAGTTCCATGGTATCCTCCAAACCGTATATTTAATACTACTCGATTTTAGCACAAAAGAGGGGCGTATATCGCCCCTTCAGCAATTCGTTTTCAATTCTTTCACGATTTCGAGCGCGCGCTCTGCCATTTTCAGGTACCGCTCGCGCTTGTTCTTCGGCGGCTCGGGCAGCGGCGTCATAATGCCGAACGTAACGTTCATCGGCTGAAAATCACTTCCGCGGTATCCCGACACATAGTGTGCGAGCGCGCCGATGGGTGGCGCCAGAGACAAAGCGACGTGCGGCTTGCCGTCAAGCCAGCGCGCCATCTCGATGCCTGCAAGCAGTCCGCTCGACGCGGATTCCACATAGCCCTCGACGCCCGTGATCTGCCCGGCAAAAAACAGTCCGGGACGTTCGCGCACCTGATAATCCGCATGAAGCAGCTTTGGGCTTTCAAGAAACGTATTGCGGTGCATCACGCCATAGCGTGCATATTCTGCGTTCTCAAGGCCCGGGATCATGCCGAACACCCTGCGCTGCTCCGGGAACTTCAGGTTCGTCTGGAATCCGACGATGTTGAAGAGTGTACCGTCCGCATCGTCCTGCCGCAGCTGTACGACCGCAAAGGGGCGCTTTCCGCCGATCTCGAGCCCGACCGGCTTCATCGGTCCATAGGCAAGCGTCATTTCCCCGCGCTTTGCCATGACCTCGACCGGCATACAGCCCTCAAATACGCGCGGCGTTTCGAATTCGTGCAGCGGGGCCGTCTCTGCCGTCACGAGCGCACGATAAAACGCGATATACTCTTCGCGCGTCATAGGGCAATTCAGATAATCCTCGCCCCGGTCATAGCGCGAGGCACGGTACACCTTGCTGTGATCCAGCGATTCATAGGTCACGATGGGCGCCGCGGCGTCATAGAAATGCAGCCGCCCGCCGAGCGACGCAAGGCTTTCGTTCAATGCATCGGAGGTCAGCGGACCCGTCGCGACGATCGCTGGTGCATCGGGCAGCGTCTTGACCTCCTCACGATGGATCGTGATGAGCGGGTTCTTCTCGATACGCTCCGTCACCATGCGGGAAAAGCCCTCGCGATCCACGGCGAGTGCGCCGCCCGCCGGAACACGCGTTGCGTCCGCGCAGTGCAGGATCAGCGAATCGAGCTGCCGCATTTCCTCCTTCAGCAGACCCACGGCATTTTCGAGCCGGTCGGAGCGCAAAGAATTCGAGCAGACCAGCTCCGCAAAGCCGTCCCCCGTATGTGCGGGCGAACGGTTCACGGGCTTCATTTCATACAGATCCACGCGGATGCCGTATCGTGTCAGCCGATCGGCTGCCTCCGCTCCGGCAAGTCCCGCGCCGATCACGGCTGCACGGCGCTCACGCATCTTCTTCCTTCGCCTTCTTCGTATTTCTCAGGATATGTCCGCAGTCTTTGTCCATGCAGATCACATAGCTGCCGTTGCGGCCGATCTTCTGCACCATCATGCCGCCGCACTTTTCGCAGCGGATGTTTGTCGGCTTATCCCAGGAAACAAAATCGCAGTCCGGGTACCGTTCGCAGCCGTAAAACGTCTTTCCGCGCTTGCCCTTGCGCTTGACGAGCGCCGAGCCGCACTTCGGACAGGGTACGTCGATCTTTTCCACGATGGCCTTCGTATTCCGGCAGGCCGGGAAATTCGGGCAGGCAAGAAAGCGTCCGTAGCGCCCCGTTTTATACACCATCAACGCGCCGCATTTGTCACATTTAACGTCGGAGATCTCGTCGGGGATGTCGATGATCTCTATTTCTTTCTCTGCTTTATCGAGTGCGATTTTGAACGGGCCGTAGAACTCCCGAATGACCGTTTTCCACTCGTCCTTGCCGGACTCCACGCCATCGAGCTTCTCCTCCATACCGGCCGTAAACTTTACGTCCGCAATGTCCGAAAAATGCTCGCACATCAAGCCCGTCACGACAAAGCCCAGCTCCGTCGGCACGAGAAGTTTCTTCTCGCGCGAAACATAACCGCGGTCGATGATCGTCGAGATCGTCGGCGAATAGGTGCTCGGGCGGCCGATGCCCTTTTCCTCGAGCGTCTTGACGAGCGTTGCCTCCGTATAGCGCGGCGGCGGCTGCGTGAAGCGCTGCTCCGGGTCAATCTTCGTGCGCTCGAGCGTATCGTTTTCATGCAGTTCGGGCAGCGTGACCTCCTTTTCCTGCACATCGTCGCGGCCCTCGGTATAGACCGCGGTAAAACCGTCGAACAGCGTGCGCACGCCGTTCGCGCGGAAGAGGCAGCCGTTCGCGTCGATGCTTGCGGTGGTGGTGGCGTACCTCGCGTCGCTCATCTGGCTTGCAAGGAACCGTTCGTAGACGAGCTTATAGAGCTTGAACTGGTCGTTCGAGAGGTGCTCTTTGATCTTCTGCGGCTCATTGTCAATGAGCGTCGGACGGATGGCTTCGTGCGCATCCTGCGCGCTTGCGCGTCCCTTGTACACATTGGGCTTTGCCGGCACATAGCGCTCGCCGAACCGCTTGCCGATATACGTGATCGCCGCGTCCTGGGCTTCCTTTGCAACACGGACGGAGTCGGTACGGATATACGAAATGAGACCCACGGGGCCTTTCCCGCCGATGTCGATGCCCTCATAAAGCTGCTGGGCGACCATCATCGTGCGCTTTGTGGTAAAGCCGAGCTTTCTTGCGGCCTCCTGCTGCATACTGCTCGTGGTGAACGGCGGCGCGGCATGGCGCGTCTTTTCACCCGTCTTCAGCTCGCTCACTGTGAACGCCGCACCCTCGATGCGATCCAGCACCGACTTTGCATCCGCTTCGGAGCGGAGCTCACGCTTTTTGCCGTCCTCGCCGTAATACTTGGCGTCAAAGTTCTTTTTGCTGTTCTTTTCATGCAGATGCGCGGTGATCGACCAGTACTCTTCCGGTACGAAATCCATGATCTCTTGCTCGCGGTCGCAGATGATACGCGTCGCTACCGACTGCACGCGGCCAGCGGACAGTCCCTTCTGCACCTTTGCCCACAGGATGGGGCTGATCTTGTAGCCGACGAGCCGATCAAGCACGCGGCGCGCCTGCTGTGCATCTACGAGCCGCATGTCGATGGGACGCGCGTTCTTGATCGAGGATTTGACAGCGTTCGCCGTGATCTCGTTGAACACAATGCGGCACTTGCTCGCGGGATCGAGGTGCAGAATGTGCGCCAAATGCCAGGAGATCGCTTCACCCTCGCGGTCAGGGTCGGTCGCGAGATAGATCTTGTCGGCCTTCTTGGCCTCCTTGCGGATCTTTTCCAGCACCTCGCCGCGACCGCGCAGCGTAATGTACTTCGGTTCAAAATCGTGCTCGACATCCACGCCCATCTGGCTCTTCGGCAAATCGCGCACATGGCCGTTGGACGCGATGACCTTATAATGGCTTCCGAGAAACTTTCCGATCGTTTTGGCCTTGGCCGGAGACTCTACGATGACTAATGTTTCGGACATGCTTGCATTCCCCCACAACGGTTACTCTTCCAGTAGTTTCGTTTTCAGGCTGTCCAGCGCGTAGACGCGGCCGGGTAGCTGCTTCATTATTCCCGAAAACGTCATAGCTGTCAAGGCTGAATTTAGCAATCCGGTCGAAAGTCCCGTTTGTTCGGCAATGGAATCTGCATCGTTTTCCCCGAGAAGCAGCACACGGCAGACGGCCTGCTGTTCCTGCGGCAGTGACGAGAGCCGTATCTCCTTCGGCGCGCCGGCGCTTACCGTTTTCGGAAACACGCC
>ERZ780012.740-NODE-740-length-11506-cov-3.95965_pt1 | contig 11506 bp, 7 predicted proteins | sample MGYA00511869_ERZ780012 | MGnify/ENA primary metagenome ERZ780012 (study PRJEB29588, sample SAMEA2161608) | human gut metagenome | biome: human gut; feature: human-associated habitat; material: faeces | place: Denmark | collected 2008/2010 ... | reverse complement strand
GATAGATACAAGAAAATTATCACTGACTTCTTAGATTGGGATGCTGGTAGGCAATCCATAACCTGGGCCAAACATGTTAATCAGCTTCTCAGTCATGCCGAAGACAGTATACCTAAATATTATAACATCCAAATCGAGGCATTATGTTACTACAATGCTTTCAGAAACTGGCCTATCAATAAGGCAACTATTTCAGGAGAATTGGATGATGAAAACTTATCAATACTAATTTCTAAATCTTATATAGAACAAATCGGTTATCTTACACCGGAAGGTTATTGGGATTTTAATTGGGAACAAGATAGGTTTGTAATTAATGGTATAACGTATAAGCCTTCTGGAGATACTCAGACTGCTCAGGCAAAGGATGAGGCTTTAGTTTTCATGGTTATCCTAAAGAGAGACCGAGATACCAAAGTTGAATTTGTAGAATAAAAATAAAGTATATGGCAAAGATGTTAGTACTGAGGTGGACACCAATTACTACAAACAGTGGAATTTGGTTTGATAGTAATCTGGTTATCCTCAATGGTACCTCTGGAGTTCATATTGAAATGAAAGGTAATGGCAATGATGTAACGGCATTTCAATCGATGACCGGAAACAAATTTGTCACCTGCTTTCAAGATTACTTCGGAGATATCTGGGATAAAATAATACCTCATCCTGGTATAGGCCAGGTAATAAAGTTCCGTGTAAATAGGCTTCCTGATTATGCTTGCATACGGGGAGATATTGAGGACGGTGGAGATGTAGACCCCGAAAATCCGGATGTACCAATAAATGCCTTCTGTGGTTCAGAGGGAGAACCCTTCAGGGATATCGATTCTGAATTCTTACTGGGTCGTCAACGTGCAGTAATTAATCCTTAAATTTTATAAAATATGTATGTAAGTAAGTATTATACCTGCGAAGAAATAGACCAGCGATTATTACAGGGTTACTATGATGACTTTGTTAAAGCTGGCTTTGGAGGAACCATAAATGAGTTCTGGGCCTTCGTACTTTCTATCAAGAATAAGGTAGATAAGAAAGAAGGATACGACTTATCGAAAAATGATTTTACAGATGAGTTGAAGGCTAAACTTGATGGCATCGAAGAACATGCAAATTATATCACTAAAGTTTCTCAGCTTGAGAATGATTTGAAATATCAAACCGAGGAAGAAGTTAAACAGATGATTAGTGATTTGGTTGATGGTGCTGATGATGCCCTTGATACTCTTAAAGAGTTGGCAGAAGCATTGGGCAATGACCCCAACTTTGCAACTACCATCACTAATAAATTAACCGACCTTCGTACTGCTTTAACCGAAGAGGTTAATCGTGCTAAGGAAGCCGAAGCTGCTCTGGGTGCTGCAGTAGCTGCAGTTCAGGATAACCTAGAATATGGGTTAGACCAAATCAATAAGAAGATTGATACCGTTAAGGCAGACTTAAAAGCTGAAATCGACCGAGTTGAGAAGAAGGTAGATAAGAATGCTGAAGACATCAAAGACCTTGAAGATAAGGTAAATCAAGGTAATGATGAACTTGAGAAAGAACTCAAGGACCTTATTCAAAAGGAAAAAGATGAACGTATCGCTGCCGATAATGAGATTAAGGAAAGTGTAAATAACCTTAAGACTCTTCATATCAATGATAAGGCTGCACTCGAGGCAAAGATTGCTGAAGAAACTGCAAATCGTACCAATGCAGATACCGTACTGGATTCTAAGATTAATGAAGAAATCACTAATCGCCAGGCTGATACTTTAGCTCTCCAGGGTAAGATTGACCAAGAGAAGGTAGACCGTCATTCTGAGGACCAAGTTCTTCACAACGAAATCTCTAAAGAGGTAACAGACCGTACCAATGCAGACAATGCTCTTCAAGGTAAAATTGACCAGGAAGCTCAAGCACGTACTGCTGCAGACCAGGTATTACAGAACAATATAGATTCAGAGGCCACTACTCGTGCTGCTCAGGATTTAGTTCTCGAACACAAAATTGAGGATATAAAAGAGCAGGGTGTAGAAGACAAAGAACAATTACTTAATGCCATTGCTGCCGAGGCTGCTGCTAGAGAAAAAGGGGATAAAGACCTTGATGCTAAGAAGGTAGATAAACGTGAAGGTTATTCTTTGACTAAGAACGACTTTACCGATATACTCAAAGCTAAATTGGATGGCATAGAAGAAAAGGCAAACTATATTACCCATCTCTCTCAGCTTATAAATGATGCCGGTTTCCAAACTGAAGAAGAAGTAAATGCTGCTATCCAAAAGATTATTGGTTCAGCACCAGAGGTACTTGATACTCTTAAGGAAATTGCCGATGCCCTTGGAAATGACCCCAACTTTGCAACTACTATCACCAGGAAGTTGGCTGCAATCACAGAACAGGTTAACCAAGAAATCGAAGACCGTATTGCAGGAGACGAGGCAAACAGTGCTGAGGTAGCTGCTGAAGTTCAAGCTCGTAAGGATGCAGATACTGCCCTTGAAACTAAACTGAAAGAATACGTAGACAATAAGTCTGCTACTGGAGATGCTGCACTCGGGGTTGTAAGGGATAACCTTAACAAGGAAATCCAAGACCGTAAAGATGCCGATGCCACAATTCAGGCTAACTTGGATAAGGAGATTGCCGAAAGAAAGACTGCTGATGAAGCATATACTCAAAGTCTGGCTAACGTTAACCAGCGTATCTCAGACTTGGCTTTGAGTATGCAAGAGTCTATCAATACTTTGCGTAATGAGCTTACTGAGCAGGTAAATGCCAATACTACGGCAATCGCTACTAATCAACATAATATAGAAAGAAATTCAGAGGCAATCACAAACTTAACTAAGACTGTAGGGGATAACTACAAGGAAGTTAAGGATATGATTAACGAGGAAATCGTTGACCGTACCAATGCTGATAGTGCTTTGAGTTCTCGTATCGATACTCTCAATATTGACCTTAATACTGAGAGTGTAGAAAGAAAAGCTGCAGACCAAGTTCTTCAGGTAAATTTGGATAAAGAAGCAGCAGACCGTACTGCAGCCGATAAAGCCTTGAGTACTGAGTTTACGGCTAAATTGGATAATGCTAAGCAGGCTTTGGAATCTGAGGTAGCTAGCCTTAATACTAAGCTTGAACAAGAAAAGGAAAACCGTATTGCTGGTGATAATGCTTTGGGAGTTCGTATTGATTCTCTAGAGGCAGGTAATACCGATGCTATGAATGAATTAAAAGCAAAGGTAAATGCTAATACTACTGCTATTAATGCAGAGAAAGACCGAGCAATTGCCAAAGAGACTTCTCTTGAGGCAAAGATTGATACCAACCTTCAGAACCATAAAGATGATATGGCGGGTATCAACCAAAATATACTTACCGAAAAGAATGACCGCTTAGTTGGTGATACTGAATTACAGAATAACATCGATAAGGAAGCTACAGAAAGAGCTAACCAAGATACCCTTATCAATAATGCTTTGGCTCAAGAGAAGGCAGACAGAATTGCTGCTGACCAAGCCTTAGATTCTAAGAAGGTAGATAAGGTAGACGGTAAGGTACTTTCTTCAAATGACTTTACTGATTTACTCTTTGCTAAGTTGGATGGCATTGAGGAACATGCTAACTATATCACAAAGGTATCTGAATTGTTGAATGATTCGGATTTCCAAAATTCTGAACAAGTAGAGGCAGCTATCCAAAAGATTATTGGCTCTGCTCCAGAGGTACTTGATACTTTGGCTGAGATTGCTAAGGCTCTTGGTGATGATCCCAACTTTGCAGCAACTATGACTGCTAAGCTTACTGAGTTGGAGAATAAGCTTGAAGCTGAAAAGAATCTGCGTGAACAAGGAGATAATACTCTGCAACAGACTTTCACTAACTTAAGTAATACTCTTACTACTACGGTAAATGAGTTGAGAACTTTCGTAACTGAAACTCGTACGGAGCTGTTAACTTCCTTGAATGCTACCAATGCTCTGGTAACTCAGAATGCTGCCAATATTCAACGTAATCTGGAATTGATTCAGGGTATTCAGGATAACATTAATGGTAACTATACTGCCATTACCGATTTGCTGAATAATGAAATCGCTGCTCGTAAGGCTGAGGATATTCGATTAGAAGCAAAGATTGACCAGAATACCTCTGACCTCAACACAGAAAGAGAGGAAAGAAAAGCTGCAGATAAAGTTCTCCAGGATAATATCGATGCTGAAGAAGCTGCCCGTATTGCTGCCGATACAGCTTTGGGTAAACGTATCGATAAAGAAATTCAGGACAGAACCGATGCTGATACTGCCTTAGATAATAAGTTCACTAACATTACCGATGACCATGAAGAAAGACTGGTAGCTGAAGAAGGTACTTCTGATGCTTTGCCTGATACCATGGTTACTGATGTTAGTACTGTAACCCGAACAGGTACTCAGCTTTCTTTCAAAGTAAAGACTTCAACCAAGGATAAGGCAAATAACCAATATGGTGAAGAAGTAGAAGCTACCAAGAACTTACTTCCGGTAACTCAAACTCTTGCTGGAGTTATGTCTGCTGCAGACAAGGTTAAGTTAGATGGGTTAGACCCAAATTCTTTAACTGATATCTCTGCAGCTTCTGATGATAATAAGGTAACAGTAACGGTAACTAAGGATAACGGTTTGAATGCCGATACTACCGAAACTTTCGATTTGCCTCAGGTATCGGCTACTAAGGCTGGTACGATGACTGCTAAGGATAAGGTTGAGTTAGATAGAATCTCTACGGCTAACTTTGCTCTTGGTGCAGTAACTCCCAATGAAACTACTGTTGGCATTGCTGCTACTAAAACTGTAATTGAGGATGGTACTGTAGAACAGAATCCAATTACTTTACCTGCTTCTACTGCAGAAAAAGCTGGTGTACAATCTGCTGCAGATAAGAAGCTGTTTGATTCTCTTCCTGAGAAGTTTATAAGTTATCATAGGAATTCAGTTCCTTATTCAGACCATGTAGACTTAGTATCTCAACCCTCAACTTTTAATAGAGATACTGGAGTATATGAATTAAAGGGCACTGATAGTATCAGTATATCAAAGGCAACTAAAGAAAATGCCGGAGTTATGACTGCCGTAGATAAGACAAACCTGGATGAGACCTTACCCAATGTAATAGCTCAAGAAATCCAGGATAGAAAGGATGCTATTGAAGCTTTGGATGGTAAATCGGAGGCAGCTCTTGCTGCTGAAGTTCAAGCTCGTAAGGATGCAGATACTGCCCTCGACACAAAATTTACTAAAGCAGTAAACGATGAAGCAACTGCTCGTACTTCTGCTGATACTGCATTGGGTGCAAGGATTGATAAAGAGATTGCTGATAGAACTGCGGCAGACACTGCCCTTGATAATAAACTGCAGAATAACATTAACACTCTAGAAGCTAAGCATGATGCCTTTGTAGCAACTAAGGGTAAGGCTGATGGCTTTGCTCCATTGGATGGGAAGGGGTTAGTACCTGCTAACCATTTGCCTTCATATGTAGATGATGTACTTGAAGTATATGCTACCTATGATGTAAGCCCCACTGGAGGTCTTACTAATGTTCAATTGTATACGGATGCAGGTCACCAAACTCCCGTAGTTGGAGAATCTGGTAAGATTTATATAAATGTTGCCGATGGTGAACCTCCATACCAATTCCGTTGGTCAGGTACTAAATTCGTAGACAGTAATACTTCGTCTCTTATCATTGGGGAAATCGCAGGTACTGCTTTCGAAGGTAGTAGAGGTAAGCATCTTGAGGATGTGGTATCTAGCATGCCTAAAAATTTAATTAGTAAGGTTTCAATAGCTAACAAAAATAAGCGTAATGTTATTATCTTATGTAACTATTCTGCTACGGATGGTCAAGGGCATTACATTGATAAACCCGATGGGATGGTAATCCCTCTAACTCCAGCCACTACTCGAGAAGCTGGTCTGATGGATGCCGATAGTGTAATAATGCTTAATCAAACCTTACCAGATGCTATTGAAGCTGAACAAGAGGCCCGTATTGCAAAAGATAATGCTCATGATAAGCTGATTAATAGTTTACCGAATGAAATAATGACGGTAATTAACTCTATTAATCCAGCTGCGGATTATCTCATTCTAAAATATTTTAGATGGGTAAAGAATACTGAAGAAGGTTCATATGCTAAAGGTATTGATGTAGATGTTAATATCCCTGCAGCAACCAAAACTGCTGCTGGTGTAATGACGGCATCCGATAAAACTAACCTGGATAATACGGTACAAGGCTTGGCAAATGAGATTACGGATAGAACCAATGCTATCAATTCTCTTCGTACAGAATTAAAAACTTACGTTGACGATTTGATTGCCGATAAGGGTTCAGATATAACTGCCCTGGAAACTAAGGTAAATAATCACATTGCCAATAAATCTAATCCTCATACAGTTACTAAGGCTCAAGTTGGTTTGGGTAATGTTAACAATACATCGGATGCAGATAAACCAGTATCTACTGCTCAGGCTGCTGCTATTGCCGATGCTAAGGCTGCAGGTACTGCTGCTCAAACTTCTATCAATAGCCATGCAGGTAGAAAGGATAATCCTCATACAGTAACTAGAGCTCAATTGGGATTGGCAACTACTGACCAGGTAGTATTTGCTAAGACTACGGCACCATCCGGTTTCTTCAAAGAATCTTCAGATATTCGAATCAAATCTAATGTTAAAGATTTGAATCATACTCTGGAACAGATTTGTCAGATACCAACTAAATCTTTTGAAATAGCTGGTAAAGAGGATGAAGGAACTATTGCTCAGAACCTCGAAGGCTTAGGATTTGGTAAATATGTGGAAGAAGTTCCAGTAGAGAAATCTACGGTACCTAATCCAGAGGAATTCGAAACCTTGGAAATCAACGGAGAAGAATACGTACTCGTAAAACAAGTTAAATATCACAAGATGTCAACCTTGGCAATCGAGGGTGTTAAACTTCTCTACGATGAGATTAAGGCTTTGAAAGCTGAGATTCAAGAACTTAAAAATAAATAATCATGGGAGAGATAGCAACCTGGAGTGCTGTCAAAACTAAAGTAGGCCTTGGTAAGACAGGAAATGATTGCCCTACCAAGGCTGAATTGTTAGCACTCTCCTCGACAGGAACAGGGGAGAATTATGTGGGGTTGGAACTATCCAATGCCAGTTCCTATGGAAATAATGAAGTAGTAAAGTTAGAAGATATTCATAAGGTAACTTGGAAATATACTTTTACTCTTTGGACAGATACTTTGAATTTCTCGGCTTTAGGCGGAGAACCTACTAATGAGAAGCCTCGGTTTGTGGCTACTTCTACTAGAACTAAATATTTGGATGGTGTAGCTACTAGTACTGTAGAAAGTGTTGCATATAGTCATTCGGGCAGACCTTCTTGGGTAACTTGGGCAGACGGTACAGGTTGGAGAGCTACCGAGAATCTTGAGTTAACTGCCAGGTCTAAAACTGACGGTACTATCATACAACAAGGTTCAGGTAAAACCTATACTATCAAATGGTATCAGGAAGCAGCCTCTCAATCATGGACCTATGGTTGGAGTTTATCACCTACCTCTATATCATTTGGGGCTACAGGAGGTACTAAAACCTTTACCGTTGCTTCTTACAAGCAAGAATTGAGAAATGGGCATAATTATGGTAACCAAATTGCTTTAACTTATACTAGAGCCAACTCTGGTAGTGTATCTGGAAGTGGTACTTCTGTAACTATGGGTAATAATACTTCTACCAGTACACGAAGTGGTACGGTAACCTTAACCCAAGCTGAAACAGGGAAGAAGTTAACCCTATCTTGTTCTCAATCAGCAGGTTATAGAACCTATAGTGAAATCACTGCAAGTGGAGGAAGCGTATCCGATATACCTGCAAGTGGAGGAAGTAGAAGTTCATTCTCAAGTATGCCAACTTATTCTCAGACTTGGGGATGGAATGGTTCTACAACTGGAGGAGGCACAATTACAAGCGGTGCTAGCATTAGTTATGGTACTGCAGTTAGTGCAGGTTCTTTGGGAACTACGGTTAAATCTAGAACCCAGGTAGGAACCCTTACTGGTACCTTATCACTAAATGGTAAAACCAAATCTGTAAGTGTACCAGTATACCAGGCAGCAAACGAATTTACTGGGTATACTTATGGCTCTTGGAGTGTAAGCTTAACTGCAAGTTCTTATACCATCGGTAATACTGGAGGTAGTGTAACTTTGTACCCCAGTGCAAGTAGACCAAGATATGCCAATTATACTTCGGGTTCAAATACAAGAGATGGCTCTGATAGTGCTACACCAAGTTTAAGTACCAATGGTACCTCAGGATTTAGTCTATCAGGTACTACACTTAGTGCTTCTGAGAATACCAGTACAAGTAGTAGGTCTATTAGAGTTACGGCTTCTTATGGAGGTGCTTCCGATTATGTGGATATCACTCAGGGCGGTGCAAGTGTATCTTATAATTATTATTTTAATTGGGGGAGTGCTCCCGGAAGTCAGACTTCTAAATCTATTACTCATCCAGCTTTGGGAAAAACTGAAGAGGTTCCATTCATCTCTTATAAAAAGAAAGTGATAAATGGTACAGAAACCTCTGATATATATCCGGTAGGAGCAAGTCGAAATGCACCGAGTTGGACTACTGTTAATATAGTAGATAATGGGCTCTCAGTTAAAACTTATGAGAATACCGTTGAATCCTCAAGGTCTGCCACAGTAACAGTAACTCAATCAGAATCTGGTAAGAAGATAACACTTACTATTAACCAGAATGCTGCTACTATTACCTATGATTATGTATTTAGGATATCATAGGTTATATACAACACCCGTATTTATTATATGAGAGACCCTAAAAACTTAATTATTAATTTCCTAAAACCCATAAAATTATGGGAGTAGAAGTAAAAGGTGCTGGCGATGGCGTTGTAATCGCGGACAGAGGCTGTAATGATTGTTATAACCGGAATTCCGGTTGGGGCTCTGGATGGGGAGCCGTTGGTGGTGCATTGGTAGGTGGTGGCTTTGGTGCTGCTGCAGTTTCCGTATGGGACAAAATCAATGATACCAAAGCTGACATTCAGAAAGTAGAATCTACGGTTCAAGAAGCAAAGGCAGGTATCTACAAGGATATCTCTGATGCTGCTCGTGGAGTTACTCAAGAAATCAGTGGGGTAGCAAAAGATGTTGCCGGTGTTGGTAGAGAAATCCTTAACAACCGTTTCACTACGGAAAGAGGTCTTTGTGATTTGGGCTACAAAACGAATTCGGATATCCGGGATTCTCGTGACCAAATGGGCGCAGGCTTCAATCGTGTTATGGACCGTCTCTGCAACATGGAACACCAACAGTCAGATTGCTGCTGCGAAACTAAAGGCTTGATTAAAGAAGTAAAATCAGACTTGGCTCTTCAGCTGGAACGTTGCTGCTGTGACCTCAAGAATGGACAACAGGAAATCAAATGTCTCATTGAGAACACTGCAAAGGACCAGGAGATTGCCCGTTTGAACCGAGTGGTAGATGCCCAGAGAGACCAGAACATTATCAACCAAGTGGTTGCAGCTCTGAAGACTACTGGAGGTACTACAACGGCATAACCAATTGTCATACCAGGATGATTAGAAAGGAGTACACCCCTGATAGATGTACTCCTTTTTTCGTTTTAACCACTTGAACTAAGGAATTATGGAAAAAGAACAACTCACCGAATTTAAGATACAATTAGCTCTACCTGCTCCCAATATAGAGATTGCACAAGAAGTAGCAAACAAAGCTCAGGTACTCATAAATCAATTTGGATACTATCAATTCTTAAACCTGGTAGACTTCATGCAAAGGAATCCAGGTGCAGTTTCATTTGGTTTAAATTTAATAAATAGAAAATGATTATGGACGAAAGAACATTGATTTTCCAAAAGTTACAAAAGGATGAAGTAATCTTTACCTTAGAGAAAGACAGGAGGTCTGGTTATCCCATTTTCGATACCGCAAAGATTGCTCAGGAGCTGGGATTGGATAAACCTAAACAACAGTAAGAATTATGCCAAGTAAGTCGGTTAATATTACAATATCGACTCCAATTGGTCCTCTAAAAATATACGCAGACAAACGAGAACAAGCTCGTGCAGAAAGGTTGATTGCTAAAACCCCAAGTATCTTAACCAAAGGCTATGAGAAAGGTACAGAAAAGTTTGGTAATCAACTTCTTCGTATAGTAAGACGAAGTTTGAATACTGGTGTACCTCCAAGAGGTTCCGGAGTATCTTGGCCACCACATGCTCCTGGTACCATAAAGAAATATGGAGACCATACCATGCTAAATCTTACTGGACAATATGCCAGGTCAGTTACCTTAGTAAAAGGTAAGAAAAGAACTTTCGTTGGTTTACCAATTGGAATCAAGAAGATTACTTATACTGGTAAGACTTCAAGAAAAACTTTGAATCAGATAGCTATCATGTTAGAGTATGGTAGTAGAGATGGTAATTTACCACCTCGTCCTCTCTGGGCTCCTGCATTTAAGGCTGCTGGTGGAAAAGCTGCCTTACAAAAGGAAATACGTAATGAAGTTAGAAAAGAAATAAGGAGGATTATATAATGGCAGTAGATTTTGAAATATCTTCACTATCAGGAACTGGTACTGCTACCATTCGTGTAAAACCGAAAGCAGTAAATACAGAACAGACCTTAAAAGAGCAGGTCCTCAAGGTAGTAGTTCAGGGTGTAGAAAGGGAAGTAACCCTGGTACAAAAGGCCGCTCCTAAAATAGTAGAGACCTGGGGAACTTATTTTAGTATCACTCCGGAAACTACTTCCCATACTTTCGATGGTACTAAAAGGGGTGAGACTCTAGAAATAGGGGTATATAGTTACCAACAGAAGTTTATCGATAATGAGCCTCAAGATGAATACCGTGCTGTAGATTGGAAAGTTGAAAGCTCCTCAGATTGGTTAGAGGTAACCCAAGAAATTGGAGAAGCTAATGCCGCAGGTAAGCTTACTATCAAAACTAAATCTACTAATCAAGAACATAACCCCAGTAACTATGACCCCTTGGAAAGAACTGCTATAGTTAAGATTATCTCACAGCAAGAACCTAACACTGAGATAGTTTTAAATATAACTCAATCTCCAGGTACTAGAACTACTAAGTATGGCTTTGAACCAACCCCGAATATACCATTCCCAAACCTTGGTCAAAATACTAGTACTGCTCAGATTAGTAATGTAAAGGGTTATCAGTACTACCTTATCAACGGTATTCAAGTTGCTAAATTTATAAAACAATTTAAGATAACCGATATAAGTAAGACAATAGAGGGTCAATTCCCTGGAGGTATTGGTTCAGAACCAATACCCTTTAAAGTATGGCTTACCGATTACCCTTCAAATATTGCTACTCAATGGGTTAGTGAATTAAATTGTGTTGGTCATTTACAAACCATAATGAGTGGTTTTGGAGGTATTCAGGTAACTTATAATGGGATTATAAAT
>ERZ780012.734-NODE-734-length-11549-cov-3.08039_pt1 | contig 11549 bp, 10 predicted proteins | sample MGYA00511869_ERZ780012 | MGnify/ENA primary metagenome ERZ780012 (study PRJEB29588, sample SAMEA2161608) | human gut metagenome | biome: human gut; feature: human-associated habitat; material: faeces | place: Denmark | collected 2008/2010 ... | reverse complement strand
GGCACCGGCATCATTCTGGTGATTGTGTTCACCTTCCGGAACATGCCCGTGGCCATCGAATCCGGCACCACCACGCTGCTCCAAATCGACAACTCCATCGAGGAGGCTTCCACCATACTGGGCGCCGCCCCCGGTTACTCCTTCCGGCGCATTACCCTGCCGCTGCTGAAAAACGCCTTCTTTTCCGGGATCGTCTATTCCTTCACTAAGGCCATTACTGCTGTTAGCGCGGTCATTTTCCTCGTCTCCCCCCGGTGGAAGCTGGTCACCAGCAATATCTACTCCCTGTTTGACCTAGCAAAATATGGACAGGCAGCCGCCTTTGTCACCATGATGGTGGGGATTCTACTGGTGTTTATCGGCCTGTTCAACACGGTCATCAATCTTCTGCTGGCGCCCCGTTCCAAGGTGCCTCAAGCGAAATCGAAAACGGAGGAATCAAAATGAGCCATGAAAAATCGAAGCTGGACTTCAGCAAGAAGAGTTCCGGCGTGATCCTGAAGAACGTGACCAAAATTTTTCAGCAGCCAGATGGCGGCAAGGACTTTGTGGCTGTGGACCATATCAACCTTGAGATTAAGGACGGCGAGATGGTAACCCTGCTGGGGCCCTCCGGCTGCGGCAAGACCACCACTCTGCGAATGATCTCCGGCTTCGAATATCCGACCAGCGGCAATGTGTTCTTTGGAGACCGGGACGTGGCCAAGATCCCCCCCAACAAACGGGGAAGCTCCATGGTCTTCCAGTCCTACGCCCTGTTCCCCCACCTGAATATCTGGGAAAATATTGCCTACGGCCTGCGCGTAGCTAGGCTGCCGCAGGATGAGATCATCAGGCGCACCAGCGACGTGGTGGAGTTGATGCATCTCAAAGGTATGGAGAAGCGCTTCCCCAACCAGCTCTCCGGCGGCCAGCAGCAGCGCGTTGCCTTGGCTCGCGCCGTGGTCATCGAGCCCTCCGTGCTGCTGTTTGACGAGCCGTTATCCAATCTGGACGCCAAGCTCCGTGAAAGCATGCGGGACGAGCTTCGCTCCCTTCAGCGGCGTCTTGGCATTACCTCCCTGTATGTCACACATGACCAGTCTGAGGCCATGGCCATCTCCGACAAGGTCGTCATCATGAAGGACGGCGTCATCTGCCAGCAAGGCACGCCGCAGGAGATTTACGAGCAGCCCGCCAATCGCTTTGTGGCTGACTTCATCGGTAAGGCCAACTTTATCGACGGCACTTATTTGGGCCTCGACGGGCAGGCAGCTCGGGTGGAGATCGGCGGCCAGCTATTCTCCATTCCCACTCCCGGCAAAATGGAGGGTGTGGAGGTGGGTGGCTCCTGCTGCCTGACGGTTCGCCCCGAATCCTTTATGCTTACTAAGGACGCAGGCCGTCTCCCCGGCGCCATTTCCCGGGCTACCTATTATGGCGCCAAAATTGAGTATGAGGTCATGCTGGGGAATCAGCCCATCATCGTTGAGGTATACAATCCCCAGCTGACGGAGCGCTTCAACGTGGGCGATACCGTCTCCTTGAGCATGATCGAGGGCTGTGTCAGGGTTCTGAAATAACCGCCCCACTCCAAAGCCTGCCGCAAATTGTGAGACGCAGCTCAGGGATATTCAACTCTTCAATTTTGAATTCGGCATAGCTTACGATCAATGCAGGCTATGTCGTTTCTTTTCGTTCTTCCGATTCTTCCGGAATCCGGTACACCACCCGATGCAGGAAAACGCCCGCCTGTGGGGGCTGTTCTCGCACTCCCAACCGGGCGTGCGGCTGTCCGGGCAGACGAAACCCTTTGGCTTCCCTTACCAGTACAGGCAGTATCGACCGTCATATGCGTTGTAGCCCCATGACTTCCGATACAACACCGCCTTTGCCCGCATCAGGATATGAAAACAGCTCGTCTGTTGGCCAAGGCGCCACATGGGGAACAGACGCGCTATGTACTATTCGCGTTTATTTGTGCGAAAAGGCTCAGCCTCTCCCTGTTTTAGCATTATTTGAGCCCCTATATTTTTAGTCCTGTTATTACGGGAATGTCCACAAAGAGAGCTGTGTTGTGAAAACCGTTGTCATCGGCGTGCCTCTGGAGACCGGCCTTTGGGTATTCCATATGTTTATAAGGATACCGACAGGTTGAATTTTCCAAATGGTAATTTGACATGGCTAAAAGGCTCTGATGATAAACTGCTTGTAGAGTTTTTATACCATACGTCCCAGTCGCCCAGCAGGATAGAGCGCGCGCCTCCTAAGCGGTTCGAGGACGGACGGGGAGGCAACCGGACTGCGGAGTATATTCTATTTTATCCCCACGTTTCCGTTCGGCTTTCCGATTTTCTAATCCGCAGGCTCGCCTTGCACATCGTTCTTGCTCCTTGGGACGCCGACTCATGCTTTGCGGTAATTCCGGGCGGCGAGGGTTGTCTGCACGGCCTGTCGCCCCGGCCACATATGCGTTACGGTTCACAGGCGAGACCGCGCGCTCTGCGAAACTCGGTGATGCGCGGATCGACGATATGCCCGTTTCGGATCACGATTGCGCGTTGAAGCATTTCGAAAAGATTCCCCTCCACCACGCTGTCAACAAGCGCAGAAACTTTCTTTGCGAGCATTTTGGAAACGCTGATCGGAAACATTGCGGGCGTATTGTCAACGGCATAGTGCAGAACATGGTCTACCGTGTAGACCGGATCGTCGATCGTCGTTGGGTGTGAGGTCTCGATTTCAAGTTCCGGATCGCAGGAAACGTCGATAATCATGGCGCCGCGTTTCATACGCGCAAGGTCGCTGCGGTAGAGCAGTCGGTCGCTGCGGCTCGTGTCCCACATGCAGCAGTTGACGAGCACATCGTATCGCCCGATGTTTCTTCGAAACTCCTCCATTTGCCGCCATTTGTATACATCGACCTCCGCGCCGAGCCCATGCAGAATGCGAAGCGCGCCCTTTGCCGTGTGGCCGTTGCCGTAGATGGCGACGAGTGCATCGTTGGGAAGCCGTCCACAGTAAAGGAACGCTTGAAGAATGGCGGCAGAGCCCGCGATCTCACGGTTGCGGTAGAAGAGATACCGGCTGCCCTCATAGATCTCCTCCCAAGCGAGCACGGTATGTCCGCCGCGCATTGCCTGATCCGTAAAGCGCGTATTCTGCACCGCGTGCGCCCAGCCGAACAGCAGCTTGCCCGGCGCGACGTCGGAAAGAAAATCCGCGTCGCCCAGCTTGACGTCGCAGATGACGTCGCACTCGAGCGCCTGCGCGCGTGAAACGATGTGCGCGCCGGCAGCGGCGTAGGCGGCGTCCGGCTGATGAATCGCGTCCCCATAGCCTGACTCAAAGCAGAGCTGCTCCACATGCCGGATCTTTGAAAGATGCTCCGGCAGCAGCGCTCGGCGGCGTTCATTGTTTTTGTGGCTGATAACAAACCCGATGGTGTTCATGGTGGCGCCTCCTTCGGTGAATATTGTCTGATGCGGCCGCAGCATGCACGACAGCTGTATAGGGAGCGGCAGACTAACAATCGCAGCGCTTCTGCACGAGTTGTGCCAAAAGCGCATCTCCGATTTCTGTTCTGCCTTAAAACATGCGGGCTTTTCATGTCTTTCCGCAACGCTCTTTTTTCTCAGGTTTCCAGTCGTTTGCAGGTCGCAGTCCGTCAGGAGCAGGAGGAGCCCGTCTGCAACGCTTTGAAGCTCTTGATCCCGCACCGAGGGCCGAATACGTACGCCGATCCCCCACTACGCTTGAGGAAGCGCTCTTCAGCGATTTCAATCGGGACCCTTCTCCGCCGCACACGGCCGCTTGAAAGGGGACGCGGAGCGATCCGATGCGCCGCCCCCGTATGTTGGAGAATATCGGACTGCCCGACATACGGGGACGGTCGCCCACGCGCCACCAGGAGCCGTACCCGTCCGTCATGGACTTTGGCAGCACCCGGATATCGAACAGCACGGGTACACCCTCGATCTTCTTCGCCTCTACCATGGCCGCTCTGAGCTCCTCGAGGGAACGCACGGTGAATGCTCTGCATCCGTATCCTTCGGCGATCTTGGCAAAGTCCACGGGCATGAACGAGCCCGAATGCTCCCCGTCCTCGCCGCGGAAGCGGAGCTCTGTGCAGAGCGTATCATTGCCATGACCGACTTGCAGGTTGTTGATGCAGCCGAAGGATGCGTTGTTGAACAGACAGACATTGATCTTTTGGTGCTCCTGCACGGCGGTGAGCAATTCTGAATGCAGCATGAGGAAGCTGCCGTCGCCCACCATGGCATACACGTCGCGATCGCCGATGGCATATTTGACGCCCAGCGCGCCGGAGATCTCGTATCCCATGCAGGAATAGCCGTACTCCATGTTATAGGTGTCCTCTCCGCGGGCGCACCACATGCGCTGCATATCGCCCGGCAGCGAGCCGGCGGAGCCGATGACCACATCCTCGGGCGCGATTTCAAAATTGATGCACCCCAGTACGGCGGTCTGGGTCAGGCTTGCATCCAAATCCTTCGCAAAGCGATCCGCAGACCCGGCGTTGGCGTCGTTCACCTCAGGCACATATCCCGCTCCATATGCAATGCGATGCAGGCGATCCAGTTCCTTAAACCAGCGATCGCGGGCAGTCTTGATCTCGTCCGTGTAGGAAGGCCTGTACCCGTCGAGCGCGCTCATCAGCGCGGGCAGCGCACGCTTAGCGTCAGCCACCACGGGCACCGCCTCCAGCTTCAAGGCCTGAAACTCGGACACGTTGATGTTGACGAACTTGGCGTCTTCGCGGACCCCGCCCCAGCCACTTTGACGCAGTGGTGAAGTCCGTGTACCGCGTACCCACGCCAATGACGACGTCCGCCTCCCTGGCGATCTCGTTGGCCGCAGAGCAGCCCGTGACGCCGATGCCGCCGAGATTGAGCGGATGATCGTACAAGACCGCGCTCTTGCCGGCCTGCGTTTCCGCAAAGGGAATGCCCGTTTTCTCGGCGAACGTCCTGAACTCCCCATGCGCTTCGCTGTAGCGGACGCCGCCGCCGCAGATGAGCAGCGGCTTCTGGGCCTTTCGGATGACCTCCGCCGCCTCTCTGAGCGCCTCGGCTTCGGGCAGCCGCCGCGCGAGGCGATGCACACGCTTTTTGAAGAACGATTCGGGATAATCGTATGCCTCGCCCTCGACATCCTGCGGAATGGCAAGGCAGACCGCGCCGGTATTCGCCGGGTCGGTAAGGACCCGGAACGCGGAGAGCAGCGCGCTCATGAGCTGCTCCGGCCGCACAATCCGATCCCAGTATCGGCAAACCGGACGAAACGCATCATTTGTCGACAGGGACAGGTCATAGGTCTGCTCGATCTGCTGCAGCACCGGATCAGGCTGACGACAGGCGTACACGTCGCCTGGCAGGATGAGCACGGGGATATTATTGGCTGTAGCGGTGGCTGCGGCCGTCACCATGTTTGCCGCGCCGGGACCGACGGATGAAGTGACTGCGATGATCTTCTTCCGCTTCATCTGCTTGGCAAAGGCGACGGCAGTATGGGCCATGCCCTGTTCGTTCTTTCCCTGCCAAACCTTTAGCCGGCGAGTCTCCTGCCGCAGCGCCTGCCCAAGGCCAACCACGTTTCCATGACCCGGAAGCATAATCACGCCCTCTACAAAGGGATGCTCCGCATCGTCATATGCGATATATTGGTTCTCAAGAAAACGTACCAGAGCTTGCGCCATGGTCAAACGAACGGTCTTCATATTTCCCTCCTGATGATTTCGGTCGGTTCAGCCCTGAAAGATATGGCCGTTTGCATCAGACGCCCAGAGCCATGCGTGTTCCGGATCGTCGATACGGGTCTTCCGCCACGGATCGCCTTCAAGATGCCGGATGCCCCATGCGTAGCACATGGCATAGCCGGGCGCTGCGCATTGGGAGTGGAACGGGAGTGGAACCCATGATTGATCACGGCGCAGCCGTTATGGCGCGTCTCATAAATCCCGCCGTTGGCAAAGCCCGCGCCAAAGCCCTGCGGATGGTCGAAGCGGTAAAAATATACCTCCGGCTGCGGGTGATGGTGCGGCGGATAGGATGACCACTTGCCCGGAAAATTCAGCACCTCTCCGAGCACCATGTTGGAGAACGGCGCGTTCTCATAGTCGAAGAACGTCTTGATCTCACGGCGCATACACCCCATCAGCTCGCCATTGGCGCCGGCGTGCTGCACCTGCACCGTTTCTGGCGTGTAAAGCACGGGCGCATAGTCCCGCTCGTTCGCGGTCTGCTGGATATACAGCTCCGCATGGGTCTTGGCAGCGAGCAGGATCTCGGTTCCCCGGGGTGCAAGAAGGCAGTAGGCCTCATGTCGGAAACAGTCCGGCCGCTCTGCCAAAATGGTCTTCCCTCCGAAGCTGATCGTCACGCTGCCCTCGAACAGGAGCACCGCGGTCTCTTTCTCTCCGCTCAGGATGGTGTATGCGTCTCCCGTCTCCAGCACCAGCATTCCAACGTCCATCTGCGTTCCCATATCGTCCGCGTCAGCGTCGATATAAGCGTTGTATCCGCGTCGCAATACCTTGTCGAAATACATATGCGTCTCCCTATAATCCCGTATGCGCGGCGATGTACTTGCGTCCCTTGATGGCGTACGCAAGCGGGTTCGCCTTGGCAGGATCCTGCTCCGCTTCCACGAGCAGCCAGCCCTCATATCCGGCGTCGGCAAGGATTTCGAATACCGGATCGAAGTCGATATCGCCGTCGCCCGGCACGGTAAACGCGCCATTGCGCACGGCGGTCAGGAAGCTCCAGTTCTCCTCGCGCGCTTGCCGCACCACCGGAAGCCGCATGTCCTTAAGATGAACGTGGCCGACGCGATCGACATATTTTTTCAGCATGACGAGCGGATCCTCGCCGGCAAATGTAAAGTGTCCCGTATCATAGCAGAGGAATACATAGCGCGGGTCGGTATTCTCCATCATACGATCCGTCTCGGCCGCCGTCTGCACGACCGTTCCCATGTGGTGATGGAAGCAGAGCTTGAATCCCCGCTCCACGGCGGTCTTGCCGAGCGCGTTCAGTCCGGTGCAGAGCCGCTCCCACTCCGCTTCGTCCATCACATGCTTATGGCCGCCGGTCAGAACGGGCGTCTTCACCTGCCCCTGGATGGAGTAGCTCTGCTCGGACACATTGATTCTGTCCGCGCCCACGGCACTCAAAAAATCCAGTTCCCTGTTGAAGTCCGCCAGATTCTCCTCCAGCGGCTTCGTCAGCAAAAACGAGGAAAACCAGCGGCTTGCGATTCGCATTCCCCGAAGATCCAGTTCCCATTTGAGCTCCTTCGGATCCGTCGGATATTTGTTTCCGATCTCGCAGCCGGTGAATCCCGCGAGCGCCATTTCGCTGACGGTTTGACGGAATGTGTTCTCCGCGCCCAGTTCGGGCATATCATCGTTACACCAGCCGATGGGCGCGATGCCCAGCTTTACCCTGTCAGGATTGAAATGCTGCATATTCTTCGCCTCCTCAAATTCTTGCTACGCCGGTTCGTTTTGCCGCCTCCGCGACCGCCTTCGCGACTGCCGGGCCGACGCGCTTGTCGAACGCCGCTGGAATGATGGCGCTGGAATGTTGTCCTCGGCCGACAGCTCCTCGTCGCTGATGAGCGCGGCCAGCGCCTCAGCCGCAGCGACCTTCATCGCTTCGTTGATGTCGCTTGCGCGCACATCGAACGTGCCGCGGAAGATGCCTGGGAAAGCCAAAACATTGTTGATCTGGTTGGGGAAATCGCTGCGCCCGGTGGCGATGACCGCCGCGCCGCCCGCCTTCGCGTCCTCGGGAAAGATCTCCGGCGTGGGGTTGGCGCAGGCGAAAACAATGGGGTCGTGATTCATCGTCCTGACCATGTCCGTCGTCACGGTGCCGGGGCCGGAAACGCCGATGAATACATCCGCTCCCACGAGCATGTCCGCAAGGGAGCCGGATCTGCGCTCAAGATTCGTCACCTCGGCCATTTCCTCCTTTACCCAGTTGAGCCCGTCGCGTCCCGGATAGATGGCGCCGGCGCCCTTGCGGTCGCACATGATGATATCCCGGTATCCCGCCGACAGCAGGAGCTTCGTGATGGAAACCGCGGCTGCGCCCGCGCCGGACGTCACGATCTTCACATTTTCCTTTTTCTTGCCGACGATCTTCAGCGCGTTCGTAAGACCTGCCAGCGTGATGACCGCCGTGCCGTGCTGATCGTCATGAAAGATGGGAATGTCGCACTTTTCCTTGAGCTTCCGTTCGATTTCAAAGCATCGGGGCGCAGAAATGTCCTCCAGATTGACGCCGCCGAAGGAACCGGACAGCAGGTACACGGCGTTGACGAATTCATCGACGTTCTTGGTCTTAATGCACAGCGGGAAGGCGTCCACATCGCCAAACGCCTTGAACAGCACGCATTTGCCCTCCATAACCCACGCCGCCGGGCCGAGGTCGCCGAGCCCCAAAACGGCGGTGCCGTCGGTGATCACGGCGCAAAGGTTGTGGCGGCGCGTCAGATCATAGCTCCTGTTTACATCCTTCTGGATCTCCAGGCAGGGCTGCGCTACGCCGGGCGTATAGGCCAAGCTCAGATCCTCCATGCTGTTTACCGGCACGGTGGCCACGACCTCGATCTTTCCCTTCCATTCTCCGTGCAGCCGCAGGGATTCCTTTGCATAATCCATAATCATTCGGTCTCCTTATTCAAATTTTTAATGATTGTCGGCAACGTTGCGCCGCCATAGGGCATGCTCAGCACCCGCGCATCGGGGCCGAGCTTTTGAAATGCGTGTTCCAACGCAGCCTGCGCCGACGGCTGGGGTACAAGAAACAGCGATCGGACAAAGTCATCGTCCAGGTCGCTCACCAGATCGACCTCCGCTCGCTCCAGCACCATTGCAATGGCGGCGGCCTTATGACCGCCCAGACGAAACTCCTTCTGGATGCGCTCAATAAGCGATTCGGGCGTCGGCGCGGTGGTCATCCATTCCTCAAACGTCTCTTCGCCGAGCCCCTCCCGGCACGAGCCGATCAATATGATGACGCCGCCGTCCCTGACGGCGTGTTTGGCGTTGTCAAGCGCCTTCTGCGTCTGATAGAGATTCAAATCCTTAGGCGCTCCACCCTGTGAAACGATAACGATATCCGCGGGCTCGGTCAATTCCTTGCGATAGAGACTGTCCAAGAACGCGCAGCCCACGCGATGCGCCTTCACCGGGTCTCCTGCGACCGCGCGGAGAACCTCCTTATGCTCGGAAAGCACGACGTTCAGGATAAAATCTATTCCCAGCATCGCGCCGGCCTCCTCGATATCCAGCCGCAGCGGATTGGTCTCGAGCGCCCCGGCGCAGCACTCCGGCAGTACCATGCGAGAATGGTTCGCCTGTATCGCCTCGCGCGTCGATACGCCCGGCATGATGGCCTTCGCGCCGCCGGAATATCCGGCAAAATAGTGGTATTCGATGTTTCCGAGACAGATCCGGCGATCGGCCTCCGCCACGGCGCGCGTGAGCGTGATATCCACGGGTGTCCCGCGGGACGTCAATCCGTATGAAATGCAGTCCGTCGGATCGCTATCCACACAGCGGATCTCCCGAAATGCGCGCTCGCCGGCCAGTTTCTTCCGTTCCGCCTCCGTCTGCGGCCGATGGCATCCGAGCGCAAACACGAGCGTAATATCCTCGGGACGAACGCCGCCCGCATACAGCTCGTCCAGCAGTGCCGGCATAACGAGCGCCGTCGGCATGGGCCGCGTAAGATCGCTTGTAACGATGGCCGGGTGCGAGGGGGGGGCTCTACTTCCTGCACGCCGTTTCCGAATCCGAACGACAGCTTCATTTGATCCTCTTTCTTGCGATGACGGCCTTGACCTGCTCCTCGATATGCGACGCCGTCAGGCCGAAGCGCTCCTGCAGATAGCCCTGCGTACCGACCTCGCCGAACGCGTCCTCCACAGCCACGCACGCCGCGGGTACGGGACACTCCTCCGCCAGGACTTCCGAGGCGTAAAGCCCGCCGTGACGGTTGGCGTTCTCCGCCACCACGACGGCTCCCGTTCGTTCGGCCCAGCCGGACACCGCGGCCCGGTCAAGCGGCTTGATGGTGAAGCAGTCCACCACCGCCGTGGATATCCCCTGCTTCTCAAGCGAAACGGCGGCCTGCATCGCCTCGTGGAGCATGATGCCCGCTGCGAATACCACAGCGTCCGTGCCTTCGCGCAGCGTGACAGCCTTGCCAATGGGCAACTCGCTCCCGTCCTCATAGATTTTCGCGATCTGCTTGCGGCCCACGCGAATATACTTGACGCCCGGCCGATGGATGCACTGTCTGAGCACGCTCTCCAGGCAGGTCGTGTCGGATACGTCGAGCACGGTGCTGCCCGGCAGTACGTTGTACAGCGCGACGTCCTCGAAGGGCATATGCGTGCCACCGTTCATGGTCGCGGTCACGCCGGGATCGGTGCCGATCACCGTAATGTCGTTCTTTGCATAGCCGCCGGACAGGAATATCTGGTCAAAGCAGCGGCGGGACGCGAACGGGCCGAACGTATGGATGATGGGTCGAAAGCCCGCCATTGCAAGTCCTGCTGCTACGCCCGCCATGTTTGCTTCGGCTATGCCGCAGTCAATGGCGCGATCCGGGTTCCGCTTGGCCCATTTGAGCGTTCCGGAGCACCCCATCAGATCCGCATCCAGAAAGACGGCGTCGGGATCGTCCGTCACGATCTGCTCAATGGTCGCGCCAAGCACGTCCTTGCAGAGACGCGGGTCCATTTCACCGGTATACACGATTTTCATAGTCATTCCTCCAACGCAGTCAGCTCTGCCTGCAACGTTTCCATCCATCGGGCATACCGCTCGTCATTGACCGGCATACTGTGATTCATTTCCGTGTTTTCCGCCTCGGCGATGCCATGGCCCTTGATCGTGTCCAGCACGATGGCATACGGCTTGCCGCCGCCCTGACGGGTGCGCTCCAGCGCCGCTGCGACGGCCACGATATCGCCGCCGTCCACCTGCACGGTGTCGAATCCGAACGCCTCCATCTTGGCGGCAATGTCCCCAAGCGGCAGCACCTCGTCCAGATAGCCGTCAAGCTGACGCTTATTCCAGTCGATGAGCACGACGAGGTTCGAGAGCTTCTTTGCGGCCGCAAAGGAAAACGCCTCCCAGCACTGACCCTCGTCCAGTTCTCCATCGCCCACGATAAGGAATACGCGGTTCTTCCGCCCCTTCAGGCGGTTTCCCAGCGCAAGGCCCGCCGCCTGCGACGTGCCTTGTCCGAGCGACCCTGTCGTCGCATCGACGCCGGGCGTCTTGTTTCGATCGCAATGGCTGGGCAGGCGCGTGCCGTTCCGGTTCAGCGTCTTGAGCTCCTCATAGGGAAAATACCCCAACAGCGCCAGCGTACCGTAAACCGCAGGCCCCGCATGTCCCTTGGAGACGACCAGGCAATCTCTGTCGCGCCATTGCGGATCCTCGGGATGGATCTCCATCTCCCGTCCGTAGAGCACCGCCAGCGCATCGGCGATGCTCAGCGCGCCGCCCAAGTGTCCGGATCCAATGG
>ERZ780012.732-NODE-732-length-11603-cov-4.52416_pt1 | contig 11603 bp, 7 predicted proteins | sample MGYA00511869_ERZ780012 | MGnify/ENA primary metagenome ERZ780012 (study PRJEB29588, sample SAMEA2161608) | human gut metagenome | biome: human gut; feature: human-associated habitat; material: faeces | place: Denmark | collected 2008/2010 ... | reverse complement strand
GGCGTCCTGCGGGATGCGGCCCCGATAATCCACGCCGGCACACTGCTGCAGCTCAGAAAGGATGCGCTGGGTGCGGGCCAGGTCCAGCCGGTCCTCGCGGCAGTAGGCGCGGAAATCCGTCTCGTCGATGAGACCGTTGGCGCTGGCGGGGAAGCGGCCCACCAGCTGGCCGTCGGCGTTGTGGCACAACTGCCAGCCTTTGCGGAACAGCTGGAAGCTCAGGCAGCGGCGGCCCATGGTGGAGTAGCACAGGATGGAGGTGCTCTCGCCGGGCAGCTGCTTGAGCTCCAGGCAGGCATCGTTGCCGCAGGTGTCCTGCAGCTTTACCGTTAAAAGCAGCTGGGCACCGGGGTGCTGGGCTGACATGGCGTTGTGCATGGCATCAAAATAACGGTTGGCATCCATGAGCGGTTCCTCCCTGAAAATGAGATACAGCGGTTCGTTGTATAACGGACGGGCGCTGCGTGAGACGACCCGGTGCACGACAGGCGGCTTACGCAGGAATGTTTTATTGACTGAACATAGTATAGCACATCTCACAACAAAAAACAACTATAAGTTTGCCAAAATTCGAAAAAATTCTGCAAACCGGGGCGGAATGACTCGAAATATGGTTGTTGAAACATGCGCGCGGTTGTATTTGAACGCAAAACGCCCGCAGACGCACCGGCAAGTCCGCTCGCCTGCGGGCGCTATTCTAATAAGGTATCATCAGTCACCCAGTTCGCGGATCTCGTTCTGGATCAGCCGTCCGGCGGCGCGGGCCAGCTGGTCCATGCCGCGAATGCGGGCCATGTTCTTGCCGTAAATTTGCGCGGCGGAACCGGCAGAGCTGTCCTCCCCCATGAACACGGCCGAGACCCGGATGCCCATGCGCTGCAGCGCGCGTACCTGCGCGGCGGTGTCGGCCACACCGGCGGCGTCCTCATAGCCGCAGCCGAGGGGATTTTCTGCACTGGGCGGGATGCGGCGGCTGTCGTTGGGGGAAGCATCCGTCAGCACGATGAGCAGATGCCGCGGCGCCGGCCCGGGCGCAAACTGCAAAAGGTCGCCTGCCGCGCGCAGGGCAAGGCCGTCGCGGTTCCAGCCGGAGGCAAAGTAACGGTTGATGTTCTGCAGGTTTTTGTCTGCAAAGCCCTTGAGCACCCGCAGCACGGTGTAGCCCCGCAGGCTGCTGAAGCTGGACACCCGCACCGGGATGCCGCAGGCCGCAAGGCTTTGGGCCAAGATGCTGCCCTGCGCGGCGATGACCTCCTGACAGTGCAGGCGGGAGGCCGATGCATCCAGCAGAAGGTCCACGGTGAAGGCGGGCTGGTTTTCTTCTTCCGCGCACAAAAACACCCGGTCATCGTTCAAAAGCGGGGCGCGCCACACCCGCCCGGCGTCCACGCTGCCGCTGCGGGCGATGCGGGCGTTGGGCTGCTGGTGCACGAGGATGCAGTTGCGAATTTGCTCCGTCAGCCGCAGCACGACGCTGCGGTGCAGTTCCCGGTTTTTGGCGTAATAGGCGCGGTTGCGGTCGGCCTGCAGCTCGGCCTGTTCGGCCAGATGCTTTGCCTCCGGCGTGGGGGCCTGCTCCGGGCTGGGCACACCGGCGCTGAACCACAAATGGCAGCCCAGATGGTCGCCCACGCACAGCTCCTGCTCGGCCTTGCGCAGCCGTTCCGGCGGGTAAATGGAGCGGCCAAAGCAGCTCTCGATGTAGGCGCGGTCCTGCGCGGCGTTTTGCTTTAAGGTGATGTGGGCTTTGCGCTTGTCCACGGCCAGCCCGCCGCCGGCGGCGTCCACAGAATTGGAGTGCTCCACGGTCACCCGGTCGGTCTTGATCATCTGGGTGGGCATGGCCTTGGTGGCAAGCTTTGCCAGCAGGCCGTCCAGGTGCAGGTGCAGGGCCGCTTTCTGGTGCACGGTGCCGTCGAATAAGTTGAATTTTGCGTAGACGGCCAAAATCTCGGCCTTCAGCTGGGCCGGTTCGGGTGCGCTTTCGGGGGCAAGGGCGGCGGCAAGGCCGGACTCATAAGGCGTCATCACCGGGTCGGCACGGCCCAGCACACGCCGCCAGCGCGCCGCCTGCATGGTGTAGACCAGCTGGTTTTTCGCCATCCATTCCTGCCGCGAAAGCTTGTACTGAATGGCAAAAAAGTAGTCGGCGTGAGCATGGCGCAGTGCTTGGAGCACCGGGCGGCGGGGCAGTTCCAGATGGTAAGCCGCGTTTTCCAGGTACAGCCAGGTCATGTCGTCCAGCATGGCCTGCCGCATGTCGCCGTCCCATGCATCAAAGATGCTGCGGATGAGCGCATCTCCGTAATATTTGTGGATAAGCCCCACGACGGTGTTCATGTAAAAATCGGTGGTGCCGTCGGTGTAGCGGGCGAGGAACAGCGGCTCAAAGCCATAGGCTCCTGCAGCAGCCCAGACCTGATTGGCCGCGCGCCGCTCCTGGGCGGTGTAGCTCTGGGCTTCCATCAGCCGAACAGCTTTCCGGCATCCAGCTTTGCCGGGATGCGCGCTGCGATGACGTCCCGGATCAGGCCCTGCTCGTAGGAATCAAAGGCCTTGTTGGTGATGCCCATATCCAGCGCCGCGCCCGCCGGGATGCCGCGCCGGATCAGCCGCAGCGCGTCCAGCATACCGCGCAGGTCCAGCGCTTTTGTGGAAATTTCCGCGCTGTCGCACTTTTTCTGCAGGTCGAGGAACAGCAGCGCGAACTGGTGCACATATTTCGCCGTCAGGTCCGGGAACTGGGCCCGCAGCAGCTTTTCCAGATTATCCTGGGTGATGGTGGGCATCTGGATGACCACGAAGCGGGAGGTGAGGGCCTCGTTCAGCTCCCGGGTGCCGGCGTAGCCGTAGTTCATGGTGGCGATGAAGCGGGTCTCCTCCGCCAGCGGGATACGGTCGTAGCCGGGCACGTCGATGGCGCGGCGGAAGTCCAGCACCGCGTGCAGCACGGCCAGCGCTTCGTTTTTGGCCATGTTGATCTCGTCCAGCACGCCAAAGCCGCCGCACTGGGCGCAGCGGTACACCGGGCCGGGGCGGAACACCACCTGCCCGCCCGCGAACGTATCCATGCCGATGAGGGACGCGGCGTCCATGTTCACATGGAACGAGATGTCCCACGCGGGGCGGCCAAAGGCAGCGGAAAGGTTCTCCGCCAGCACATTTTTGCCGGTGGCCTTGCCGCCCGCCAGCAGCAGGTTTTCGCCGCAGAGCAGGGCCGCCAGCGCCTGCTCCCACACCTCTTTGCCGTAGTAGGTGAAGGCAGGGGAAGGGATGCGCGGGCGCAGTTCGGCGGCCAGCGGGTGGGCGGCGCGGTACTGCTGCACCGCTTCCAGCAGGGCAGGGTCCACGCCCTCCTGCCGCAGAGTCTCAAGGAGATCAGACATTTGTACAAACACCTCGATTTTGCCGGTCGGTTTCACATCACTGACCGGCTGTTCAAGCCTATCATAGCACAATCGCGGGCATTTGTGTAGGGCAGCAGGGGAAAGAAGCGGCAAAAAAGCGGCCCCGCCGGGTGGCGGAGCCGCAGAAAGATGCAGGGAAACGATCAGGCGTTCTTCAGGTCGCTGATCATGCAGTCAGCAGCCACGATGCCGCTGGTGTAGGCAGTGCCCAGAGCGGCACCTTCGTTCTCGTAGTAGGGAGAAGCGTAGATGGAGCCGTTGTCCACACCGGCCACATACAGGCCCTGGATGGGCTGCTGCTCGGCGTTGACGGCACGGGCGTAGGAGTCGGTCTTGACGCCGCCGAAGGTGCCCCAGATGGAGGGCTCGTACTCGATGACGTAGAAGGTGTCGCCGGTCAGCTCACGCAGCAGGTAGCTGTTCTTGTAGAACTGCTCGTCCTTACCGGCGGCGCAGGCGGCGTTGTAGTCGGCCACGGTCTGCTCCAGGTCGGTCAGGCCGAAAGCCTTGGCGCAGTCGGCCAGGCTGCCCTTGACGGCCCAGCCGCGCTGGATGGCAATGTCCATGTGTTCGTCCAGGTTGGGCAGCAGCTCCTCGGTGTAGCCGGTGGAGCCGACGTACCAGTCGGCCGGGTTGCCGAAGTAGGCCAGAACGCCCTTGTCGCGGCACTCCTCGTACATGGTCTGGTCCACCACGGCGTAGTACTTGCCCACGCGCAGGGACATCTCACCGCCCAGAGCCAGCGGACGGTCGGACAGGTACTGCTCGTTCATGAAACGGTCGCCGTTGGGGTCCACCATCAGGCCGCCGTAGATGGCAAAGCGCAGGGTGTCGTTGGAGCGCACCATGGAGCGGCCGCGCTCTTCCATCTTGCCGTTCACGCCGCCAAACTCGTTGCAGCACAGGGCCCAGTTGCGGTCGGCGATGCCGCCGGCCTCGATGACGATGTCGTAGCCCTTGCCGTCCGACAGCTCGTTGCACAGGGGCCAGACGTTGATGTTGCCAAAGTGCTCGTGCAGGCGGTCCTGGTTGCCGGCATAGCCGCCGGTGGCGATCAGCACAGCCTTGGCGTTGTACTGGATGTAGGTCTTGTTCTCGGTGTCCTTTGCGATGACGCCCACCACCTTGTCGCCGTCCATCACGGGCTTGACGGCCTCGCGGCAGACCTCGAACACGCCGCCGTCGGCGGTGAACTTGTCCACCAGCGGCTGGAAGCGGTCGGTGCCCTTGACCTGAGTGCCCTGCAGGTCGGCAAAGTTGTGGCGTGCGCGGAAGCCCATGCCGTAAGCGTCGCGGCGCAGGGCCATGTTGACGCCGTTGTCCATGAAGTTGGACACCACGCGCTCACCGGCGCTGACGCACTTGTGCAGCAGAGCGCCGTTCACAGTGCCCTTGGAGAAGCCGTACTCGCAGTTGAACAGGGTCTCCACGGAGACGGTGGCGTTCTCGGCAGCCTGCACGCGGGTCTCGGCCAGAGCGGGACCACCGGCCACAGAGCCGTTGGACACGCCGCAGGAGCTGCCCTTTTCCAGCAGGATGGTCTTGACACCGGCAGCCTGCAGCTCCAGAGCGGCCATGATGCCGGCAGCGCCGCAGCCCACGACCACAGCGTCGGCATCTTCCTGAGAGGTGACGGTGATCACGTCGGGCTCCTCGTTGGCCTCCACGTCCACAGACACGGTCACGGTGGTGCCGGAAGCCTGGGACATGCAGTCGGCCACAGCGGTCTTGACGGCATTGGAGGTGATGGTGGCACCGGACACGCCGTCCACGCTGCAGGTCTGGGCGCTCAGGATGTTCTCCTTCATCTTGTCGCCGATGTCGGCACCGATGCCCTTGGTCTCGCCGGACACGTCGATGACGATGTCCTCGATCTTGTCCTTGCTGAAGGTCACGCTGACCTTGACGTCGGACTCGATGCCCTTGGCGGTAGCCTCGTAGGTGCCGGGGGTGTAGGTGAGGGCAGCAGCGGTGCTGGCAGCCTCGCTGGAGGCGGTGGAGCCGGAAGCAGCGTTGCAGGCGGACAGGGCACCGGCGGTGACACCGCTCATGGCGGCGGCAGCGGCGATCTTCAGAAAGCCTTTACGGGAGATCTTGTTCATAGGTACGCTCTCTTTCTTTTTGTTCTTCTTCGTGTTCCTTCTTATCGTGCAGCAAAGTAAAAGATACTTTGCCGAATCCTTAACAATTGTAGCGTAGAAGGGTGCTGTTTACAATTCATATTTTTTATATTATAATTTAGGATGTCCTAATGTATTGCGGAAGGGAGAATAGCATGAACGAGAGCGCATTGGAAGGCTTTGTAAAGATCGTGGAACTGAACAGCTTTTCTGCGGCGGCAGAGGCGCTGTACCTTTCACAGTCGGCGCTTTCGCAGCAGATTCGCACGCTGGAAGGGCAGTTGCAGTTCGAGCTGTTCCAGCATATACCGCGCCGGGTGGTGCTGACCCCGGCGGGGCAGGATTTTTACCCTAAGGCAAAGCAGCTGGTAGCCCTGTATCAGCAGGCGGTGCGCCATGCCCGCGCGGTGCAGCAACAGGAAAACCCGCCGGAACGGCATCTGCTCATTGCGTGGAGTCATGAAGCCATGCGGATGTTCGGGTACGACCTGTTTTCTCTGACCGATGCGCTGTGCCTGCAATATTCTTCGATCATGACGCAGTGCGCCAACCGCAGCGAGGTCTGGCGCAGCCTGAAAAAAGGAGATGCAGACCTCTCCTTCCAGCTGGAAAGTGCAGAGTTCTATGCACAGGGGCTTACCTTTGTGCCGCTGCTTTATGTGCCGGAGCTTTGCATCCCCATCCACCCGCCCGTCGATATGCCGCTGGGTAGGCTGAACTTAGAACAGGCGCTGCAATACCGCTGGCTGCCCATCAAGGAGATGTACCAGACCGTCTACGAGACAAGCCTGCTGCAGGAGGGGCTGGAATGCGGGGTGAACTTTACGCCGGTGGGCGGCATCCGCAGCGCGGCTTACGGCGAACCGGCGCTCAAAATGGTCCCGGCGGTCTACTACCGCAGACCGGACCTCAGTTTTGTGCGGGTGTTGGACTGGGGCAGGGGACACCGGTTCGGCATCGTGCTGGGGCAAAAGCGCGAGGACCCGGTAGTAATGGCCTATGTCCGCGCCTTGCAGCAACAGCTCCCGCCCCTCTCGGAAAAGCTGTTCGGCCTGCAACTGGAAGCGGTGGAGGAATAAAAAAGCAAGAGCACCTGTTCCCCTCGGAAAAGAGGGGGACAGATGCTCTTTGTGCAATTATATTGCGATGACAGGTGCTTTAATCCACCACGTCCTCGAACTGGCTGTTGTACAGATCGGCGTAGAAGCCGCCTGCCTCAATGAGCTGGTCGTGGGTGCCCTGTTCCACGATGTCGCCGTCCCGCATCACGAGGATGAGGTCGGCGTCCTTGATGGTGGAAAGGCGGTGGGCGATGACAAAGCTGGTGCGGCCTTCCATCAGGCGGTCCATGGCGGTCTGGATGCGCTGCTCGGTGCGGGTATCCACACTGCTGGTGGCTTCGTCCAGAATCAGGATGCGGTTATCGGCCAGAATGGTGCGGGCGATGGTGAGCAGCTGTTTCTGGCCCTGGCTGACGTTGGAAGCGTCCTCGTTCAGCTCCATCTGGTAGCCGCCGGGCAGGGTGCGGATGAAGTGGTCGGCGTTGGCAGCCTTGGCGGCAGCGATCACTTCTTCGTCGGTGGCGTCCAGGCGGCCGTAACGGATGTTCTCCATGATGGTGCCCTTGAACAGCCAGGTGTCCTGCAGCACCATGCCAAAGCCTTCGCGCAGAGCGCTGCGGTCAAAGTCGCGCACATCGTGGCCGTTCAGGGTGATGGAACCGGAGTCCACATCGTAGAAGCGCATGAGCAGCTTGACCATGGTGGTCTTGCCCGCGCCGGTGGGGCCGACGATGGCCACCTTCTGGCCGGGCTGCACCTCGCAGCTGAAGTCGTGGATGATGGTCTTTTCCGGGGTGTAGCCGAACTTGACGTGGTTAAAGGTCACCTGACCGTCGATGCAGCTGGGGTCTGCCCGGCGGGCGGGGTCGGCGGTCTGGTCTTCTTCCGGCTCGTTCAGGAATTCGAACACCCGCTCGGCGGCGGCGGCCATGCTCTGCAGCATATTGGACACCTGCGAGAGCTGCTGGATGGGCTGGGTGAAGTTCTTGACGTACTGAATGAAGGCCTGAATGTCACCGATGGTAATGGTGCCGTTTGCCGCAAAGATGCTGCCGACGATGGCCACAGCCACATAGCCCAGGTTGCCCACAAAGTTCATGATGGGCATCATCAGGCCGGAGAGGAACTGGCTTTTCCACGCGGATTCGTAGAGTTTATCGTTGGCGGCGTTGAAATCTGCCAGCACCACGGCCTCGCGGTTGAAGGCCTTGACCACGTTGTGACCGGCGTAGACCTCCTCGACCTGACCATTGACCACGCCCAGTGTGGCCTGCTGTGCCTTGAAGTATTTCTGGCTGAACCGGACCACGATGAGCACCAGCACCAGCGAGACGGGCAGGATCAGCAGGGCGATCAGGGTCATACGGGGACTGATGGAAAGCATCATCACCAGCACGCCGATCATGGTGGTGACGCTGGTGATCAGCTGGGTGATGCTCTGGTTCAGGCTCTGGCCCAGCGTGTCCACATCGTTGGTGATGCGGGAGAGCACCTCACCCACGGTGCGCTTTTCAAAGTAAGCGAGGGGCAGGCGGTTGATCTTTTCGCTGATCTGCTTGCGGAAGTCGTAGCAGACTTTCTGCGAAAGGCCGGTCATCAGCCAGCCCTGAATAAAGCTGAACGCGCTGCTCAGCAGGTACATGCCCAGCAAAAACAGCAGGATGCGGCCGATATACACAAAGTCGATGCTGCCGGTGCCGCGCAGCTTGGCGATCCAGCCGGTGGCAAGGGCCGTGGTGGCCTTGGCCAGCACCTTGGGGCCTGCGATGTTGAAGATGGTGGACAGAATGGCAAACACGATGGCCGTGATCAGCGAGAGCTTATAGCGGCTCATGGTGCGGATGAGCTGCAGCAGCGTGCCTTTGAAATCCTTGGCGCGCTCGGTCGTGGGACGTCCGGGTCTTGGCATATCACTCACCCTCCTTTTCCGTATTCAGAGATTCGAGGTCAAGTTCCTTCTGGCTCAGCTGGCTGCGCGCGATCTCCTGGTACTCCGGGCAGGTGGCCATGAGCTGGGCATGGGTGCCCTTGCCCACCAGCCGCCCTTCGTCCAGCACCAAAATCTGGTTTGCGTGCAGCACGGTGGAGATGCGCTGTGCCACGATGATGACGGTGGCGTTGTCGGTCTCGGCTTTCAGGGCGCGGCGCAGGGCCACGTCGGTCTTGAAGTCGAGGGCCGAGAAACTATCGTCGAACAGATAGATCTTCGGCTTTTTCGCAATGGCGCGGGCGATGGAAAGGCGCTGCTTCTGGCCGCCGGACACGTTGGAACCGCCCTGGGCGATGGGGCTTTCGTAGCCCTCGGGCTTCGCGTCGATGAACTCGGTGGCCTGCGCGATGGAAGCCGCCTTTTTCACGTCGGCGTCGGTGATGTGGTCGCCGCCGAACTTCAGGTTCGAGTCGATGGTACCGCTGAACAGCACACCCTTCTGCGGCACATAGCCCAGCAGGTCGTGCAGCTTGGCCTGCGGCATCTCGCGCACGTCGATGCCGTCCACGGTCACGCTGCCGCCGGTCACGTCGTAGAAGCGGGGGATGAGGTTGAGCAGGGTGGACTTGCCGCAGCCGGTGGAGCCGATGATGGCAGTGGTCTCGCCGGGCTTTGCGGTAAAGCTGATGTGCTCCAGTGCGTCGCTGTCGGCACCGGGGAAGCGGAAGCTCACGTCGTTGAACTGCACGGTGCCCTGCCAGTTTTTGCGTTCCTGTGCGGGCTTTGCCGTGGCTTCGTCCGGGTCGTGGATGGTGGCCTTGGTGCGGATGACCTCGTCGATGCGGTCGGCGGCCACACCGGCGCGGGGCAGCATGACGGCCACCATGGCCAGCATCAGGAAGGACATGACGATCTGCATGGTGTAGGTGATGAAGGCGATCATCTCGCCCACCTGCATGGTGCCGTTGTCCATGGCCTTGCCGCCGAACCACACGATCAGCAGGCTGGTGCCGTTCATGATCAGGGTCATAAAGGGCATCATGGCCACCATGGCGCGGTTGGTGAACAGCTGGGTGCCCATCAGGTCGCGGTTGGCCTTGTCGAAGCGCTGCTCCTCAAAGGCTTCGCGGCTGAAGGCACGCACCGGCATGATGCCGGTCAGAATCTCGCGGCTGACGAGGTTCAGGCGGTCCACCAGATTCTGCATGATCTTGAACTTCGGCATGGCGACGTTCATCAAAAAGATGATGAGCAGCAGCAGAACGGCCACATCCAGCACGATGATCCACGAAAGGCCGGTGCTGCTGTTGATGACATGCAGCACGCCGCCGATGCCCAGAATGGGTGCATAGGCCACCATGCGCAGCAGCATGACGCAGACGAACTGCACCTGCTGGATATCGTTGGTGGTGCGGGTGATGAGGGATGCGGTGGAAAAGTTCTCGATCTCGGCGTTGGAGAAGCCGATGACCGAGGAGAAGGTCTCGCGGCGCAGGTCGCGGCCGATGGCGGCGGACACGCGGGAAGCGAGGAAGCCCACCGCGATGGACACAGCCACCATCAGCAGGGTCAGGCCCAGCATCTGGCCGCCCACCTTATAAAGGTAGCGCATCTGCACGTCGTGGGCCACGCCCTGGGCTTCGTATTCCAGCTGCACCAGCAGCATGGACTGGCTCTTGAGGTTCTCCACCACGGTGTCGTCCAGGCTGGCGAAGGCACCGGCCAGCTGCTGCTGGATGGCGTCGCGGCTGAAACCGGGCATCTGGCTCATGGCGGCGAACTGGGCGCACACGGTGTCCAGATCGTCGGCGGTGGGGGCGACCGTTTCAGCTTCAGCATCGGTATCGGTGCTGTCCGCAGAAGCCGCCTGCATGTCGGCCAGGCTCGTCATGCCCATCGCGGACTGCCCGGCGGGGGCGTTGGCCGTCTGGGCAGCGGCCATATACAGCACGATGTCCGGGGTGGTGATGGCATCTTCCAGCGCAGTACGCTCGTCGGCGGTCAGATCGCTGCGCAGTTTCAGCACGCCGTCGTCCTGCAGGTAGTACCCGTAGGCGTTCTGCAGCTTGTCGGCGTCCTCCTCGCTCATCAAAAGCGAGAGGGCGTCCAGCGTGCTCTGGCGGATGGTCTCCGGCAGGGGGCTCTCGATGCCGCCCTGCTGGATGCCGGTGTCCACGATCTTGCTGGTGTAGTCCGGCAGCGAAAGATCGCAGTACGCCTGCACGAACAGCAGCGCGAACACCACAAGGCAGACGGCCCAGTGCCGGGCCAGCTGCTTAAAGATTTTCGTCATGGTTCGGTTCTCCCTTCGGTTTGATACGCGCGGCATTTTCGGCCACGATGGCATCCATCAGCGCGCCGCGCAGCGCGTTCAGCTGGGCCGCCTGTTCGGGCTCCAGCCGGGCCATTACACAGGTAAAGTAGTCGCTCAGGGCGTCCTCGCACTGCCGGCAGGCTTCGTAGCCCTTGGGCGTGATGCGCACCAGCGTTTTACGGCGGTCCTCCGGTGCGGGTTCCCGGGCAATGAGCCCGTCGGCCTCCAGCTGACGCAGCCCGCGGCTGATGGCCGGCAGCGGCTGGTGCACCTCGTGGGCCAGGTCGGACACCGAGATGGCACCATCCTGCCCGCGGCTGCGGATGGCATGAAGCAGTGCTTCCAGCCAGGCAAAGTGGCATTTTGGTGTGTCGGCCAGAGCAGCTTTCATACCCGCCTTGGCAGCTTTGCTCAGCCGCCCGATATAGTGGCACACGCCGTGAAAACTCAGCGCTTCTTCGGTTTCAGCAGGCACGTTATCCCTCCTTGTTGCGAAATTACTTAACATGTGTTAATAATTAACGCCTGCCAATAATATACCCACTGTGCCCGGATTGCAAGCGGATTTTGAAATGTTAAACAAAAGTTCACAAAACAATTTGGTACATTTTCCAGCTTGCACCGCCGGACTGGTGCATAAACATGGAAGCAGGACAACAAGTGAGGTGGAACGGATGCAGGATATTTCCATGATCTTGCAGCTTTTTGGCGGGCTGGCGCTGTTTTTGTACGGCATGGACAGCATGAGCCGCGCCATCCCGCAGGGGGCGG
>ERZ780012.730-NODE-730-length-11622-cov-3.47169_pt1 | contig 11622 bp, 6 predicted proteins | sample MGYA00511869_ERZ780012 | MGnify/ENA primary metagenome ERZ780012 (study PRJEB29588, sample SAMEA2161608) | human gut metagenome | biome: human gut; feature: human-associated habitat; material: faeces | place: Denmark | collected 2008/2010 ... | reverse complement strand
ACGTGTGTTGGTACCGGCTGTATCTTTTGCCAAGGTAACGGCAGGCACTGTCATGAAAGTCTATTTCGATCAGAAAGACCAGACTTGGGCACAGGCTCAGTTTAATTATGGTGATTGGAGCGGTATTACGTTCTCTTTGTTTAATCAGACTATGGTACCGACCGACATTTACGGCTGGAGTTTCGAGAGCCGTGTGATGGAGTTGACGTTGACTCAGGAGATACTTGATAATATTCAAGCTAAACAAGGAGATTGTGAAGACCAGACAAATGTAGGTATCATTATTCAGGGCAGTGATTTGACGTTTACAAAAATAACGATTGTAAATTGATGAATTGTGGCTTGAAGAATGTGACTATGGATGCCCTGATTAAGAATGAAATAAAATCATAATTAAGATGAAGAAACTGAATATAAAATGGATGCTTTCGTTGATAGCAGCTTTTACTTTTGCCTCCTGCGATACTGATGTCGATCATGATATCCCAGCAGTGGATACACCGGTATTGGTGTCTACTACTCCTGAAAGTGGAGCAGCCAAAGTGAAAACGGGAGAAATCACTATTGAGGTGAAATATGACAAGAATATATTCTTTGCAACAGACAATCTGAGCGAAATCAAGTTTACCGGTGGTGAACTGATAAGTGCCGATGTACTTGGCGCAAGCAATATACTGACTGTAAAAGTGAATGTTCCCGGGAGAGAGACGGCTTGTTCTCTCTCTATCCCCGAGGGAATAGTAACCGGACCGAACCAGATGCCTGCTCCGGCTGTATCGGTTCAGTTCTCTACTGTCGCTTTGGACAAGGCACTGGTTGCCGCTAGTTCGGCCAAAGCTGTGAAACTGTACAATTATCTATTGGATAACTTCGAGACGAAGACACTTTCAGCTATGATGGCCAATGTTGCCTGGAATACGGAAATGTCCGAAAAGGTGTATGGATGGACTGGAAAATATCCGGCTATCAACTGTTTCGACTATGTTCATCTGCCGGCATCTGTAGCTGGAGCAGACTGGATTAATTACGGTGACATTACTCCTGTTAAGGATTGGTCTGACAAAGGTGGCATCGTAGCTGCCATGTGGCATTGGAATGTACCCAAGAAAGCTGTAGGCGAAGCTTCTTCTACCCAAATATGGGAAGGAGAGACAGTAATGCCGGGTGATTGGAGTGGAAATGTACAGATGACGGATGATGCTGCAAAAGCTGTCTTTGCTGATGCACAAGTGGGTCAGGTGATACGCGTGGCTGTGAAGGATGTGGCAGCGGGTGCACAAGGTTCGTTCAAAAACAGTGGTTGGAGCGAGATTGCTTCAGGAACTGATTATTTTGACATATCCGGGGACTATACATTGGTGATTACCGAAGATGTTTTGAAATCCCTGCAAGAAGGTGGTCTCATCATTGGTGGACATGATTATACAGCAGTTGCTGTTTATCTTGAAAATAACGGTACAGCTCTCGACCCGAATAAGGATTATGCCTTTTATAAGGCAGATACGGAGTTTGATGCTACCAATGCCACAGTGGAAGGCACTTGGGAAAACAAGGTGTTTACCGAAGATTTGAAAAATGCTGCCGCTTACTTGAAGCTATTGAGAGATGCGGATATTCCGGTATTGTGGCGTCCATTCCACGAGGCAGCCGGTGGCTGGTTCTGGTGGGGTAAGGATGCTGCCAGCTTTAAATCTCTGTGGATTGCTATGTTCAATTACTTCAAGACTGAAGGATTGGATAATCTTATCTGGGTTTGGACTACCGAGGGCAATGATGCCGATTGGTATCCGGGAGATCAATATGTAGACATCGTGGGACGTGATGTTTATAATAAGGAAACTGCAGATTGTGTTTCAGAATATACTTCCATTGCCGAAAATTATGGAAACAAGATTGTTTCGCTGAGTGAATGTGGTACGGTCGGACTTATTTCCGAACAATGGGCATCTGGTGCACGTTGGAGTTGGTTCATGCCGTGGTATGACGGGACAAATGAGGATGGTAGCCCGGTAGTCCATGCTGATGAAGCATGGTGGAAGGATGCTATGAGCCAGGAATTTGTTGTTTCCCGTGAAGAGCTTCCTTCTATGGAATAGCAATTTTTAATAATAAAATAGAAAGGGTTGTCTCTGGTTAGTATCGGGGCAACCCTTTCTGTCTTTTATAGCTTTTAGTTGTTGGTTATAGAATTCATGCTTTATACTTTTTAGGAAAAATAGTAATGGATGTTAAATGAGTGTCGTTATTTGATAAAATAGTATTATAAGGTTTGCTGCTAAAAGTCTACTTTTGTCAAGCCTAATTAAAATTTGATAATAATCATATAATGTTTAACCGCTAATGAAATGAAAAATGCCTATGAGAAAGGAGTGATATGTATACCAACCACTTTATAGAATAAGGTATATTTAATTTTTCCTCAAAAAGAGAAGTTTAACCTTATATTAAACGGTAGATGCCGCCAGGCAATACCAATTCATTAATCTAAGAAAAATACAAGTATGAATTTAAATTTCAGAAGAACCGCGCTGCTCGTGGGTATCTGTTCGGCTGTCAGCCTGACTTATACTCCGCAACTTTTCGCCGCATCGGTCGATGCAATAGATGCTGTGCAGCAAGCAAAAAAAATCACAGGTACTGTAACAGATGCAATGGGACCGGTCATCGGTGCCAATGTATTGGAGAAAGGAACCACAAATGGTGTCATTACCGACATTGACGGTAATTTCACATTGAATGTTCAGCCGGGAGCAACGATTGTTGTGTCTTTTATCGGTTATCAGCCGCAAGAAATAGTGGTAGGTAACCAGACTAGTTTCAAGATTCAGCTAAAGGAAGATACGGAATTGTTGGATGAAGTAGTCGTAGTGGGTTACGGTGTACAGAAGAAGAAACTGGTGACAGGTGCTACGGTTGAGGTAAAAGGCGAAGACATCGCAAAATTAAATACTACGCAGGCATTGGGCGCTTTACAAAGCCAGTCTCCGGGTGTAAATATTCAGGCCGTTTCCGGTCAGCCGGGTGATGGGTTTAAAATTAATATTCGTGGTGCTGGTACTAACGGAAATACAGCTCCAGTTTACGTTATTGATGGTGTAGCCGGTGGCGATATTAACGCCTTGAATCCTGCCGATATTGAACGTATTGACGTGTTGAAAGATGCTGCATCTTGTGCAATTTACGGTTCGAGCGGTGCCAACGGTGTTATCCTTATTACTACGAAGCAGGGTAAGGTAGGAAAGGTTTCTGTATCTTATGATGGAAACATAGGTTGGGCAAATATATATAAGATGCCTGATATGTTGAATGCCAAAGAATATATGGCGGTAATGGATCAAGTGGCCTATAATAATGGAGGCCAACCGTATGATTGGTCAAAATTCGTAGATGCTGATTTGCTGACTGCTTATCAGAATGGTACCAATCCTGGTACAGATTGGGTAAAAGAATTCCGGAATAAAAATGCTGTGGTTACTAATCATGCGTTGAATGTAACAGGTGGTTCTGAATTCTCCAAATTTTCGACAGGTATAGGCTATCAGTATCAGGATGGTGCATTCGGTGGTCCGGTGAAGACTGACTATCGTCGTTTTACTTTCCGCATTAATTCTGAGCATGTGATATATCGTAAGGGAGATGTGGATGTGATAAAGTTTGGTGAGAATATATATTATCAGCACAAACAGAATCAAGGTGTGCAGTTAGGTAATCAATATTCGAATGACCTTTCTAATGCTTTGCGTGCTATTCCTCTGATTCCTGTATATAATGAAAATGGTGATTTCTTCATGTATGATGATTTGAAGAATTTTGGAACGAGTGCTAATGGTATACTTGATTATACTGCATATGCTTCTAATCCGATGGCTCACATGGTATATAATCAGGCTGGGAATAATAAGAATAAGAATTTTAATCTGAACACAGCGGCATATCTGGAAGTACAACCACTTAAGAATCTTATTTATAAAGGTCAGGTTAGTTACAAACAATGGTCAAGTTCATGGCGTTCATATCTTCCCGTTTACCAAATTAATAATCAGGGAGATAGCCGTGATAAAGACCAAACGATAAATAACGTGTCTTTGGGTTGGAACTGGAGTTTGACTAATACGTTGAGTTATCGGTTTGATATTACAGACTTACATCATTTTGATGTTTTGGCTGGTACAGAGTATTCTAAATCAAGACCAACTTATGGCGAATCAGTAGAGGCAACCGGTTATAATAGTGCTTTTGGTGACTTTACACATGCTTATTTGCATAATACAGAACGTAAAGCTACTGCTACAGTAAATGGTTATCCCTCGGATTATGGTTCTAAGATGTCTTATTTTGGACGTTTGAATTATGACTTTAAGGAAACTTATATGTTTTCTGCTATCATTCGTGCCGATGGCTCGTCTAAGTTTGCGAAAGGCAATCAATGGGGATATTTCCCATCATTCTCTGCTGGTTGGGTTATTTCAAACGAGGCTTTTATGAAGAATACTGCTTCTTGGCTTGGTTTCTTGAAAGTCCGTGCTGGTTGGGGACAGAATGGTAATGACAATATCCCTAACTCAAATTGGCGTGCCGGTTACGAGTTTGGCGATTATGGTCTTTATACATTTGGCTCGGATAAGAATGAAGGTACAACCGGAGCTTACCCGAATCGTTTGGCTAACCCCGATTTGACATGGGAAACTTCAGAACAGACCAATATCGGTATTGATGCCCGTTTCTTGGATAACCGTCTGAGTTTTACCATGGACTGGTATAGCAAGCAGACGAAAGACTTGTTAGTGGAAGTGGGTACCAATGCGGCTTCCGGTTTCGCTACTCAATATCAAAATGCTGGTACGGTAAAGAATACTGGCCTTGAACTTTCAATGGGCTGGAGAGATCAGATTGGTAAGGAGTTCAAGTATGGGGTGAATGTCAATATGGCCTATAATAAGAATGAAGTAACGGAGGTTAATAACGCCAATCATTTTATTGAAGGCGGTAATGATTTGTTGGCTCAAAGTACGGGTCGGTTTGTCCGTATGGAAGAAGGACATCCTATTGGCTATTTTTATGGTTATAAGACGGATGGTGTCATTCAGAACCAGAATGACTTGCAGGCATATCTTGACCAGAATTGTAAAGGAAATGCGGCAAACTCTAAGCAAGGTGCAAGTATTAAACCGGGTGATTTGAAGTTTGTGGATGTTGATGGAAATGGGGTGATTAATGATGACGATAAGACTGATTTGGGTAATCCTCATCCTGACGTGACAATGGGTCTTACGTTAAGTGCGGAATATAAAGGATTTGATTTCTCTGTAACAACCTATGGCGCTTTTGGTGCACAGGTAGCTCGCTCTTGGCGAAAGTTCTCAGATGGACAGTATGAAAACTATACGACAGAAGTTTACGATTACTGGCATGGCGAAGGAACCTCAAACAGATATCCGCTGCTTGCGCCGGGAAATAGTGGACAGAATTTCCAGGCCATTTCAGATATTTATATTGATGATGCCGACTATGTTCGCATTCAAAATCTGACTATAGGATACGATTTCAAGAGAATTTGGAAGAACTGTCCGTTCCAGCAACTTCGTGTGTATGCTGCTGCACAGAATCTATTTACTTTTACCGGTTATAAAGGGATGGATCCGGAGAATGGTAGAGCCCTCAATGACAAAGAACCGTGGGTAACCGGTGTTGATGTAGGTAACTATCCTCAACCTCGTACTTATATGGTAGGTGTTAATGTTAAATTCTAAAATTGATACACGATGAAAAAAATAGCATATTTAATAGGTGCAGCTTTGATGATAGCAGGAATGTTTGCTTCTTGTAGCTTGGACTCGATGAGTCTGACGGAAAAAGATACGACCAATTTTCCTAAAACGGCTGAAGATGCCAATCAGGCTTTAGCTGCCATATATCAGAACCTGAATAATGTCAATGCTTTTCCACAGCAGTCTTTCTTGTATAATTCTCTGCTGGCTTGCGATGATATGTTGGGTGGTGGTGGTCCCAATGATAAGTTGATGCAATCTTTGGACCTTATTTGTAATACGGGTACAAATGCTACGCAGGACTACTGGGTGGCTCGCTATCAAGGAATCAACCGTGCCAATACGTTGTTGGAGGCTCTTGCTGGTATTGAAATGGATCCGGAAGTAAGAGCGCAGGCTGAGGGCGAAGCCAAGTTCCTTCGTGCTTTTTATTACTACGAGTTGGCTTCCATGTATGGGCGCGTACCTTTGGTGATTACTGCTTTGTTGCCCGAAGATACTACTCCTCCGACTGCCGCTGTTATCTGGGGGCAGATTCTGCAGGATCTTCGCGATGCGGCTGCAAATATGCCGGCTGTTCGCAAGTCGGATGGGCATGTTGATAAATATACGGCTGAAGCTATGTTAGGACGTGCTTGGTTGTATTATACTGGTATGTATGGCAATGGTGAAACTCTGAACGATTTGGTTAGTACGAACTATAGTCCGTTGACTTCAGTTGATTTGCCTGATGGGACAACTTTGACCAAGCAGGATGTGGTTGGGTATATTGATGATTGTGTGAATAATTCTGGTTATAGTCTTGTTCCTGAGTTTCGTAATTTGTGGGCATATACCAATAAATGTACGGTAGAAGATTTTCCGTTTACTGCCGGTCAGGGATTGAAGTGGGTAGAAGATGATGCAGCGGTAAATCCCGAATCCATGTTTGCCATTAAATATAATAAACTTGCATCTTGGAGCACTACTATCGGTTATGGTAACGGTTATGCTCTGCATTTTGGTGTACGTGGCAATGATCAGGCCAATTCTTTCCCCTTCGGACAAGGATGGGGTGCCGGTCCTGTAGCTCCCAATTTTTATAATGATTGGAGTGTGGCAGAACAAGATGATGCCCGTCGTCCGGCCTCCGTATTCAAGACGGAGGATATGCCGAGTTATAATAAAGGTGGTGGTGACGGCTTTATCCAAGAAACGGATTATTATCAGATGAAAATAGGTTCTATCATGGCTTATAGTACGGATGCGGCTGGAAATAAAACGATTGAGCCGGTATTTGAGAAGATAATGTATGGTGCCGACGGCTGGATTAATGATAATCTGATGCAAACCGGTTCTATTCATGATTTGGTTTTGATTCGTTTTGCGGATGTATTGTTGATGCAGTCTGAATTGAAGGAAGATGTTTCCGGTATAAACAGAGTGCGTAGTCGTGCCGGACTTGAACCTATTGGTACATATTCGTTGGCTGCATTGCAGAATGAACGCCGTTGGGAATTATGTTTTGAAGGTACTCGCTGGAACGATATTCGCCGTTGGCATATTGCTGCCGATGCCCTTGAAAGACAGACGGGAGCAAAGGTTTATACAAATGGGGCTGAAAGCCGTAATGTGGCGCAGAACGGTGGTTATGCCGCACGTTATAAGGCTACGGCAGGTTTCCAGAAGATTCCCGAAAACCAAGTCCTCCTGAATGAAGGAAAGGTAGAACAAAATGAGGGTTATACGGATGCAAGTGCTGAGTATAATGGTTGGCAAGAATAGAATATGAATTTAAAATGAAAAAAGATATGAAAAAGATATTATTCGCAATACCTTTGTTTGCAATGCTGCTGGTGGCTTGCGATCCGATAGTGGATGAAATCAGTCCGGATCCCAATGTCACACCGGAAAATCTTACTTTTGAACTTGTGGCCAAGAACCAGGGAAACAACAACATTCAGATTGTTCCTACTCCGTCACGTTATGTGAAGGTTTATGATGCTACGTCTGATATCAAGTTGGCAGAAGGTACGGCTCCGTCGGTTCAAGTAGCTCCTCCTAATAAAGAATTGCAAGTATATGTAACAACCATTAATTCGGACGGCTCCATAACAAAATCGGCTTCCAAATCAATAGCAGTAACGGAGTATACAGATCTTCCCGCTATTTATGCTGATGTATTCGGCACAACTCCGGACGGTGGTTATGGAACAACCACTTGGGTCTGGAATACAGAAGCTGCAGACGGTTGTTGGGGTAATGGAGGTTATCTCGGCAATACCGGCCCCGGTTGGTGGATTTGTGATGCTGTGGGAGATGTCGGAAACGGTAGAGGGCAAATTGATGAACAAGCTGTAGGAAAAGGATTGCCTGATGATGGATTAAATGGTTGGTTCTCACTTAGTTTGACTGGTGTTCAGACAAGTCGTGGTGAAAGTGGTTCTGTCAAGGTGTCAGAAGATGTGGTGCAATCCGGTTGGGATGTAGGTACTATGGAGTTCTCTGGTACTATTCCATTGTTAGGTATACAGCCGAATCAAGGAAATGCACGTCAGTATGAGTATCATATTTTGAAGATTACAGAAGATGAACTTCGTCTTTGTGCTCCTGAACCCGGTGCTGGCGCTTGGGGTACGGCATGGTTCTGGAACTTCAAGAAAAAATAGTTAATATTGAAAGGTACGGGTGGGTAACGACCACTCGTATACTTTTATTACTAATAAAAAATGCAACAATGAAACGAACTTTCTTTTTGATATTACTGTTCTTCTGTGCTCTTTTTGTTAAAGCGGATGTTTTGGGACCGTATACAATGGATAGTAATGTACCTCCCACACCAACCGGATATGCTCGGGTTGTACTTCCGATAGGAGGTGCTGACGCTTCGGTAGCCGTAAGCATAACTGTTTGTGACGAAAGTGGTCAACAGTATGTTTTGAGAACTACTACCCCAAATGCTGCTCCATATTGTTATTTCTTGGCTTATGGCGTTTACCGCGTGGTCGCTTTAGAGGATTGTACAGCACAATCTAATTGGGGCGCACTTACGGTTGGTACAATTTTCGAAGTGACAGGAGGTGGCTATATTTCTTTAAATTATATAGGAACAATCTCTACTCCAAGTATTGTTCAAGCATCGGGTACTGATGATAATGTTCCTCCTTCCAAAGTAGGTTACAATATAATGAAAGTGTATGGAATAGAGACAAACGGCGGTGGGGTGTTGGTTGATTCTGACAAAAAAGAATATGGTATCTTTAATTATACCGGACATATAGGCGGTGCTCATTACTTTTACATTAAGCCAGGCACATACACTATAAAATCTTTGAGTGCTACCAATGGAAATTATATTTATTTGGAGTATGGAAATGTTAGACAACCGCTTTCTGCTGGTAGGACTTTCACAGTTCCTGCGTCATTCTTCTCCATTGTGTTTTCTAAAAAGGCACTTTAAGAATAATCTATAAATGAATTATTCAACTCAAAGCAGTTGTCGTTACCCCCCGACTTTATTAGTCGCCCGTAACATCGGATAATTGTAAATGCATTAACCGAATAGTACAATTGTTTAATGGTTAAATCAGGAAAAGGCGAGTCGTGAGATTCGCCTTTTCGCATTCATTCTCTATTGCCTTTCCGGATGCAATTCACATTCCTTTTTGTATTACCCCTGATTTCAGGGCGCAGAATGTTTCTTTTTATCCCTGCATCTCCTTCACCTCCTTCTCCCATCCTCCTGTTCATTGGCTTTCCCGGTGAAACCGCTTTCCACCCTCATCGCCCCGCCTTTGCATCGCGCGACACGCCGTAGTATCCCGGCATGGCCCGGTAGATGGGTTGCGTGGGCTTCCCCACATTCTTCAGCTTGCCCTCTTGCTGCAACCGTTTCAGGTGGACGTTCGCGGTGGTGCGCGCCATGCCGCAGAGCGCTTGGAAGTCACTGCGAATCAGCACGTCGTGGTCGGCAAAGTATTCTTTCAGCTTCATGTCTATCTCCACTTCCGAAAGCTTCAGGGAGTGGCGGGTGTATTTACTGCGGATGGCACTGACTCCCGTCATCGCTTGTTTCAGCCTGACGTCGGGACGGAAGCTGATGCTTTTCAGCCGGAGTTTCAGGTGCTTGTTCGGGGTGCTGCGGGTCACTTTCTGTGTGGCTTCCAGGGTGGGGGCGAAGTAGCCCAGCCCTTCGATGTGCACCTCGTGGCCGTCGCGCAGTTCTTCGCCGCAAATTTGCGCCAGGCGCTCTATCCCCTTCATCACGTCGCCCACCGTGAGCGAGCTGCGGGCATGCACGCGGTTGTAGAGCTGCCGCATGGTTACTTTCCCGTTGAGCAACGGGCGGGGATGGAGGCCTCTCTCTTCAGGGGCTTCCTCATTAGTGCCCGGATTCTCGTACCAGTCATATAGTATTGCCATATCAATAGGTTTTAGTGCGTTCAACATACTTGTTTCTTCCCTCGGAAGTGTCTTCCTGTAAGTGAACGACTCCGGTCGGCCGAACGAATAACCCGGGTCGTTCGATTGAACGACCTAAGTCAGTCGATTGGACGACCCGGGGCGTTCACTTATAAAGAACCGTGCAAAGGTACTGAAAATAAAGGGTTCCGAAGCATAAATAAGTATGTTTGTCGGCAGGAATGATTTTTGAAGAATAAGCGGAGAATGGTTTGCAAAACGCCCTCGGCAGGCAGTAACTTTGGCGAAGAGGCGAGAGGAAAGAAAGGATGATTCCCTTCCTCGAAACCTCCCAATAATCATTTTAATAAAAAATATTTATGAAGAAAAAACTGATGACTTTGCAGCAACACCGGCTCTTGAAGGAAGCGGGACAACTGATAGCCTTTTCCGAAAGGCTGAAACACGCACAAAAAGAAACGACCGACCGAAACTGGAAGGAGCGGGAAGAGCAGCGCCGCCGGAGCGCGAAAGCCGCAAGCACCGTGACTGCACTGAGCGGCGACATCGAGGAGTTCCTCACTTCGCGCTACGACTTTCGCTATAATCTGCTGACGGATGAAACCGAGTTCCGCCCCGCCGGACAACGCTCTGCCGCCTTCACCCCCGTGGGCAAGCGCGAGTTGAACACTTTCTGCATCGAAGCCCATGCCGAAGGTATTCCTTGCTGGGACAAGGACTTGAACCGATACGTCTATTCCACTTACATCCCTGCCTACCATCCCTTCCTGCTCTACATGGACGAACTGCCCGATTGGGACGGCAAGGACCGGCTGACTGCGCTTGCCTGCCGCGTCTCTTCTCGGCCTCACTGGGTGCGGGGGATTCCATACCTGGATGCTGGGACTTGCCTCGCAATGGATGGGCGTGTCCGGACTGCATGCCAACAGCGTGGCTCCCGTTCTCGTCAGCCGCGAGCAGGGACGACGGAAATCCAGCTTTTGTCGCGCCTTGATGCCTGACGTGCTGACGCGTTACTACGCCGACAACCTGAAACTGACCTCGCAGGGACAAGCTGAGAGAATGCTGGCGGAAATGGGGCTGCTCAATATGGACGAGTTCGACAAGTATGCCGACAACAAAATGCCCTTACTGAAAAACCTGATGCAGATGTCGGTGCTCAACATCCGCAAGGCCTATCAGCAGAACTTCAGGCAACTGCCCCGTATCGCCTCGTTCATCGGCACCAGCAACCGCTTCGACCTGCTGACCGACCCCACGGGGAGCCGGCGTTTCCTCTGCATCGAGGTGAAGCACGACATCGACTGCACCGGCATAGAGCACGACCGGATTTTCGCCCAACTGAAAGCGGAACTCATTGCCGGACGGCGCAGCTGGTTCACCAAGTCGGAGGAGGAGGAACTGCAACGGCACAACGAGGCTTTCTATCGTGTCAGCCTTGTGAAGGAGGCGG
>ERZ780012.728-NODE-728-length-11648-cov-2.75891_pt1 | contig 11648 bp, 7 predicted proteins | sample MGYA00511869_ERZ780012 | MGnify/ENA primary metagenome ERZ780012 (study PRJEB29588, sample SAMEA2161608) | human gut metagenome | biome: human gut; feature: human-associated habitat; material: faeces | place: Denmark | collected 2008/2010 ... | reverse complement strand
CCCTACGGGTACTCCTCCTTCCCGAAGGAGGAGAATGGAGATACTACCGACTTTTTACTTTAATCAATTCCGGTGAAATGGTACCGCCCACTATCAGTCGTTAAACAATGTTTTCTGACTGTTATAAAGGCTTCTTCCCAAATGTTTGTAGGCAAGTTCGGTCACCTCACGTCCGCGAGGAGTACGCTTCATGAATCCTTCTTTTATCAGGAAGGGTTCGTAAACTTCCTCAATCGTCCCCGCATCTTCCCCCAAAGCCGTAGCAATGGTAGTGATTCCCACAGGACCGCCCTTAAACTTGTCTATAATCGTACAAAGTATCTTGTTGTCTATCTCATCCAGACCGTACTTGTCAATATTCAATGCCTCCAGTGCAAACTGGGCTATTTCCGTGTCAATAGAACCGGAACCCTTCACCTGTGCAAAGTCGCGCACCCGGCGGAGCAAGGCATTGGCAATACGCGGCGTCCCGCGGCTGCGAGAAGCAATCTCTCCTGCCGCACGCAACGAGCAAGGCACATCCAATATGGAAGCGGAACGACGGATAATGTTACTCAAGATATCATCATCATAGTATTCCAGATGCAGATTGATCCCGAAACGTGCACGGAGCGGTGCCGTCAGCAGACCGCTGCGTGTTGTTGCGCCAACCAGCGTGAAAGGATTCAGATCTATCTGGATGCTACGTGCCGAAGGCCCTTTATCAATCATGATATCAATGCGATAGTCTTCCATGGCAGAATAAAGATATTCTTCCACCACAGGCGACAAGCGATGAATTTCATCAATAAAGAGTACATCATTCGGTTCGAGACTGGTCAGCACACCTGCCAAATCTCCCGGTTTATCGAGCACCGGACCGGAAGTTACCTTAAAACCGACTCCCAACTCGTTGGCAATGATATTTGAAAGCGTTGTTTTTCCCAATCCGGGAGGTCCGTGCAGCAGGACATGGTCGAGTGCTTCGCCACGCAAGCGTGCCGCCTTCACAAAGATGCGAAGGTTTTCCACCACCTTATCCTGTCCGCTAAAGTCCTCAAAACTCAACGGCCGGAGTGCATTCTCAAAATCCCGTTCCCTTGAAGTAAGCTGATGTTCGCGTATGTTAAAATCTTCCTGTTCCATTTATTTCTTGAAAGTAGGAGACAAAGATAGAGATTTACATTCATTTTCAGTACAAGAAAAACGAATAAAAACTCCGGGCACGCTCTGAATGGCAGCTATCGGAAGGCTATTTATAAAGATTTAAGAGAATATAGGACCAACCTTGTGCCAACGTATTGGCACAGCCATGCCACCCTGTTGGCACTATCGTGCCACTGCGATGGCACAGTTGTGCCAGCGGGGAAGCACTGTCTGTGCAACGAAGTCTTCATCTATGACGTGTCGGGAGACAACCTTTTATCCTGTTATTAGTTTATTTGAAACGTAATAACTACTTTTGCATCATCTATATACACGCTATCAACTATGGTTTTAAATTACATCTGGATAGGATTCTTTGTCGTCGCCTTTATTATCGCCCTTATAAAAGTAATTTTCCTGGGAGATACGGAGATATTTACGGCTATCATGAACTCTACATTCGATTCGTCAAAGACAGCTTTCGAAATCTCGTTGGGACTTACGGGAGTATTGGCCCTTTGGCTGGGTATCATGAAAGTCGGAGAGAACAGCGGACTGATTAATGCTCTGGCACGTTTCCTGAGTCCGGTACTCTGCCGATTGTTTCCGGATATACCTAAAGGACATCCGGTGTTAGGTTCTATCTTTATGAATATGTCCGCCAATATGCTCGGACTGGACAATGCCGCCACCCCGTTGGGACTAAAAGCGATGAAAGAATTGCAAGAGTTGAATCCGAAAAAAGATACCGCTTCCAATCCGATGATTATGTTTCTGGTGATTAATACTTCCGGCCTCATCATCATCCCGATCAGTATCATGGTTTACCGGGCACAAATGGGAGCTGCCCAGCCTACGGATGTATTTATTCCTATTCTGTTAAGTACCTTCATTTCCACTCTGGTCGGGGTCATAGCAGTCAGTATCGCCCAGAAGATAAACCTGATCAATAAGCCCATTCTGATTTTAATGGGTATCATCTGTCTTTTCTTCTCCGGTTTGATTTACCTGTTCCTAAGTGTTTCTCGGGAAGATATGGGCACTTACTCTACCCTGATAGCGAATATTCTTCTGTTCAGTGTCATTATCCTGTTTATTTTAACGGGTGTCAGAAAGAAGATTAACGTATATGATTCTTTCGTGGAAGGAGCCAAGGAAGGGTTTACGACAGCTGTGCGCATTATTCCTTATCTGGTTGCTTTTCTGGTAGGCATTGCGGTATTCCGCACTTCGGGAGCCATGGATTTTCTGGTGGGAGGTATCGGATACGCAGTAGGACTATGCGGAGTCGACACAAGCTTTGTGGGAGCACTGCCCACTGCATTGATGAAATCGCTTAGCGGCAGCGGTGCCAACGGGTTGATGATTGATACAATGAAGGAACTGGGGCCGGATTCGTTTGTAGGACGCATGAGTTGCGTGGTACGCGGGGCGTCGGATACCACATTCTATATCCTTGCCGTTTACTTCGGCAGCGTAGGTATCACCAAGACCCGAACGCCCGTCACCTGTGGCCTGATAGCCGCCTTCTCGGGTATCTTAGCCGCTATCTTAATCAGTTATTTATTTTTCTTTTAAATCATAACATTCAATTATGGCTGTAACTTATCAAACAGAAGGCATCAAAATGCCTGAAATCAAGAAACGCGAGACTACGGAATGGATCAAAGCCGTAGCTGCTTCCTATGGAAAAAGACTCGGTGAAATCGCTTATATTTTCTGTTCCGATGAAAAAATTCTGGAAGTAAACCGCCAATATCTGCAACACGACTACTACACGGACATCATTACTTTCGACTATTGTGAGGGCGACCGCCTGTCCGGAGACTTGTTCATCAGCTTGGATACGGTACGCACCAATGCAGAACAATTCGGCGCTTCTTATGACAATGAACTCCACCGTGTCATTATTCACGGGATACTTCATCTTTGCGGTATAAACGATAAAGGACCCGGAGAACGGGAAATTATGGAAGCGGCGGAAAATAAGGCATTGGCAATGCTACACTAAATACCAGACTTTCTCAATCATCCTCTATAAATGAAAAAACGCCCTATCGTAATCACTACGACAGGGCATTTTTATTAGCCTTCGCTAATTAACATTAAATTATTTAAGAGAGAGATTTATTACTTCTTGTCGGGAGCCACTTCCGAAGTGACTAACTTCTTGATAGACTTGGTATTCAGATACAGGAAAGCCAACCGTGGAGGTCCGTCCTGCGCAACCAATTCCAATGAATCAGGTGTTATGTAACCTATACGTTCACGTGTCTTATACACTTCCACCTTTCCATCTTCTCCTTTGCTAAACCCTTCAACGATTAAATAACCATCTTTATCAATCTTCCAAGTCTTCAAATCCAAAGAGGGAATATTGACGGCAGAGCATTTCCCACCTTTTTTAAACTCAAATCCTTTCAGTTCACCGGTAGACTGATAGGTATAAGGATTGCACCATTTACCTATAATTTGTTTCTCCACCTTCTTCTGTCCATAGCTGCTGAATGCAAAGCAAGACAGAGCCATAACTGTCATTAATAGTTTCTTCATTTCATTTATTTTTCTAGTAAATCATATTTTTGGTCAATGCCACGTTCCCTCAGATGAATACCCTCTTTCATCCAACGCGGTTCTTTTGTTCCTTTCAGGTAATAGTCGAAGAATTGCATCATCCGGATAGTCCAGTCCTTCTGGGCAGCCTGATTACTAAGGAAATGTCCTTCACCTTTGTAGTTGAGATGCCATGCCGGACGCTGTAAACGGCGCATAGCCAAATACAAGGCACGCCCCTGTTCATAAGCCACAGCCTCATCTTTGTCATTATGCCAGATCAGTAACGGCGTATGTATCTTATCGGCCTCTATGATAGCGGAGTTTGCCAGATATTTGTCCTTGGCTTCCCACAAATTCTTTCCCATACGGCTTTGCCATTCTTCGTACATGAAATAACGCGGTAAACCGCTTCCACCACGAATGCCCAAATAACCGGTCACCATATCAGTGATAGGAGCACCAATATTGGCACAAGTAAATAGATCGGTTTTAGTCACCAGATAACTGGTTTGGAATCCCGACCAGCTATGTCCTTGCAGACCTATCTTTCCCGGATGTGCTATCCCCTGCTCTATCAAATATTTGGTTCCGCTTACTACGGCATCATAACAACTCTGTCCCGGTGTTCCTATAGTGAAATGCACATCCGGCATGAATACGATATATCCGTTGCTGACGAAATACATCACATCACCCATTGCGCTGCTCAACATCGGAGCATGATAAGTATTCAATCCACCCGAATGCGTTTCATAGAATTGTACCAGTACGGGATATTCTTTTTGAGGATCATAATCTTCCGGCAGATAAAGTATTCCCTTATTGGGTTTATTCTCATAGTTTGTCCATTCCACCAACTTTGCAGTTCCCCATTTGTATTCACTTTGCTGAGGATTAGCATTCGTTATACGGATCGGATCGGAGAAATCGGCTTTGCTCCACCACAGATCACGGAATTCTGACATATTCTGACGATTCCAGATGCAATACTTCTGATTATCCGAGAAACGATGAATCGCATAGATATAAGGACCTTCCGCAAGCTTCTTCAAACGACCTTTCATGTCAAGCGAATAAATGCCTTCATCCATCGTATTCTCATCCCACACGCTGACTACAACCGTCTCGTCCGATTTGAAAACTTCCTTATCAATATTGCTGGTCATTTTACGGATAGATCTCTTATTTTTGCGGCCATATCCCTTGGTGAAACATTCCGGCTGACGTTCTCCGGTTAAATCTATCTTCCACCAGTCATAAGCATCGTAAATCAGTACATTATTACCATCAGCAGTCCAACCTGCAATGCCATAGGCAGGCGCAGGATTCGGTTTATCATAAGTTTCCTCGAATACCGGATAACCAATAGCTGTTGAAATATCGGTAACCTTACCCGTTGTTCCGTCAAACTTATTCCATACCTGTGCAACAGGATCATACATCACAGCCCATTTACCGTTCATTGACCACTTCGGCCTTGTCCGATAGCTACGTCCTACCAATTGCTTTTTTCCTGTATGCACATTCACAGAATAGATATCAAACGGCACTTCATTAAGCCATTCTTTCTGCATACGATAGGGAGTTTCGTCCGTATAAAGCACATAATGTATTTCTTCTGCACGGTCCGGTTCCAACAAATCAGCATGACCGGGAGCTACTTCCGTCAATTTTCCGGAAGCAATATCATAGATATATTTTGAATATTGAGGACGGAAATAACGACCACGAGTCTGCAACGTAGGAACTTCATATTCATCCCAAGTCCACAGCTCCAGTTCGAAACTCTTATCCGGCTTTACTTCCTCTTCTTTTTTATCTTTATTTACTTTCTCCTGATAAGGTCTGAGTTCCATTGTCAGGAACTTCTGACTGTGCGACAGAGTGGCCCGCGCAAGTTCCATCCCTGCCGGTAGAATCACCTCTTTACGGTCGAAGACCAAATCGCAGGTATTCTTCTTTAAAGAGAAATTATACCATAGCGAATCCTTAATACTGAATTCTCCTGTCATCAGTTTTGTATCCAAACTGAAAGAAACAGGTTCTTTCTTTACAGCACTCTGATAGATAGTCTGATAGGGTCCCGTCAATGGGCCATAACACAATGCGTTTCCTTTTGCCTGCCTGCGTACAAAAATGATAGAACGTCCTTCATTGTATAAGGTATAATAGCCAATACTGTCAATCTGAAAAGCAGTACCGGTTTTCAGATGGCGAACCACCAAACGATTAAAAGACGGGACATGATTGACCGTATCTTTCGGAACGTTTGTCACTGAGACTGAATAAGGAGTTCCATTTACCGGCCGGAAAGATTCCTTATATTTCCATTCTTTCTTGATACCTGAAGGAAGTTCCATCAGAATCGTCTTCATATTTCCTGTAGAGTCAGCCTTCTGATAAGAAAGAGCTTGATCCGAATTATAAAACTCAATGTTTTCCACATCATCCAGCAGAATCTCCTTGCGGGTACGTGTATCAAACAGATGTACAGTTTTTGCGTCGGTGTTTTCAGGATTGTACTCCATAGGTGCAATCCGGTAGGTAACCCAACGTCCTGTCGGGGAGATATCCGGCGATTCAACACGCTTCCACGACATGCAGGCTTCAATGTCAACCGGCTTCTTCTGTGTTTGAGCATCGACACTCGGGACAAAACCGACTAACACTCCCACTATTAATCCGATTCCCATTATTGTCTGCTTCATTTTATCTTCTCCTTTCATCTTTTATCATATCTTTATTCAAATCAATATCACAGTCTGCCGAGTTATCATGTAACAACAGACGTGCAAAATGACGCCACATTTTATGCTCAAAAAAGCTCTCGGACTCACCGAAGAATCCATGAGTACATTTAGGTAACACAAACATATCAAAGTCCTTGTCCGCTTTAATCAATGCATCTACCAGACGTAAAGTATTGGCCGGATTCACAGTCTGGTCTATGGCACCGGTAAACAGCAGCAATCCATGTTTGTAATTCTTCGCCAACTCCTGATTCGGACGCACACGTACACTATAATCATACGTTTTGCTCTCTACTCCCAAACTGTCTTTAGTCGTTGTCACCTTCTCATCTACACCATAATGAATCTCCACGAAACCTTTATTGTAAATACGATTGTCATGGTTACCGGCCGATGAGACAGCAGCCGAATAAAAGTCCGGATAAGTGCAAATAGCGGCAGCCGACATAAATCCGCCGCCTGAATGACCGTAAATACCTACCTTGGTAGCATCTATAAAGGGATAACGGGCAGCCAGTTGTTCGATAGCATATTTATCATCCGCCAGCGGATAATCGCGCATATTATTGTATCCATAGGTATGATAAGCCTTTCCACGCATTGGAGTACCCCCTCTGTGGCCTACGGTAATTACAATGAATCCCAGTTGAGCCAAACGGGTGTTATAAACATCATTTATTGTGAAACGAGTCGGCACGTACTCGAAGAACGGCCCCGGATAAACATTTGAAATAATAGGGTAAACTTTCGTCGAATCAAAATCGGCGGGCTTCCACATCACACCATAAAGGTCGGTTACTCCGTCGGCAGCTTTTACTTTAAAACGTTCCGGAGCTTTCCAGCCCATTTCATAGACAGGTTGCAAGTCCGGTTTCTCCAATGTCATGATTACCTTCCCATTCCGGTTACGAACCACATTTACCAGCTCCTGCGACACAGTAGAATATGAATCTACCAGATAGCGACAGGACGGAGAGATACTGACTTCGTGTGACGCATTCTCCGGCGTCAACAGACGGAGTGCATTCGGACGATCCAAATGAGCTTCATAAAGAATATAGTAATAAGGGTCAATTCCTTTCTCCCGTCCATAACCATAGAAATACATCTTGCGTCCGACAGTATCAATCTGCGCAACCGGGCCGGCTACCCAAGTACCGTCTGTCAGTTGATTCTTCAGGTTTCCTGTTGCTGTATCATACAGATAATAATGTCCCCAACCGTTACGTTCGGAACGGAATAGGATTTCTTTTCCGTCATTCAGGAAAGAAACATTACGCATCTGATAATCGAGATACGGCTTGTTTTCTTCATGAATCACCACACGCACTTTTCCGGTCTCTACATCCACTTCGCAAATATCCGACTGGTTCCATGTACGGTTATAGCGTTGGAAGTACAAGCGTTTTCCGTCTTTTGACGCATACAATACATCAATATACTGATCCGGCCAACGATTGATATCCACCTTCTTAACTTCCCGCTTGTCTATATCTCCCAACAGTAATTCATATTGAGTCACATTTTTATCACCGGCCAATTCAGCTTTATAAGTGATCAGTTCAGGAGAAGGCTTGGATAAAGAATTAATAACCCACAAGTCACGGACTTTCCGGTTGTCTTCACGGACAGCGTAGAGACGGTGGCTTCCCGGAATCCAGTGAGCCGATTCGGCTCCGAAACGGCCTTCCATCTTGCCTTCGTCTTCACGGTTGAATGTATAATCCGGCATACCGTCCGTCGTCAATTGAACCGGGATTGTATCCTGTCCCTTTTTCGGGTTTCCAACGAAATACAAGTTATCCTTACTGGCATAAAGAAAATACAAGCTATCCGGAGAATATTTCATCCAATACGGGTCGCCGGTTTTATACGTCGGCTTCTCATCGAGTTGCTTCAATTCTTTTGTATGGATATTGTATGTATAAAGTCCGCGGTCAAAATCAATACGAATGGTTTCGTTGTCCTTCATAAATGTGAAAGACAAATGCGGATCTGCCGGAGAATAGGCTTTCTTGGTATATACTGCAATTTTGCTCAATAACTCATCCGTATCAAACAACAATCGTTTCTCCTTTTTCTTCGGATTGACATAATAATATTTCTTTCCTTCACGTGTTGTAAAAGAGTAATAAAAGCAATCCGTATCGTTGATAAACGTCGGTCTGACTTCTGTAGAATACTTATCTATAGGATTTTGCTCCAACAAACGGAACTTTTCCGCTAACTGATAATTCGCTTTTTGTTGCGCACCGGCAAGGTTGCATGATACTAATGCAACCGCCAGGCACAAATATCTAAAGAGAGAGTTTTTCATAAAATCTTATCTATTGTCTTATTTACTACGGTTAATATCTCCCCAATAGTCTGCACGGGTATCACCTAGCAAATGTTTGGCAAAGAAACGGTACATTTTCTTCTCAAAATACTCATCGGCAGAGCCATATCCATGACCGGCTCCGGGAATGACAAGCATATCGAAATCCTTACCGGCCTCAATCAAAGCCTGAGCCATACGGTATGTATGTGCAGGATTCACGTTCTTATCCATATCTCCGGTTACAAGCATCAAGTGTCCTTTCAGATTCTTGGCTATCTCTGCATTCGACTTTACTCTAAACTTGTATTCATATTCTTTGGTCTCGTTACCCAGACTGTCTTTCACCACCTTCTCTACTTCTCTTACACCATTGTAACATTCTCCCCAACCACGGTTATAGATACTATTATCATGGTTTCCGGAACAAGAAACGGCAGCCTTATAAAAGTCCGGATAAGTGCAGATAGCAGCCGCAGCCATAAATCCGCCACCGGAATGTCCGTAGATACCAACTTTCTTACCGTCAATAAACGAGTGGCGCTGAGCCAACTGCTCAATAGCATACTTATCATCTTCCAACGGATAATCACGCATATTGCCGTAACCGTAACGGTGATATGCCTTTCCACGCATCGGAGTATCTCCCCTATGGCCTACAGTGATTACAATAAAGCCAAGCTGTGCCATACGGGTACAATAGCTATCATCCAACGTAAAGTTAGTAGGAACGAACCCGAAGTATGGTCCCGGATAAACAACCGAAATAATCGGATATTTCTTTTCCGGATCAAAATTAGACGGCTTCCACATCACTCCATACAAATCCGTAACATTATCGGCAGCTTTCACCACAAAATTTTCCGGCTTCTTCCAACCGGCGGCATATACCTGACTTAAATCAGGCTTTGCCAACTCCATAATCACCTTGCCGGTATTGTCCTTCAATAATATCTTCGGCTCCATATCGACTCTTGAGAATGTATCAATAAAGTAGCGCTTAGACTTCAAAAAGATTACCCGGTGCTGCCCGTCTTCTTTAGTGAGTAGAGTTGCTCCCTCACGATCCATATTGGACTTATACAAACGATAGTAGAACGGATTGATCTTCGGGTCATCTCCATATCCATAAAAATAAACCGTACGTTGCAGCGTATCAATAGCGGCAATATGTCCGCTTACCCACGGTCCTGAAGATATCGCATTTTTCAGGTTCCCTTGACCGTCGTAATGATAATAGTGTCCCCACCCTGTACGTTCGGAACGAAATAGAATATCTTTTCCATCATTCAGCACTTCCACACTACGCGCATGCGGATCACGATAAGGCTTATCCACCTCATGAATCAGTTCTTTGACCTCCAAGGTAGAGGTATTGACCGAACACACGTCTACCTCATCCCATGTACGTTTGGTACGTTCAAAAAAGACATACTTGCTATCCGACGTTACACTAAAAGGCATCACATACTGGTCATTCCACTTTTGTATCTTCGCTTTTCTCGCAGTCCGTTCTACAATATCAATGATTACAAGTTCATTCTGGGTTACATATTTATCTCCCGGAAATTCATACTTATATTTCTTCAACTCCGGCTTGTCCGAAATCGAATTAATCACCCAAAAGTCACGCAATTTCCGATTATCATCAAGCACAATATATGCATGCCGGCTATCAGGACACCAACGAGCATTAGAAGGAACTTCACCATTCTCCCCCGCATCCTCCTCACGAGCATACGAAAAATCAGGGACTCCGTCCGTAGTCAATTGCACTTCCGTAGTATCTACTCCCAATGCCTTGTTGCCCTTCACATACCAGTTATGGTCTTTCGCATACAGTATGTACTTCTTATCCGGAGAAAAATTCATCCATGAATATATCGGCTCGGCATCTCTGTCATCTGCCTTTTTCTCCTCCACCTCTTTCAATTTGCGGGTAATTCGATTGTAATCATACTTTTTCGACCTGTAACTGAATACAAATGACTTTTGATCTTTTGCGAACTTTAATTCTGACAAATCCAACCTTACCGGATTCACAACCTCATGAGTTAAACCGGAAAGCAGCATAGCCATTTCCTCGTTATCGAAGAGCAACTCCTTCTTTCCCTCCTTGGGGTTGACATAATAGTAGTGTTTACCTGCCGAAGTCGTAAAATCAAACCAGAAATTATCCGTATCATTGATTTCATGCGGATAAAGGGACATACTATTATTAGACAGTTTTCCCCCTAATGTAAATTTATGGAACTTCTCCGCCAACTCATAATTGGCTTGTACCGTATCATGCTCGGCAGGAGCTTGTCCCCATCCTTGCAATGCAAGAGTAAAAGACAAGCTGCCGGCAATAAAAAGTTGTTTTAATACCATAATGGTTATTTATTATCAAAAAAACGCTTTTAAAGCTCTTCTAGAACGCAAATGACATATAATCATCACCACTTCCCAGTTTATAAAGGACATCTACAATTTTATCAAACTTCTTGTTTTCTTCCGAAGTGGTTTCATTCGGAAATTGTTGTTTAAGAGAGACCGACGTACACGTCCCATTCTCCGATTTTTCTTCAACAACACTATATATAAAGAAACTTCCGTCTTCCAGAGCAACTCCTAACTGCCCATCGCAAGGGTATTTTTTTTAATACAAGTTAGTAGTTACATCCATACCCGACAATGTCTTAACAGCCGCAGGTAACGGTTCCCCCAACGGCATTAATTCACCTCTATATTCCACATCTCCATAAGCATCCCAACCGTATTGATAATAATAAAGCTGATTTCCGTCGGCAATCACCACATAACGTTTGTTTCCAAAGTTAGCCATACCACGATAATCATTGATAACGCCCAAAGAAGCCTCATAATACCAGCCCTCCATACAGCTAACAGATCTACTA
>ERZ780012.725-NODE-725-length-11670-cov-3.34146_pt1 | contig 11670 bp, 8 predicted proteins | sample MGYA00511869_ERZ780012 | MGnify/ENA primary metagenome ERZ780012 (study PRJEB29588, sample SAMEA2161608) | human gut metagenome | biome: human gut; feature: human-associated habitat; material: faeces | place: Denmark | collected 2008/2010 ... | reverse complement strand
GACCGGCTGGGTAGAGCGGGGAAGCCCGGGCTCGTACGAGGTGGAGCGGCTCGAGCTGCCGACGGCGGCTTCTTGTGCAGAGCGTCTCCGGCTTTGGCTTTGGAATTTGCCGCAGGTCGTGCGAGCGCTCGTGCTGTTGCCTGCTTGGTGCATCGGGGAGAGCGCGGTTTGGACGTTTCGCCTGATCGGCGCGGGACTCTCTCCAATTTGGAGCATGCTCGGAAGCGTTTTGATGGAAGCATTGCTGCTGTTCGGTCTGTTCGCTCTGCTCTATAAACTGCTGTTCCCACATGCAAAACTCGGCATGCTGTTTCAAAAGAAACGCTGGCTGTATTTGCTGCTTTGCGCGGGTGTTCTGACATTGGCGGATCGTTTGCTGCGACAATATACGGAAGGCTATGCCGCAATTCGAGCAGCTGCGGGGATCGTATTGGGGTTTCTGACGCTCCTGCTGCTCTGGAACCGTCTGTTCAGAGGACATGCCGCCCCTGCAAGAACGGAGAAGTGGATCGCACTTCCCCGTGCCGCTTGAAACGAAATATAGATCGACTCTTTCGATGAAACGACCCGATCCGATTGTGAAACGGTCGTTTTTCTTTGAAGGAATACGGGAGTTGCGCGGCGTAAAAGACAGAATGCAATTCAGAATAGTATATTGTATAGCGACTATTGACAAGCGCAGAAATAGACGATAAAATAAATATATCAATTTTCGGTAACGTTCCCGATAACGTTTTCGGAAATACGGCAGACAATGATACAAAACAGTTCGACACAGAGAATTTCCCTGAGAGAAGACATGAATCCCGGTTGCTTGTCCCGCATGCTCCGGCGGCACACAGCGGAGGGACAGGAGGCAGAGCGTGAGCGGCATCAACATTCGGGACGTGGCAAAGCATTGTAACATCAGCGTCAGTACGGTATCCCGCGTACTGAACGAGCGACCGGATGTGAATCCGAAGACACGGCAGCGCGTGCTCGATGCGATCTCTCAGCTCGATTATATCCCAAACAACAGTGCGAGAAACCTTGTTATGACTGCGTCGGATCGGATCGCCGTCGTTGTCCGCGGCTTAGCCAATCCGTTCTTTGGGCAAATGATCAGGACGATTGAAGAGGACGTTTACCGCGCGGGATTTACAATGGAGCTGCGCCACATTTCCTCCGATGCGGACGAGGTGCATACCGCGGCGGTGCTCGCGACGGAGAAGCGCTTGTGCGGCGTGCTGCTGCTCGGCGGACGATTCAATTACACGGCAGACGAAATGCGGGTCTTGGATGTGCCGTATGTCTGCACAACATATACGAACACATTCGGCAATATGCCGCAGGACGCCTTTTCGAGTGTTGCGATCGACGACAGAGCGGAAGCCTGCCGCGCGGTCGAACATCTGATCGGACTAGGACACAGAAAGATCGCGGCGATCGTATCCTCGGAGAAGGACCGCTCCATTTCGGAGCTGCGTTATCAGGGATATTGCGAAGCGCTCGAAAAGCACGGCATTTCGTATGAGCCATCGCTCGTCGTCGAAAGCGGACAGTATTCCCAGCGAAGCGCCGTCGATGCTGCGAATCGCCTGCTTGCCCGCAATGTTGAGTTCACGGCCGTGTTTACGATCTCCGACATGATGGCGCTCGCAGTGATGAAAGCCCTGCATGAACGGGGTGTTCGGGTGCCGGAAGATTGTTCCGTGATCGGCATCGACGGATTGGAGAGCTCGCTGTACAGCATCCCGACGCTGACGACCGTCGTGCAGCCGGCGGAGGAAATGGCGACCGAGAGTACGGCGATCCTCATTGATCTCGTTCGCGGACAGGGAAAGAACCGGCACACATTTTTCCCTGCGCACATTCGCGAGGGCGGCTCGGCCCGAAGGATCGACGCCGAATAACAAAGGCTGTTGCCCCGAACAGGGGTTCGGCATAAACAAAAATTTTGATAAGGAGAAAGACAATGAAAAAGCTCGTAGCACTCGTTCTTGTTGCCCTGATGGCTTTTGCATGCGTAGCTTGCCAGCAGACGACGCCCGCTACCGAAGAGCCCACGGCAGAACAGTCCGCGGCGGAGCAGCCCGCAGCGGAAGAACCCGCAAAGGCGGAAGGAAAAGTTTACTACCTGAACTTCAAGCCTGAGGCAGATGCCGCATGGCAGGAGATCGCAAAACTGTACACCGAGAAGACCGGCGTCCCCGTGAAGGTCGTCACCGCTGCTTCCGGCGAGTATCAGAACACCCTGACCTCTGAAATGGACAAGACGGAAGCTCCGACCCTGTTCCAGTGCGGTAACCAGGGCGCGCTGAAGACCTGGGGTGAGTATTGCCTCGATCTGTCCGACACCGATTTTTACAAAGAGATGACCACCAATGACTTCAACCTCATGGGTGAGAACGGCGAAGTGCTGGCGGCAGGTTACTGCTACGAAGCATTCGGCATCATCGTCAACAAGGCGCTGCTCGCACAGGCGGGTCACAGCCTCGATGAGATCACGAACTTTGAGACCCTGAAGGCTGTCGCGGACGACATTCATGCGCGCGCAGCAGAGCTTGGCTTCGATGCGTTCAGCTCCGCAGGCCTCGACAGTTCCTCCTCCTGGAGATTCTCCGGCCATCTGGCCAACATGCCGCTGTACTACGAGTTCCGCGATGACAACGTGACCGCGCAGCCCGCGACCATCACCGGCAAGTACCTCGACAACTACAAGATGATCTGGGATCTCTACACCACGGATACCGCCACGACCGGCGCGGCGCTCGCAACGGCTACCGGCGATATGTCGAGCGGTGAGTTCAAAGAGGGCAAGGCTGTGTTCTATCAGAACGGTACTTGGGAGTACGCCGGCCTTATCGAAGCAGGTCTGAAGGCTGAAGATCTCGCCATGATCCCGATCTACTGCGGCGTCGAAGGCGAGGAGAAGGTAGGTCTGTGCTGCGGCACCGAGAACTGCTGGGCGGTCAACAACACCGCGTCCGAAGCGGACATCAAAGCAACGCTCGACTTCATGTACTGGGTTATCACCTCGGAAGAGGGCACCACGATGATGGCTGAGCAGTTCGGTCCCTGCCCGTTCAAGAACGCGAAGGAGCCGGAGAACGTATTCTTCGCACAGGCGAACGAGTACATCGCAAACGGCAACTACGTCGTAACTTGGGCGTTCAACTACACCCCCGCCGTTGATGATTGGCGCGCAGGCGTTGTTGACGCACTGACCAAGTACACCGCCGGCGGCAGCTGGGACGATGTCAAGCTGGCATTCGTGGACGGCTGGGCTGCACAGTATGCGGCTGAGAACGCCAACTAAGATCGCGCATCCAAACGCAATAGGACAAAACAGCGACGGGGCGAGCGCAGCGCGCTCGCCCCGTACCGCACACCCCGTTTTTGTAGGCAAGCGCTGTGTGCGAGAGCGTTTGCTTATGGAAACAGGCGAAAAAGAAACCAATCACGATGACCAAAGAAAGGAGCCAAACTTCATGCGAATTCGAAACAAGCAGCCCGACAATGCGGCGCTGAATTCGATCCTGATCCGCCGGCCGATCCAGCGCTGGGCATGGCTGTTTCTTCTGCCAACCTTCGCTGCGTTTTGCATCGGATTCCTGTATCCGTTCGGAAAGGGACTGTTTCTATCCTTCTGCAGCTTTAAGACGACGAGCAAGTGGACGTTCGTGGGCTTGCAGAACTATGCAAAGGCGATCGCGGATCCGTCGTTCATGCATGCGTTCTGGTATACGGCGCTTACTGCGCTCGTGTCGCTCGTGCTGATCAACGTGCTGGCATTTGCCGTTGCTTACGCGCTGACGCAGGGCATCAAAGGATCGAATCTGTTCCGCACGGTTTTCTTTATGCCAAACCTGATCGGCGGCATCGTGCTGGGCTATATCTGGAGCATGATCTTTGACGGTATCCTTACCCGATACGGCACCTCTATCGTGCTTGAGACGAAATACGGGTTTTGGGGACTCATCATCCTGATGCTCTGGCAGCAGATCGGGTATATGATGATTATTTATATCGCGGGCTTGCAGGCCGTGCCGGGGGATATCCTTGAGGCGGCCAAGATCGACGGCGCAAGCAAGTGGCAGACGCTCTGGCGCATCACGATCCCGAATATTGTGCCTTCGATTACGATTTGCACTTTCCTGACGCTGACGAACTCCTTTAAGCTCTTTGACCAGAATCTCGCGTTGACAGAGGGCCGCCCGTTTATGATGCAGGCAGGCGGCTTGACGGTCAAGACGACGGAGATGCTCGCGCTGAACATCGTGAACTCCTTCTACAGCAACGTCAAGACCCGCGGAATCGGTCAGGCGAAGGCGGTCCTGTTCTTTATCCTCGTCGCGGCCATCGGTCTGATCCAACTGAAAGCGACCCGCTCCAAGGAGGTGCAGCAGTAATGGCAAAGCAGGAAACACTCGCACGGGAACAGCAGGCGAAGCGAACGCTGACCATTGTGTTTGCGGTGATCGCGGTCGTTTATCTTCTGCCTATCGTACTCGTTTTCATCAACTCGCTGAAATCGAACAGTGCAGTCAACATGGAGACCTTTGCTCTGCCGAACAAAGAGAGCTTCATGGGCGTTCAGAACTATATCAAAGGCATGACGTTCGGCAACTATCCGTTCTATAAGGCGGTCGGATACAGCCTGTTCATTACGCTGGCATCCTCCGCGCTGATCCTGGTCGGCACCTCCATGGCAGCATGGTACATTGCTCGCGTCGGCAGCCTGTTTTCGAAGATCGTGTATTATCTTTGCGTGTTCTCCATGGTCGTTCCGTTCCAGATGGTCATGTTTACGCTTGCAAAGACGGCGGATACGCTGAAGCTCAACACGCCCTGGACCATTCCAATCGTGTACCTTGGCTTTGGCGCAGGTCTTGCCATCTTCATGTTTACGGGATTTGTCAAGTCGCTGCCGCTTGAGATCGAGGAAGCTGCGGCCATTGACGGCTGCGGCCCCGTGCGCACGTTTTTCTCCGTCGTGTTCCCGATGCTGCGGCCGACGCTGATCTCCGTGGGCGTGCTGGAGATCATGTGGGTCTGGAACGACTACCTCCTGCCGTACCTCGTGCTGGATCTCAATAAGTATCGCACGATCCCGATCCATATCCAGTATTTGAAGGGCAGCTACGGCACGGTCGATCTTGGCGCGACGATGGCGCTGATCATGCTCAGTATCATACCGGTCATCGTGTTCTACCTGAGCTGTCAGAAGTATATTATTAAAGGCGTTGCAGCCGGCGCAGTCAAGGGCTGACCGCCGGGAGAAGAGAGTAATGGAACGCAGCAGCGGTATCCTCATGCATATTTCCTCGCTGCCGTCGCCCTATGGCATCGGTACGCTCGGAAGAGAAGCATATGCGTTTGTAGATTTTCTAGCGGAAGCGGGACAGCGCTATTGGCAGCTGCTGCCGCTTGGGCCGACCGGCGTTTTTGATTCGCCGTACCAGTCCTTTTCCACCTATGCCGGAAATCCGTATTTCATCGATCTCGACTTACTCCGGGATGAGGGACTGCTGGAAGAAAACGACTATTGCACGCTGGATTTCGGCACGGACGCAGACCGGGCGGACTTCGGCAAACTGTATCGAAACCGTTACCCTGTGCTGCGGCGCGCCTATGCGCGTTACCGGGAGCGGGACGGCTGGGAGGAAGCGCTTTCCGCACTCATGCAGCGTGAACCGTGGCTGCCGGACTATGCGCTGTTCATGGCGCTCAAGTCGCATTTCGGCGGCCTCGCGTGGACACATTGGCCGGATGAAGCGATCCGAACAAGACGGCCGGAAGCGCTTGTACGGTATCGTGCACTGCTGCGGGAGGAGATCGGTTTCCATGCATTCGTTCAAGGATGCTTTTTCCGGCAATGGGAAGCGCTTCGCGCTTATGTCGCGAAAAGAGGCGTTCGCCTGATCGGAGATCTTCCGATTTATGTGCCTTTGGACTCTGCGGACGTCTGGACGGAGCCCGCACAGTTCCAGTTGGATGAAACGCTTGCACCGGTCGCAGTGGCGGGCGTCCCGCCGGACTCGTTCAGCGCGACGGGCCAGCTCTGGGGTAACCCGCTCTATGATTGGGATGCGATGGAAAGCGACGGGTTTTCTTGGTGGATCGATCGTGTCCGAGCAGCGAGCAGACTGTACGATGTCGTGCGGATCGATCATTTTCGGGGATTGGCATCCTATTGGAGCGTACCCGCAGATGCTTCCACCGCGGAGTGCGGCGAGTGGCGGAAAGGCCCCGGCATGAAGCTCGTCGGTACGCTGCAAAGGGAAGTCGGAGACGTGCGATTGATCGCGGAGGATCTCGGATTTCTGACGGAGGATGTGATCCGTCTGCGGGAGGAAGCGGGCTTGCCTGGCATGAAGATCGTCCAGTTCGCGTTTGATTCACGGGAGAAGAGCGATTATCTTCCGCATAATTATACGCGAAATTGCATCTGCTACACCGGTACGCATGACAACACGACCGCACGGGGCTGGTTTTCTGACGCTTCGCCTGCCGATGTTGAAAAAGCGGTCGCGTACCTTGGATTGAATGCCGAAGAAGGGTATGGCTACGGACTGATCCGCGGCGGCATGAGCTCGGTAGCGGAACTGTTCATTGCAACGATCCAGGATTATCTCGATCAGGACGGCAGCGCCCGTATGAATACGCCCGGAACGCTAGGCAACGGGAATTGGTGCTATCGCGTTGCACCGGGGCTGTTGACCGATGCGTTGGCAAGCCGCATTCATCGCATGACGGAACTGTATGGGCGCTGAAACAGAAATGACGCTTTGAGAGTGGTTTGGGGGGAGAAGAAACCGCGTTGTGTGCTATCGGCATACTTCGCGGTTTTTTCTTGCAATTTGTCGGGAGCATCGATAGAATGAAGAAAAATAGGGGGAGCATCCATGGCAAAACAGAAAACAACGGTTGAAAGCATCGGCCGGAAAGAAGAAAATGACAAGTCAAAGCAGAACCGGCAGCAGATCGAGCAGATGAAAAAACGGGCTGCGGAAGACCGAAAGAAAGCGGAAGCGGCACGCAAGAAGTCAGGGACCGCCGCAAAGCCCGCCGCGGGAAAAGAAACGCTGCTGGCCGGCGGCGCGGCGCTTGCAGCCGGGCTGCTCGGCGGCGCGAAGGGAAAGGGCAAGAAAAAGAAAAAACGTGCGCTGCGGCTCGTATTGCTTGCCGCTCTTGTGCTTGCGGCTCTGTTCGTCTATTGGAAGTTCTATGCCGGAGCGGGGGCAACGCAGGTGTCCGTGCTGTCGCAGGGGATCGTGCAGACGAATCTGGATTTTCAAAGCGCGATCCTCGGTGAATCCCGTGAAAAGCAGATGTATGTTGTTTTGGAGCAGGATGTGACCGTAGAGACAAGAGTCACGCAGTCCTTGCTGAACCTGTCTGTGTTTGAAAAAAGCAAAACCATCCATTCCAAAGGCACGGGGTATTATGCGATCGATCTTTCAACGCTGACGGAGAACAGCATTCGGGTGGATGACAGTGAAAAGAATGTCGTCGTGACAGTGCCGCACGCGATCCTGTATGTTCTGGACTATGATGTGACCGCGTCAACGTTTGAGGATACCCAAGGCGGGCTCCTTGCGCTCGGCGAACTGAAGCTTACCATGGAGCAGCAGAACGAGATCCAAAAGAGCATCGATGCGGCCATGCATGAAGTGCTCGAAACGGAGGAGATGTTTGCCTTTGCCGATGAAAAGGGCGCGCTGATGGTATATGAGCTGTTCCAGCCGCTTGTTGCGGCGCTTTCCGATGAATATACACTGGAGATCGTAATGCCGGAGGCAGAATAACAGAAGAACTCGCGGACGGGGAAACTGTGCCGCGGAAGAATGGAGAAACGGATGAAAAGGATTTATCGCTCCGTGCTGGAGCTGGTCGGGAATACCCCGCTTGTCGCGCTGGAACACTATGCGGCGGAGCAGGGGCTGGAAGGAACGCTGCTTGCCAAGGTCGAACGCGGGAATCCCGGCGGCAGCGTCAAAGACCGCGTCGCAGTGCATATGCTTGACACCGCGGAGGCAGAAGGAAAACTCCGGCCCGGCGCAGTCATCATTGAGCCGACGAGCGGGAACACGGGTGTTGGGCTTGCTATGGCGGCGGCGGTGCGAGGCTATCGCATGATCGTAACAATGCCGGAGACCATGAGCGTGGAGCGCAGGAAACTGATCGCCGCTTACGGCGCACAGATCGTTCTTACGCCTGGCAGCGAGGGCATGAGCGGCGCAGTGCGCCGCGCGGAGGAGCTGCAAGCCGAGATCCCGGGCAGCTGGATCGCAAGCCAGTTTGACAACCCCGCAAATCCCGCCGCACATGAAAATACGACCGGGCCGGAGCTGTGGCGCGACACAGACGGACAGATCGACGCGTTTGTGGCGGGTGTTGGAACCGGCGGAACGCTGAGCGGCACGGCAAGGCATCTCAAAAAACAGAACCCGTCGATTGAGATCGTGGCCGTCGAGCCTGCGACCTCCCCGCTGCTCAGCTGCGGGTATGCCGGAAAGCACGACTTGCAGGGCATCGGTGCAAACTTCATTCCGAAAAACCTCGATCGGAGTCTCATCGACCGCATCATTCCCGTGACGGATGAGGAAGCCTATGCGGCGAGCCGCTTCCTTGCAAAGCGGGAAGGGTTGCTTTGCGGTATTACGTCGGGCGCTGCCGCACATGCGGCGGCCGCGCTGTTGAGAGAACCGGCATATCGGGGAAAGACCGTCGTTGCACTTTTGCCGGATACGGGCGAACGATATCTTTCCACAAAACTGTTCCAGGAATAGGCGCGCAGCACGAACGGTCAACGGAGCGTAGAGCCTGTGGCACGCTTGCCCGCTGCGTTGACACCGTCGCACAGGCGTGCCATTTTCCCTGTTACACGATCGACAAGCCCCGGACGCTTTTCGATCCGAGAGCCGAAACCGTCTGAAGTCCTTCTCGTGCAGGCGAAAAAATGAAGAAATGCCGACGCTTATCGCAAGGCCGTTGAACACTGCATTGCGGGAGCTGCGGGCGGCTTTGGCCGATGTTCTCCTATGTCAAGACCCCTTTCGGCGCGTTCCGTTCTATTCGGTGCACATTGCACCATAGACTTATAGGGACGCGCCGCATATTTTGTCGAGGGGAAAGGGGACGGGAGCGATGGAAACACTGCGCTACGGAAGCAAAGGACCGATGGTAGAGTATTTACAGCTCGCGCTTGAGCGGGCAGGGTACGACCCGGGTAATATCGACGGCATTTTTGGAAAGAGAACACATGCCGCACTGGAGCAGTTTCAGCGTGCAAACGGATTGGCGGCGGATGGGATCGCGGGGCGCCTGACTTGGGCGAAGCTGTTTCCGTATCTAGCAGGATATACGATCCATATCGTGCGCGCGGGTGATACGCTACACGATATCGCAAAAATGCACGACACGACCGTCAACGCCATTGAGACGGCAAATCCCGAGATCGAAGCACAAAATCTTGTGCTGGGCGCGGAACTGGTCGTGCCGCTGGATTTTCCGGTCGTGCCGGTCAACGTGAACTATTCGTATGCGCTTTTGGCGTTGCTCATTGACGGTTTGACGGCACGCTATCCGTTTTTGCGGGAGGGACAGATCGGAACGAGCGTTATGGGAAAACCGATCTACAGCATCGCCATCGGACAGGGCGAAAAACAGGTAAGCTACAATGCCTCGCATCACGCGAACGAGTGGATCACGACGCCCGTGCTTATGCAGTATTTGGAACGGTATGCAAGCGCCTATGTGAACAGCGGCAGCATCGCGGGAACGCCTGCCCGCACCCTGTACCAAGGGGCGACGCTGTATCTTGTTCCCATGGTAAACCCTGACGGCGTCGACCTTGTGACCGGCGCGCTGAAACCTGACGACAGCTACTACAGGCAAGCGGCCGCCTTTTCCGAGTATTATCCGGACATTCCGTTCCCTTCCGGCTGGAAAGCGAACATTTCCGGGGTGGATCTCAACCTCGGGTATCCCGCGGAGTGGGAACGCGCACGCAGCATCAAATTTGCAGAGGGATTCACGCGCCCGGGCCCGCGGGACTACGTCGGGACTGCCCCGCTCGCAGAACCGGAGAATCGAGCCATGGCACGCTTTACGGAGCTGCACGATTTCCGACTCACGCTGTCGTATCATACGCAGGGGCGGACGATCTACTGGAAATTTGCCGATTATGAGCCGGAGAACAGCAGAGCCATTGCGGAGGCGTTTTCGAAAGCTTCCGGGTACCTCGTGGAAGAAACGCCATATCGGTCGGGGTTTGCGGGTTATAAGGACTGGTTCATCCAAAGCTACGACCTGCCGGGCTATACCATCGAGGCGGGACAGGGTCAGAACCCGCTGCCGCTTTCGCAGTTTGCGGACATCTATCGGGAAAACGAGGGGATTCTGACATTGGGGATGGTGTTAGCCCCGAATTGATGGTATACTAATCGCATGGGAAAGACAGAGAAAAAATCGTTTGTGAAAGGAGCTGCGATCCTTGGGATCGCAGGACTCCTCTGCAAGATCATCGGCGCGCTCTTTCGCATACCGCTGCGCAACCTGATGGGAGTTGCGGGCATGACCTACTATTCTACGGTCTACCCGTATTACTCTTGGCTTCTGGTCGTGTCCTCATCCGGCCTGCCGACCGCAATCTCAAAGCTCGTTTCGGAGCGGGTCACGCTGGGCGACTATGCAGGTGCGAAAAGAGTATTCCGAAAGTCGCTGCTGCTCCTCACAGTGATCGGCCTTGTCACGACTGCGCTCATGTTTTTCGGCGCGGATGCGCTCGCGCAGGTGACGAATTGTCCGGGAGCGGAGAAATCGTTTCGTGCATTGGCTCCGGCACTGTTCTTTGTGTCGGTGATGTGCGCGTACCGCGGTTATTTGCAGGGGCTGCAGCAAATGACCGGCACGGCGATGTCACAGCTGACGGAGCAGGCCGGAAAACTCATTATCAGTCTGCTGCTTGTGAGGATCCTCTTGCCGAGGGGCTATGATGTCGCCGCCATGGGCGCGCTGCTCGGCATTACGGCGTCCGAGATCCTGGCACTTATCGTTATTTTTCTGTTTTATCTTCTGCATCAGAAGACCGATCCCGGGTTTCGCTCCGCGAAGGATCTCGTGGAAGAACGCGGGAACGATCATACCATTCGCGATATCCTTGTGATCGCGATTCCGGTGACGATCGGCGCATCCATCATGCCGCTCACCGGGATCGTGGATACACTGCTCATCAAGAACATCATGCTGTCCACGGGGTTTTCGCGGGAATATGCGGACATGTGCTTTGCGGTGTTCCGTACCGATGTTTCGACGATCATCAATATGCCCGCCGTGCTGACGGTCGCGCTTGCCATGAGCCTTGTCCCTGCGATTTCAGCAGCCTGCACGAGAAATGATCGCATCGGCGTGCAGCGCGTCTCACGCATGGGCCTCAAGCTGGCGTTGATCGTCGGCCTGCCCTGCGCGGTCGGACTGTATGTCATCGGCGGGCAGGTCATCGAATTTTTGTTCAAAGTCACGCCGGAGGAGCTGACGATCGGCACTGCGCTCATGAAGAGCTCTGCGGTGGGCATCATTTTTCTGTCGCTCGTACAGACCATGACGGGCTGTCTCCAGGGCTGCGGACGGCCGCTGATCCCGGTGATCAATCTGGGCGCGGGGGCCGTTGTCAAGATCGTTGTG
>ERZ780012.718-NODE-718-length-11738-cov-2.20277_pt1 | contig 11738 bp, 6 predicted proteins | sample MGYA00511869_ERZ780012 | MGnify/ENA primary metagenome ERZ780012 (study PRJEB29588, sample SAMEA2161608) | human gut metagenome | biome: human gut; feature: human-associated habitat; material: faeces | place: Denmark | collected 2008/2010 ... | reverse complement strand
TTACTCAATGCTATGAAAGATTTTATTTGCGGCTGTTCAAATAATCATTTTTATCCGAACCTTTTTCAACCAATTCAATCATATAGCTATAAGTATATTTCTTGTCAAGCAAGCGATATTCATTGTGCGGATACATTCCCCAACTATTATCTCCGCCTAATCCGCGCTGCTTCAGGTCAACGTGCAAGAAGATATTTTTTTGCGGAACAATGTCGATAGTATGCTGTAATTTACGAGTCAGACCGGGGTCAAGATCTTCCGGTGAGAAATGCAATGCGGAAAATGAGATAGGTTGCAAGCCTGTAATTTTCACTCCCAGTCCTCCGCTATCCAATAAAGTCAGCCAACGAACATCTGTTTTATTTCCTGTTTCCTGCGGACGTATATACCAATAGAATTGATTTTCTACCTTATCCTCATATCGTCCGATGAAGGCCCCCGAATAACGGTCGATATAGTTTTCATAAGGTTGATGCAATTCCATACGCATACCAAAACGGGGAAGTTCGGGAAGTTTCGTTCCTGTCAGGTCGATACTGCCCGTCACAATGACAGTTCCGTTATCCCGTACCAAATATTCCATCGTATAAGGCACTTGAATATCGCTTAAGACCCAATCAACCCTTACGGATAACCCTTTTTCATTATTCTCCCCTATTGTCACTTTCTTCACATAGCGGTTGACATGGGCCGTCCGCCAGACACCGGCCAAAACGGGCATTTTATTCCCAAAATCATTATCTATCGGAGCACGCCAAAAGGCTGGTTCGGGATATTGCCTGATAGGTTGCTTGCCATTTATCATATAATCAAACAAGATTCCCTTTTTCAAATCAATCTTACCTGAAACGGCACCTGATTGAAAAGACAAAATATTGTCTTTTGTTTCATAAGACAGTTTTCCCGAACAAGGCGGAAGCGATGTGAAGAAACTACTTTTATTTAATTGCATTTGCTCTCTAGCTACTTCATAGCCAGCAGGTACTAAATCGGTAGCAACCCGGGTGTACACATAGAGATTAAGGAAATACTCATTTCCGTCTTCTGGAATAACGGGGAGAGATAAACGTATCTCTTTCTCTTCATGAGGTTTTAAATCAACATTGAAATCCCCCGTAGATATTTTTTCTCCGTTTTTGTATATTTCCCACATGAAAGCATACTCATCCAGATTGGTAAAGTCATAACGGTTTTTAATAGAAATAATTCCTTTCCCCAAGTCTTTTGCGATAAACTGAATGTACTGATACACTTTCTTCACTTCATACGCTTGTGGTTTAGGAATACCATTGGCAGAAATCAAACCGTCAGTTCCCGTGTTTAGTTCCCCTTTCTTATCTTCCAGCCATTTATAACTACCCATCTTACCATTATACGTCCAATAAGTACGTCCGTCTCTTGGTTCGGTCTTTATCTTAAATCCCTGATCCATAAAATCCCAGATAAAACCGCCCTGCAAGTTAGGGCTGTCATAAATAATATCCCAAAGGTCTTTAAAATTGCCATTGCTGTTTCCTTGGGCGTGAGCATACTCACACATGATAAACGGTCGCTGTTTGCCGGACTTCCGATATTCTGTTATTTTCCACATATTGGGATACATCGGACAGACAATATCTGTATTCCAATCTTCCCAAGCCTGCTCGAACTGTACAAAACGACCGGGGTCATATTTCTTCAAACGTTTATACTCATCGTGGAACACGATTCCATTGCCACATTCGTTTCCTAATGACCATCCGATGATACATGGATGATTTTTATCCCTTTCGACCATTCGGGTGATACGGTCGACATGAGCAGCATACCATTCGGGACGATAAGCAGGATGCGGAATGGTATCTTTAAAATAAGGAACCGAACCCATTCCATGAGTTTCAATATTGGCCTCATCCACTACATAGATACCATATTGATCACACAATTGATAGAATAACGGATGATTGGGATAATGACTGGTACGAACAGCGTTCATGTTCAGTTGTTTAATCAGTCGCAAATCATTCATTATGATTTCGCGAGTCTGCGTATGTCCCAAGCTGTCGTTATGTTCGTGACGGTTAACACCTTTTATATAGGTGGGTACACCATTTACCAGTAGCCGTGTATTCTTAATCTCAATGCGACGGAATCCGACTTTATGAGCCACTACCGTCTGTTGCTTGTCGTCATTGGCTCGAAGTGTCAGAATACAGTCGTAAAGCGAAGGGTGTTCAGCGCTCCATTTCCGTACATTGCGCACAGTGCCTTCGAAAGTAAGTGTAGTACTTATATCTGAGATACAATATGCTTTCTGCGCAGATAAGACAGTCTTCCCCCCTGCGTCCTTCAATTCGAGTGTAAGTGTCCCTTTTTGTAGAGTTGCATTAGCATTGAACGAACGCAAGTCTACAGTAGCCCGAAATTGCCCGTGTCGGTAGGTATCCTCCAGTCCTGCATGCAAAAAGAAATCCCAAATGGTCGTTTGGGGATAAGCGGTCAGAAAAACATCGCGTTCGATACCGCTTAGACGCCAAAAATCCTGGTCTTCCATATAGCTGCCATCGTGCCAGCGATACACCTGTACAGCAAGTAAGTTCTCTCCTTTTTTTAAATAGTTTGTCACATTAAATTCTGCCGGAGTCTTGGATGCTTTAGTCATACCCACCTGCTGTCCGTTCACATAGATACGGGCGTAGCCGCTGATGGAACCGAAGTGCAACAACACTTCACGCCCCTGCCAGTTTTGAGGAACCGTAAATGTGCGCCGGTAAGTCCCCACAGGATTATCAACGTCGATATAAGGTGGATTGGGTGAAAACACATACTGAATGTTGCGAATTATCGGCTCACCGAATCCTTGGATTTCCCAGTTGGAAGGGACAGTAATTGTATCCCAATCATTGTCGGATAAATCTGTACAATAAAAATCTTTTATGCTTTCTGCGATAGAGGGAGCATAAACAAATTTCCACGTACCATTCAATGAGTATTGCCAAGACGATTTTTGTGGATTATCGTTCACAGCATCATCTGTCCGCTCATAAAGGCGAAAGTCAGCGTGTGGTTTCTCTTTGTTCCACTCATATTTGGTGGGATTTTCCCACTCGTTGTTTTGCGCCTTTGCCGTTTGAGACAAACCACCAAAAAGACAGGAAAGGAATAATAAGGTAGAAAATAATCTATTTATCATAAGATAAAGGGTTGTGAGGGTTTCCATTGAGTAACGTCAAGGAGTTAAGAAGCCTAACCTCTTAACTCCTTGAAATCAGTAAGAAAATCTCAAAAAGTTATTCTTCAGTATACAATAATGTTCCAAACCCCAAATCACCGGCTTCGGCAGTACCACGCTCGCCATATCCTTCGGGGCGTTCTTTTTCGGCAAAAGCTTGCGAATATGGAGCATTCATACCTTTCACCTTGGCATAATGGTTATAAAGGAGTTCCCATCCCGGACGGGCACGCCCTTTACCGTCGGCCGACACCTTCTCGTGCCAACCGTATTTGGGGTGATAGTAAGGTTCGAAAGGCATTTCCACATCTTCGGCCGAAGTTAAGTTATACTTAGCCGTATACTCGCAGAGGTCGAGAATGATGTTGTCGTTATAGGCAAAAAGGTCGATACCCATGTTATAGGCTGTACGACAGAAGTAAGCGTGTAAGCCTACGTTGAGAGTAGCGTGCCCCTGGTCGCGTCCCATCTCTTGGCTCTGTGCCAAATGTCTGCCTTTCACTTTTCCCGCAGGATCCTCGTGCATGCCTTTCACCGACCATTCGATACAGCCCATACCTTTTCCGTGATAGAAAAATTCCAAGGCTTGTTTAATCTTGGCATCGTCATCGTTCAGCACGCCGATAGAAAGAATCGTGAGCATGGCGGGCAGATCCCAACTCATCCAACCCGAAATGGCTGAAGAATTAAAGTGGTTATCCAAAAAATCATCACAGATAGGATAGAAAGTTTTATCTATCCATTTCTTGAAGACTTCAAAATCTTCGGTTTTCCAGCCTTCGTAATCCCGCATCAATTCAGCGGGAGCAGCAAACTGGTATCCGATAAATCCGGCGGCAAGCAGACGATGGCTGTCGTCGGGCCATGTTTTATAATTCACCCCCTTACAAGTCTTAGCCCATCCGTTCAGAATTTTAACAGCTGCCTTGGCATAATCTTCATCTCCCGAAATTTTCCAGCGTACAGCCAACTGATAAGCGGCACCGGCATCGAAAGCGGCCGTATTGAAGTTGCCACCTTGCGAGTGACGTACAATTTCTTCTTGCGGGTTTGCGTTGTAGCTCAGTTGGGCAAATCGGCTTTCGCACAATTTTTCCCAACCGCTAATCCAAGGTTCGGCACGTTCGTTCACTTTGCGGCGTGCGCGTTCAAAGTCAGCTTCGGTGTTCACCAGACAAGGATGCTTGATGATGTACTCATAATTTTCATTGGGGTTGATTTCGCGTTGCCATGGTTCGGGAGTTCCATTCTCAAACTCAGCACTACAGCCGATCAGCAACACAAACGTTATGCTGCTCACGAAGGTATAAATCAGATTTTTCATACATTCAATTTTCATTTTGTTATTCAATCAGTTTCCAGAGAAAGTAGATGCTATTGTTTACCACTTTCGTTCTTTATCAAATCTTTCAGTTCTTGTTCCGATTCGAAAGTCTTTATCCAATCCACATAAATGCTACCTGTTTCATTGGTTTCATACCATATTTTCCAAAATTGAAGTTCCACCGTGTCGTACTTCGTCAATGAGGTAGGCATATACTGTTGGTTTTTGCCAAGGAATTTCTTCGTGAAGTCGGCGTAGAATACTTTGTATTCACCGCAATCTACCACAGTCATGGCATTTTTTCCTTTATCGGTATCTTCGCCATATTTACCGGCTACGGTAATACCGCTTCCGCCCCAAATGTCTAGATACCACTCTATACTCGTTGATGCTTCGAACACATTTTCGGGAAATTTCATTTTAAAGGCTAAGATGGGATAGTTGGTTACGTTGAACCCAAAACCGCCGGTGCGACAAATGCGAACAGCTTTGTAAGTCTTATCTTCACCGGGGAAAATACGAAGTACTCCGTCATTCTCCATCCATTCAAACTCCCGGTGAGTAAAGTTTCCGAATGGCTGCCAGATATTCTCGACAGTAAACTGGTCGTTCATTAAACCTTCGCTCACGCTGACACTCATCGTAGCTTTGACAGGTTTACCATCACCATAGTCGGCCAAAGCGGTAATTACTGCATTGCCATAAGCCTTCGCCACGAACCGGCCTTTTTCGTCAATCTCTACAACATCCGGCTTACTGCTTTCCCATGCGATGTACGAAAGCGTAGCATCTATCGGCGTTACATTCATCTGTGGAGTGTAGGTTTCGCCCAAAGCTAGTTTGTCTGTTTCTTTCACAAATTCCATACTTTCGATATAGATAATGGGCTTCACCTTAATTTCAAACTCTTTCGTGAAATGTTTGTCGTCGGTAGCGGTAACTTGGATGCGTGCCTTTCCTTCGGCTATGCCCTTCACCTCGCCTTTTTCATTGACGGTGGCTTTATCGGGAGTTAGGCTTTTCCAAATCAACCCGGGGTAAGTGGGGTCGGCCGGAGTAGTCTGCCAAGTGAGGGGCAAAGTCGAGGTTACAAACACTTCGAGGTCTTCATTAGTGAGATTGATATCAGTGATGTGAATAATTTCGTTTACTACCTTCACATTAATGGTCGAAGTGACAGAATAGCCCACAGCCGGCTTGGCCGAAATTACCGTACTACCGGCCTTCACTGCCGTGATGCGTCCTTCGGCATCTACGGTAGCCACATCGGGCACAGTCGATTTCCATACCACCTCTTTGTTGAAAGCCTCATCAGGACCTACAGTATATTTTATCAAAGTGTCAGTGCCTATCAGCAGAGGCAGTTCGGAGGTCACTTCAAGGTTGATTTCCTTAACGAGCACTCTCTCTTCTAAAACAGGGGATACATCGTCATCGTTGCACGAAACGGTCATCATTAAGCCAGCTGTAATCAGTGCTGCAAACGCACCCTTTTGAAGTATATTTTTGTATGTCATAATTCGATTACTTTATAAATGAATAATGAATGGATTATTGGTTCCAACCCGGATTTTGTTTCAAGTTGGAGTTCAGTTTGAGCTGGTCGGTGGGCAGCGGCAATAAGTAATGCTTTTCATGCCAGTTGCGTCCCTTCTCGTGGATAATACAACCTTCACCATCTTTCTCCTTAAAGGAAGCATCAGGCCATCTGTTTTCAAAATCGGTACCTTTCCACTTCACACCGGTGAGGTTCATCGGCATTTCGTCTTCGGCCGTTTTCCAACGCTTCAGATCATCAATGCGGAAATTCTCATCGAAAAATTCGATGGTACGCTCACGACGAATCTCTGTGCGCATATCCAAATTATTTGCCGTAACAAAGTCGTTAGTCAAGTCAGGCATTTCGGGGTTGATGCGTTTGCGTGTCAGGTTCAAACTGATGGCTAAGTCTTCATCCGATATTTGTCCATCGCGTTCAAACACGGCTTCGGCATAGTTCAGCAGTACCTCGGCATAGCGGATGATAGGGAAATCGTAAGCTTCCATACCGGTAGGCACTCCGTCGCGTTCGCTACACCACTTGTGAGGAAAGTACCCCGTACCCGTCTGAGGCATGAAGTTCCTATGCGAGGCATTGGCTATTTCGGCTGCATTGCCGCCCCCATCAATGCGTCCGCCGTTTGTACCCCAGTAAGTTTGTCCGGGCACCATAAGCTGATTGTTCATGCGGTTGTCGCGATTTTTATATTCATCATCCACTTTCGTGTAATTCCACGTTTGGGGATTGATGGGCAACCCATTGCTTTGCAGATACATATTAGCCATTTTACGAGTAACATACAAGGCATTACCCAAACGCCCTTGGGTTATGTTGAACCCGATAGAATTGATAACAGGGTCGTGACGGCGGGTAAAGATATACTCTTTATTACCTGTTTTATTGATACTGGCAGGGTTCGACTTTTCATTCTCCAAGATAAAGAGATACTTGTAGGCCTCCGTACCCAATTCTTGAGGAGCAAAAAGTTCGAATGCTCCGCCCGCCATCACATCATGAGCCGCCTGTGCTGCGGTATTGAGCAAATCTTTTGTACGTTCGGTATTTTGACCGCCATTATGGAATTTCTCCCATGTACCTTCATAGAGGGCTACACGCGAAAGAAATGCCAAAGCGGCTTCGCAGGAGAGGCGGCCTTCATCGCTGCTGCTGATAGCCTTATCGACGGGTAATAGTTTAGCGGCTTCTTTCAAGTCGTCAATGATGAAGTCAGCTACCTCGGTACGCGGATTACGGGCCTTCTGCATCTCAGGCGAGTCGATGTCGAGCGGTGTGCGGGTAATGATAAGATCACCATAAGCCTGCAACAACTCAAAGTAACAATAAGCACGGAAGAAACGGGCTTCCCCCACCGAAATGGCGATGTCGGCTTGTTGTTCATACGTATCGGCTTGTTGCAATAAAGTATTGGTTTGACGAATACGATTGTAATTGTCGGTATAATGCTTGTCTGACGACGGAATACTGTTCGTTCCGTTACTATAGATGTTCACCGTGCTACCGGCAAACAAGTCCGAGCGAATATCAGCGTGCTGACTGTCGTCGAGCCATCGAAAGTCGGCCGACCAGCTGTAGAACTGGGTGGCAAAAAGTTTGAAGTGTTCGGGCGACTTCCAATAGTTGGTATCCGCCAATTGCGTCTTGGGTTCAAGGTCTAAACACGACTGCATGGTCATGGCGCAAATGATTCCTAAAATATATGCTATTTTTTTCATTGTTATCTTCAATATTAAGAATAAAAATTAGAATATGGCATTCACACCGAAAGTCACGGTGCGGTTAAACGGATAGCGTTGCTTGTTTTCCACTTTGCGGGTGGCTTCGGGATCCCAACCATCGGTGATATACGATTTTTCCCACAAGTCGGCGCCCGATACATAAATACGCAGGTTGCTGATAAAACCGCTCTTATTCATCCATGCCTTTGGCAATGTGTAACCTAGTACAATCTCTTTGAGACGCAGGTAAGCTCCGTTATCGGCCGACCAGGTAGAGGGAATGTAGTTGTAGTTATTGATGTCATTACTGTTTGAATAAGTAGGGAAATGGTTATTGGGAGTTTCAGGACTCCATACATTACCTACCGACTGGTTGGTAGTGTTCAGCCAAATAGCTTTGAAAGGCACTTTCCAAGAGTCGATTTCACGATAAATGGTACGCTTGCCCACACCTTGGAACACGGTATTGAAATCAAATCCTTTCCACTCGCATCCGAAATTAAATGAGAACGAATATTTTGGGTCGTCGGAACCAAGAAATACAAGGTCGTCTTGTGTCAGTTTACCATCTTTGTTCACATCTTCATACATGTGGTCGCCCAAACGCAAGTTGGCAGGTAGAGCGATAGAGTTGCTGCCCACATATTTGTCCACGTAATAGTCCAGTTGGTCTTGGTTTTGTACCTTGCCCACATAGCGGTAACCAAATACCGAATTGAGTGGGTAGCCATTCACGGCTTCGTTATAACCTGCACTCACCACGATGTTACCTCCATCGACTAGTTTGTTGGTCATATAGGTTAACGTACCGCCAACGTGGTAGTTGAAACCGCCTATCTTGTCACGCCAAGTCAAGCTGGCATCGTAACCATTGGCCTCAAACTTACCGCTATTAGTACTGGGAGCAGTTCCACCCAATACACCGGGGTGCAGACGCGAAACCAGCATATTGTCGTTTTTCTTTTTAAAGACCTCGAACGTACCTGTAAGGCGATTGTTGAGGAATCCGAAGTCAATCCCCAAGTTATAGTTGTAGATACGTTCCCAAGTACGCATGGTGCTCACCAGTCCGGCAGATTCCACATAGGTTCCTTTCGAGTTGCCCAACAAAGCGCCACTGTTCGATTTGTAATTGTAAAGTTGGATGCCGTCATAGCGTCCAATACCATTTTGATTACCTACCTCACCATATGAGGCACGTAGTTTCAGTTCATTCACATAGTCACGCAAGTTCTCCATGAATTTCTCTTCAGTGATACGCCATCCAGCTGATGCGCCCCAAAAGAAGTTCCAGCGGTTCTTGGGCAAAAATTTCGAAGAACCGTCGTAGCGAGCATTCACTTCAACCATATATCTCGACTTGTAATTATAATTCAAGCGACCGAAATAAGAGAGAATGGCTTCCTCCCAACGGTCTACCTTGTCTATGTAAATTTGTCCTTTACCGTTAAGCGATTCGATTGCCGCTTCTACGTCCATTGCTTTGGTGCCGCTATAATCGTAAGCGGCATAATCGTATTGCACACCTCCCATAAGTGATATGTCGTGAACCTCATCAAATAATTTCTTATAAGTGAGGAAAGCTGATGCCGTGTAATTGTCGGTACGCGCAGAACTTTTAGTATACGATGATTTTTCTTTTGCGGGATAGGGAGAGTTCTCATTTTGAATCGGTGTACCGTCGTATTGATACCAATCAATCGAAAGATATTGTTCGTCACGGGCCGCATTGTTCGTTGAGTATCCCAAAGTTCCCTGAAAATCAAGACCATCCAAAATGTTCACTTTCAAAATCTCGTTCACATTCATTGTGGTCACCACAAGTTTGTTGTCACCACCCAATTCGGCCGACCAGTTAGGGGTATGAATGCCTCCCCACGCATACGGTTTGCCATCAATAGTCGAAACCGGTAGCCCTGGCTGTGGTATGCTACTGCCTAATATACTACCAATCTGTGTAGGAGCCACCTGATGCTGACGACTAGCTGACATGTTGGTTTCCAAGCTGATACGCTTGTTTATCTTGAAACTGTTGAATAAACGTACGTTATAGCGTTCGTTCGAGTTGTTCCCCCATTGCAACGTCCCCTGGTCGTTCAAATAACCCAACGAAAGTCGGTAGGTCGATTTTTCCGAACCTCCGCTTACGCTGAGGTTATGCTGGGTAGAAGTGGCATTTCCCCACAGCACATCAGTCCAGTTCATATCGTGAAACACAAAGTCGGCCACACCACGGAATCCTCCCGGAATGGGATCTTCATCGGGATTGTTTCCACCATGCAGATTAATCCAACTCCCCTTCATCGCTTTAGCCAAACGGGCATAGCGCACCCAGTTGTCGTCTTCTCCATAGCCATCATTCAAACGGGCTTGAAGCACACCGTCCGTCCATTCGTCCATGCTCATCATGCGGGGTTGCAAACCTACAATTTTACGTGTAACCGAACCGCTATATTCCACTCTGGTTTTGCCGGCATCGGGACGTTTGGTAGTTACCAAAATCACACCACCCGCTGCTTTTGCGCCATAAATAGCAGCCGAAGCATCTTTCAGGAAGTTAATGGTTTCGATGTCGTCCGCATTGAGTTGAGCCATCTCGCTCACACCACTGGCTGGTACACCGTCAATAATCAAAAGAGGTTCTACCTTGTTCTTTGAGACAGAGCCACGGATTGAGACACCCCATCCTTCTTCGCCGGGAGCAGCCGACGAGCGGGTGATGCGTAAGCCCGGAACCTGACCTTGCATAGCCGAGAGCGGATTGGCCACTGTACCTTTGTCCTTAAAAAGTTTTTGGTCGACCACTGTTACCGAGCCTGTCAACGATTCTTTTTTCTGAGTACCATAACCTACCACGACAACCTCATCCAGCACCTCTGTATCTTCGTGCATGATAATTTTAGCCAGATTCGTCCCTTTTACAGAAACTTCCAACGTCTTATAACCAATAAAAGAAATCACCAACGTACCACCTGATACATTATTCAAAGTAAAGTTTCCATCCATATCCGTTATCGTACCATTGGTAGTGCCTTTCACCTTGACATTGGCACCAATAACAGGTTCGCCATAGGAATCCACGATTTTACCTTTGATTACCCCAGTCTGCGAAACAGCCTGCACTTCTCCCACATTGGCAAATACCGCCTGCGGAGCACCTGTTACAAGGGCAAAGGCCATCACCGTAGAGAATAGAAATCTTCTCGATGAGAATCTGAAGAGATTTTTTTTCATATACATAAAATTTAAAACTAACATTTATACTATTTATTCTAATATTAGATACACTGTTGGATATACTCACGGATTTCTTTCCGACTGATAAATAAGTGGTTTTCCACCGTACGGGAAGAAATTCCCAATTGGGCGGCAATATCAGCCGAGGATTTATTTTCGAAACGACTCATGATATAAATCTTCCGACGTTGTTCAGGAAGCTGATTGGCTCTCTCCCATTCGCATGTCAATAGATTATTGGCAATGATCTGGCTCTCCACTTCATTGGTACAAGTAGGAATCCGGTCGAAAAGATAGGAAGTTACTTCTTGAGCTTTGTAAAAACGACGCAAATAGTCCGTTACCAGATTCCGGCAAATCGCGAATATAAAATGTTTCACTGTTTCCGGACGCAATATCTGCTTATAGTCCATCAAACGCAAAAAGACATCTTGTGACAGGTCTTTTGCTTCTTCGTCCTTACCTATTTTATAATAGATATAAAGATAAACGGAATGATGATAACTCTTATAAGAGTCAGCAACCAGTTGAGTGGATTTCATGTTTATATTTTCCATTGCTTAGATTTTTGTTTATCATTACGCTGGCAAATATAAATGGTAAATACGGAAAAGAAACAATAAAAAAGGGCGGATAGATTTCATCCTATTGGGAGGGAAACAGAAGTCGTAATACCTACTGATAATCAGT
>ERZ780012.706-NODE-706-length-11832-cov-6.67988_pt1 | contig 11832 bp, 8 predicted proteins | sample MGYA00511869_ERZ780012 | MGnify/ENA primary metagenome ERZ780012 (study PRJEB29588, sample SAMEA2161608) | human gut metagenome | biome: human gut; feature: human-associated habitat; material: faeces | place: Denmark | collected 2008/2010 ... | reverse complement strand
CCGCTCATTCCACTTAGCGTAGCGCTGCTACGCTGCGTTTCATTCGCGTTAGCCAGCGCGAAAAATTCGCTTCGCATCTTGGCGCATTCTCATTTGGAAATAGTATAAAAAGGAAGCAAACCGCCCATGCTGCCGTACAGCACCCCGAATTAACACAATCTTAACCCAATCCGCCTTTCTGCCTTTACATTCCCGCGGTATCATACAGGCGTACCCAAGGAAAAAGACAAGGGCAACAGGACATCAGGAAGGTGTCCCGGACAGAAAGGAAGGTTTTCTGCAATGAAGAAGTTTGCTGCCATCCTGCTTTCGCTCGTGCTGACGCTCACCGTCGCGCTGGCGGACTCCATCTACGTTGTTTCCCGTGAGGACGGCTCCGGCACGCGCGCCGCGTTCATCGAACTGACGGGCGTTGAGCAGAAGGACGCTGACGGCAACAAGGTCGACATGACCACCGTCGAAGCCGCTGTGTACTCCGGCACGTCCGAAGTCAAGACCACGGTTTCGCAGGACGTTGCTGCCATCGGCTACATTTCCCTCGGCTCGATGGATGCGTCCGTGAAGGCGCTGAAGGTCGCCCGCAACCCCGAAGATGGTGCGGGAGCCGTCTATGTCGAAGCGACCCCCGAAAACGTCGCCAGCGGTGATTACGCCATCGCGCGTCCCTTCAACATCGCTTACAAGGCGGACAACCTCTCCGCGACTGCGCAGGATTTCATCAACTGGATTCTCTCTGCCGAAGGTCAGGCGATTGTGACCGCGCAGAAGTACGTCGCCAAAGAGCCGGCTGAATATCAGGCGGCGTCCGTGGCAGGCAAGATTGTTATCGGCGGTTCTTCCTCCGTCGGCCCGCTGATGCAGAAGCTCGAAGAAGCCTACGAAGCACTCCACCCGGAAGTGGACATCGAAGTGCAGATTTCTGACTCCTCCACCGGTATGCGCGGCGCTGCGGACGGCTCGTTCGATATCGGCATGGCTTCCCGCGAAGTCAAGGCGTCCGAGCTGGAAGCGGGTCTGACCCCTGTGACCATCTGCATGGACGGCATTGCGGTCATCGTGAATAACGGCAACGCGGTCGAAGGTCTGACGCTTGCGCAGATTCGCGACATCTTCACGGGCGAAATCGTGGACTGGGACGAAGTCAAGTAATCAGCCAAGAACAAATCAAACGCCGAGCAGGTCGAAAGACTTGCCCGGCGCTTTTCAAATACCAAGCGCAATAAAAAAACAGGCGCTTCACGGAATCTTGGGGGAAGAGCAGCTTGGGGGCGCGTCTGCGGACGCGCAAAGTTACTGGCAGGGACGCTTCGCTGCCTGCACCTTTGTTGAGCGCGTTTGGCATACTGGTCGCCCGTGGAACTGTTGGGGCGTTGCCCCAAACCCCACAAGGGACGCTGTCCCTTGACCCTGCAAGGGGCAGACGAAAAGGGACGAAGTCCCCCCTTGACCCCTCCGCGCGATTGAGTTGGTCGCGCTTTCATGCTCCTTCCGCGTGCAGCTTTTTGGTGCTTCGCCTAAGCCCTTGTTTGCTTCCCCAACTTTCCGTGAAGAACCAATAAAAAACAGGCTATGACCCATTCGCCATAGCCTGTTTTGCCTGTGCCCCTTATTCCGCTGCCAGCTTCATCAGCGCCGCGGCATAAATCTTCATCGCCTTGACCATCTGCGACACGCGGATGTACTCATTCGCCTGATGCGCCAAGTCCTCATCCTCCGGGAATGCTGCGCCGTACGCAACGCCCTGCTTGAGCACCTTCGCGTACGTTCCGCCGCCAGTAGCGTGCGGTGCGGCGGGTTCACCCGTCACCTCGGTGTAGGAGTCCAGCAGCGAGCGCACCAGCTTGCTGTCTGCCGGAACGTGATGCGGTTCCTTGATTTCCAGCGAATCGACGCTAAAGCCGGGCAGGTGCGCGCGAATCGCGTTCGTCAGCGCGGACAAATCCGCCGCAATGGGGCAGCGCAGGTCGAGCGACGCCGTCACCTTGCCGTCCTTGACATGCAGGATGCCCATGTTGCACGTCAGCGCGCCGGAAATTTCGTCCGAGCACGCGCAGCCCAGCGACGCGCCGTCGTGCTCCATGCCGACCGCGTCCGCCAGCGTCTTCAGCGCGCCGGTCACGCCCATCTCGCGCAGGAGTACCAGCATCATGCCGATGGCGTTGCGGCGTCCTTCGGGATACGCGCTGTGGCCGGGGATGCCCTCCGCCGTCACCCACACGCCATCCGCGGTCACCTCCGCCGTGTAGGGAAGCCCGGTCTTTTCGGCATAGGCCGCCACCTTATCGGCAACCTCCTGACCGCCCGCGATAAGCGCCTTGGATTCGCCGGGGATGACATTCACGCGCTCACCCGTCCACAGCTGCTTGACCTGCAGACCGTCCTCCGCGAGTTTGCCCGTGAAGAAGCCGTGAATCATGCCCTTTTCGGTGTTGATGATAGGGAAGGAGGCGTCCGGGGAGAAGCCGACTTCCGGCATTTCCGTGTGCGCGCAGTAATACGCCATGTCTTCCCAGCCGGATTCCTCGTCACAGCCGAGAATCAGGCGGATGGACTTCTTCAGCGAAATTCCCGCTGCCTTGATGGCGTTCATGGCATACAGCGCCGCCAGCGCCGGCCCCTTGTCGTCGCTCGTGCCGCGCGCGAAAATCTGGTCGCCCACGCGCGTCGCGGTGAACGGCGGGGTCGCCCAGTTGTCGCCCGCCGGAACAACGTCGAGGTGTCCCAGCACGGCAATGGCTTCTTCCGATTCGCCCGGCAGGGTGATATCGCACGCATAGCCGTCGAAATCGCGGGTTTCATAGCCGAACGCCTTTGCGTCCGCCATGGCCACATCCAGCATCCGGCGCACATCCTTGCCAAACGGCGCATCGGGCGTGGCTTCGCCCTTCACCGACGGCACTTCCACCCAGCGGCACAGCTGCGCGGCATAGTCCTCCGCGTGCGCATCCAGATAAGCAAATACTTTTTCGTACATGGGAAAATTCCTCCTTATGCTGAAATCATGGGGTCGAGAATGATATTTCGCGGTTGCAGGCGAAAATTCCTGCTCGATGGAAGATAAAAAAGTTAAGAAGGGCTAACCGTACGATTAGCCCTTTCTCTTCTTTTAGTCGCCGTAGTCCGGGAGCGGGGGGAAATCCCGCCCAGATAGCTGCATCAATTCACCCACCGTCACCGGGCGCAATCCCTTCACGTTAATCCAATTATCCAGCGCCTTATCCAGCACCTCCGCCGTATGATACCCATTGATATGGAACTGCACCACGCACCCGCTCGTCACCCGGTCGCTCGTCACGCGGTACACCATCTGATACACCTTATCCTTATACGCGTCCGACCAGTCGCACGCGTCGATTGCGAACAGGCAGTCCTCTACGCCTTCCGCGCGGGCAATGGCGGTGACGATGCTGTTCGTCGCGCCCAAATGCGCACAGAACAACCGCGGCCGTACGCCGAAAGTCTCTTCGCACAGGTCGTTCAGCTCGCGGATGTTCTCCTGCACACGCGCGTAGGAGACTTCGGTCATGTTGATGAGGTTGTTGCCGTGGCTGCCAAGCTCGTGGCCCGCATCAATGATGCGCTGGATGCGCTCCGGGTTGCGGCGCACGAAATCGCCCGTGACGTAGAATGTCCCCTTCACGCCGTATTTGTCCAGCGTGTTCAGCATGTCAGTCAGCTGCTTTTCTGATGCGCCGCTGCAAACAATCATCACGCCGACAGCAGGCTCAGAGGGGGTCAGGCGGGTGACGCGCGGCAGGCTGATGTCCGAAAACGCGGCGAAGGAATCTGTTTCGTTCACTTTCTCGCCGTCCAGCCAGACAGACAGCTTGTTGCCGCCCAGCATGTCCTCCGTCACATAGACCGAGAAGGTCAGGTCGTAGCGCGGATTGCGCCAGAACGCACGCTCCAGCACTTCGCCGCGGTGGTTGCGCAGCTCCAGATACTTCTCCGGCACAGTTGCGCTGCTTTTGTTCTTGCACGATACGGTGATTTTGATTTCGCGGTCGAGATACCCGACGTAGAATCCACTCTTGAACGTGACAATCGGCGCAACGGCGGGGGTCGTGTCCTCTTCGTTCTCCTCCGCGAACGCAGCGCCGCCCAGCAGCATCAGCACCATCAGCAGCAAACTCAGCAGTTTCTTCATTTTGTTACTCCTTTTTATCCAACTTTCGTCCGTGGAAACTATGTTTGCAAATGGAAAGTTACCTTAAACCTGCGGGCGCACAACCACCTGAGCGCCTTCCGGCACCAGTGTCGGTTCAACCACAAACCCCGCCGGAACGGACAAAATCCGCAGACTGTCCATGTCCTCCAGAATTCGCTGATTGAACTTCGTCACGCGGCAGCCCTCGATGAACGCGGGGATGATGAGTTCCGTATCCGAACCGATGTACTCAATGACCGAGTAGGTGCTGCCCTTCTCTGCCTGCCCCAGATACGAGCCGACGATGAGCGTATCGCCCTCTGTCATCAGCCCCAGCCCGACGCGCAGGTCACGCGCATAGGCGCTGAAGGGGGCGGGGAGGGTCAGCGCGTCCAGCCGGGAGCAGCCCGTCAGCGCGTCATGCCCGATTTCGCGCACGGATGCGGGAATGGCGAGTGCCGTCAGGTGTGTGCAGCCGCGCAGGGCTTCGTGGTCGATGCGGGTCAGGGTGTCCGGGAGATTCAAGAATTCCAGCGATGTGCAGTTCATCAGCGCCTGCATGGGCAGGACGGTCAGTGCGTTCGGCAGGTGGACGCTATTCAGCGCGGTGCAGCCCGAAAGGACAGCGCCGCCGACGGTTGTCACTGAATCGGGGAACGCGATTTCGCGCAGCGCGGTGCAGGACGCGAACGCGCGGTACTCGATGGTTTCCAGTCCGTCATTCAGCGTGATGCTTGTCAGCGCCGAGCAGCCCTCGAAGGCACTGCCGCCGATGTGGCGGAGCGTTTTAGGGAGCGTGACGGCGGTCAGGTCGGTGCGCATGATGAACGCGCACAGCCCGACGCTCACAACGGGGAGGCTGTCGAGCGTTTCCGGGAGGGTGATTTCGCCGCCTTGCCCGTAGTATTCCATGATTTCCGCGCCGGTGTCGATGGCGCGGTAGGTGTAGTCACCGCATTGCATGGTGTGTACTTCCTCATTATAGTAGTGTGGATTTTGAAGCTGATTTTTTCTCCATAATGGGCTTCAGAGCAGCCAGAGGGCAATGAAAACAGACGAAGTCTGCGGTCGTCCTCTGAACTCCTTCGCCCTCTGGATGTTACTTGGATTTTATACTATTTCCAAATGAGAATGCGCCAAGATGCGCCGCGAATTTTTCGCTCTGGCTAACGGGAGTGGAATGCAGCGTAGCAGCGCTACGCTAAATGGAACGACCGGACGACAGAGCGGAAAAGGCGCAAGCAGATGGCGCAGGTGAATTTGGAAATAGTATTAGCGGGAGTTTTTTAGTTAGTGCGCAGGGACGCTTCGCTGCCTGCGACCAAGGTGTCGGGCTTGACTTTTCCTTTGGAATGGTCACACGCCCAACAGTTGGGGCGTTGCCCCAAGCCCCACAAGGGACGCTGTCCCTTGACCCTGCAAGGGGGATCCCCCCTTGACCCTTTTTTTGCGCCCCGGCTTGGTCGCGTTTCCTTTATGGTTAATTTTCGCGGCTGAGTGCCGCCAGAACCGCGTTGCGCATCTGTCGAACCACCCGTGTCGTACCGGAATCAACCGTGTTCTGCATCGACAGAATCGTCATCTGCTGCCCGGGGAAGTTCGCGAAGTATGTTCCCAGCCAGCCATCCCAGCCATATTCGCCCGCGCAAGCTAATCCGGCGATGCGCCCCGGTTCAGCGCAAATGCGCATCAAGTGCCCGTAGCTGTACCCGTCCAGCGAATCCCACATATCGCGGCGAACCGCGTCTTTCAGCTGCGGCTGCGTCATGCAGGCGACTGTTGCGGGCGAGAGAATCCGCCGCCCCTCGTAAGTGCCGCCCGCCAGCAGCATGTCGGCAAAGTGGCTGTAATCCTCCAGCGTCGAAACAAGCCCCGCGCCGCCGGATTCAAAGGCGGGTTCGCGGTCGTAAACGCCGACGGCAAGGTGGGTGCTTGTCCACGGCACAAGTCCGTTTTCCGTGCGCTTGTAGGCGGTCACAAGGCGATTCCGCTTGCTTTCGGGAACGTAGAAGCCGGTGTCCACCATGTCCAGCGGCTCAAAGAACTCCTTGCGGAGGAACTCGCCGAAGCGCATTCCGCTGACGACCTCCACCACCGCGCCGAGGATGTCCGCGCAGGTGGAGTAGCGCCAGTGCGTGCCCGGCTGGAAGGACAGCGGCTGCTGCCCCAAGCGGTTGCAGAATTCCACCGTCGGCACGCCGCCGCCCGCAAGGATTTCCTGCGTTGCTTCGTCAAATACCTTTGCGGCGTACTGCCCCGCTGGGTCGCTGTCGGGGTAGCAGACGCCCGCCGTCATGCCGAGCAGCTCCATCAGCCACGGCGCGCGGGTCGCGGGGCGAATCGTGCCCTGCTTATCGACGACGCGCGCATTTCGGAAGCCCGGCAGATAGCGGTCTACGCCGTCCATCAGGTCAATCTGCCCACGCTCCGCCAGCAGCATCACGGCGGCGGCCGTAATCGGCTTGGACTGGCTGTACAGGCGGAAGATGCTGTCGCGGTGGATCAGCCGCTCCGACGCAATGTCGGACATGCCCGCCTGCGTATAGAGCATTTCCTCTCCGCAGCGCCGCACCAGTACGCTGATGCCTGCGCATTCCTGCGCTTCGACAGCGGAGGCGAGAATATCGGTGACTTGTTCGTGAAGGGTCATGAGAATAACCTCCTTGCATGTTCTTCAGCAATCATTCGTCGCTTTCGATGAAATCCGGCAGCTGATGCAGCGTCACAAAGCTGCTATCCCGATAAATCGCTCGCAGCGACTCCGGCGTGTTCCCCTTGCTGCTGTCCGTCAGCCAGCTGGTGTGCCACACCATGAAGTACGCCCACGGGGCCGCCGCCGCGTCCATCTCCGCGCGGGTCGGAATCTGTCCGCACTCGTGGAACACAATCGGCATCCCCGCCGGGGCAAGCGCGGCACATCGCCGGTATAAATCCCCCTGCGCGCCGCCCTTGTAGCTGTCGCCGCCGAGAATGTCCACCACGTCGTCCCCCGGATACCATGGGCGCAAATCCTCCGTCGCGTCAGAGAAGCCCAACACCCAAATTAGATTCCGCAGACCGTGAACATGCGTGTAGCGGTCGTACATCAGCCGCCACAGGCGCACAAAATTCGCCGCGCCGCCGCGTCCCCACCAGAACCAGCCGCCGTCCATCTCGTGGAAAGGCCGCCAAAGAATCGGGACGCCATCTGACTGCAAGCGCTTGAGGTAGGGGACAGCGTGGTCAAGCCCATCCAGCAGACGGCGGTTCGCTTCCGTGCCGTCCACAAAAGCGGAAGCCCAGTCCAGTTCGCTTTCGCGGCATTCGGGGTAACCGGAGAAGAAATCCGCGCCCGTGTGCCAGCAGATGGTGGGAATGCCGCCGCGCGCCCACCAGTCCTTCGCGCGCTGCGTCACGCCCAGATAGTCGTTATCCATGAAATCCAGCCCTCGAATGGCAGGCTGACGACCGGTGACATCGGTCAGATAGCTGATTTCATGCTCAGTCGAGCGGCACCATTGGCTTTCCATCTGCCCGGTCAGGCACTTGCCGGAAAGCGATTGCAGGTATTCATAGACGCGCCGAGCGGCAGGCAGCGGATTTTCCGCGCAGAGGGGACGGAACATAATGCTTCTCCTTTGCTTTGCAGGAATCTGCTTGCAGTATAGCAGGAAATGCCCGCCTTTGCAACGGGTAGAAGGGAAAAAGGGAGGGGAAAAAGCATGGAAAATCAGGCGGCGGCAGTTGTCCAAGAAGAGGGTTTGTGCTATACTTATTATGGGTGTTTATTGGAATGCCCATGAACCAGCGGGCATCCCCGCTATGGGAGTTAATAAATGAAGCTGAAAAAATTGGAGCTGTATGGCTTCAAATCCTTTGCCCAGCGGACGGAAATCGTCTTTGATGAGGGCATAACGGGCATCGTCGGGCCGAATGGGTCGGGCAAGAGCAACATCGGCGACGCGGTGCGCTGGGTGCTGGGCGAGCAGAGCGCGAAAACCTTGCGCGGCGCGAGTATGTCCGACGTGATTTTCAACGGCACGCAGAAGCGCAAGCCGCTGTCCTACTGCGAAGTATCGCTGGTGTTTGACAACGATGACCATGCGCTGGCGATGGAAGCTGCCGAGGTTATGGTCACGCGCCGCGTCTACCGCAATGGCGAATCCGAATACTACTTAAACCGCACCGCCTGCCGCTTGAAGGACGTGGTCGACCTCTTCCGCGATACGGGCATCGGCAAAGAGGGATACTCCATCATTGGGCAAGGGCGCATTGACGAAATCCTCTCCCGCAAGAGCGAGGATCGCCGGCAGGTATTCGAGGAAGCAGCGGGCATCGTTAAGTTCAAGGCGCGCAAGGAAGAAGCGGACAAGAAATTGCAGCGGACGCTGGAAAATCTGGAGCGCGTCGATGATATTCTGGATGAGCTGACGAAGCGCCTGAAGCCGCTGGAAGAACAGAGCCGCAACGCCCGCGTGTATCTGGAGCTGTCCACCGAATTGAAGGATTTGGACTTGAACCTCTTCCTGATTCGCTCCGACCGGGCGCGGGCGCGCTTGTCCGAACTGGAAAGCGAACTGCTGACCGTCCAGACGATTTTGGCGGACACGGAAAGTAACCTGACCGATAAGACCACCCGCCGCGACGAGACGCAGAACCGCATCGATCAGCTGGAAGAAGCCATCACGAGGGCGCGCACCGAACTGATGGAATGCGCCGAGCATGTGCACGAATCGCAGAAGAAACTCTCCGCCCTGCAAAGCCGCCGCGAGACGCGCAGCGAGAACCGCCAGCGCATCGTCCGCGAGCAGGAGGAAGCCCAAGAGCGGCTGGCGGAAATCGAGAAGGATCATGCACGGATTCAGGCGGACGTGGAGAAGCAGCACAGCCTGATTGCCGACGCGGAGCAAATCCTCCGGGCGACGCAGGAAGCCGCCGAAAAGGCGCAGGCGAAGGAAAAGGAAGCGGACGCAGCGCTGGAAGCGCAGAAAGCCGCTGTCATTGACCAAATGAATCGCCTGTCCGATGTGCGCAACGACAAGACGCGCCTGAACACGATGCAGGCGCAGATGGAAACGCGCTTGACGGAGATTAAAGAATCCAGCGGGGCACTGCAGGAGCAGGAAGCTGCCCTGCGGGAAGCCTTGACTGCCGTCGAAAAGCAGCTGGAAACAGAAAATCAGCATCAGCAGCAGTGTCAGGAGAAGCTGGCGCAGGCGCGGCAAGCGTCGGATGAGGCGGATACCGCGTATGCCAATTTGCGCGCGGATGTCGAAAAGCAATCCGCCGATATGCAGGCGGCGGCGAGCCGTCATAACGTCCTGACCGAAATGACGCGCGACATGGAAGGCTACAACATGGCGGTTCGCCGCGCGATGACCTACGCCAAGCAGCGCGGCTTGACGGGCGTCAAGGGCGTGCTGGCGCAGCTGATAACCGTTCCGCAGGCGTACGAAACGGCGATTGATATGGCGCTTGGCGCGGCGCAGCAGAACATCGTCACCGACACCGAAGAGACGGCGAAGGAACTGATTAACTACCTGCGCCAGAATCGGCTGGGGCGCGCGACGTTCCTGCCGATGAGCGCCATCCGCGGCAAAACGCTCTATGGCAATGAGCGCAATGCGTTGAAGCTGCCGGGCTGCCTCGGCGTGGCGAGCGAACTGGTGCAGTGCGCGCCGGAATATCGCGGCATTGTGGAAAATCTGCTGGGGCGCACGGTGATTGCCGACAACCTCGACCACGGCATTCCGATTATGCGCGCGGGTAATCACGCGTTTCGCTTGGTGACGCTGGAAGGCGACGTGATGCACTCCGGCGGCTCGATGACGGGCGGTTCGGCGCAGTCGAAGGTGTCCAACCTGCTCAGCCGCGAGCGTGAACTGAAGGAATTGACCGCGAAGCTGCAAACCGGGCGCGCGGAACTGGACAAGTGCCGTCAGGAACTGACGCAGCGTCAGCAGACGGCGCAGGAAAAGCGGCAGAAGGTCAGCGACGCGGTGAATGCCCTGCATCAGCAGGAGATTGCCGTCGCCCGCGAACAGGCGCGCCGCGAAAGCGTATTCGCCGACCTGAACACCCATTTACAACGGATGCAGGAGACTGAGCAGGCGCGCGTGCAGCTGCATCAGTCGCTGGAGGACATTCGCCAGCAGCTGGAGACCATTGAACATCAGCGCACGGGCGCGCAGGGCGACCAGAGCGCGATGGAGCAAAAGACCATTGAAATGCAGAATGCGCTGGTCAAGGCGCGCGCGGAAGCCAGCGCGGAAAACGACCGCCTGATGGTGCGCACGTTGCAATTGTCCGACCTGCGCCACGGCTTAAGCGACTTGGAGCGCGACGAAGCCCACGCGCAGCAGGATCAGGCGCAAATCCTCCGCGAACAGGAGCGCCGCGAACAGCTGCTGCACGAGATGGACGAACTGGACGCCATTGACGAGAACGACATGAAGCGCGAGGAAGCCGAATCCGCCCGCCGCCAGAAGGAGCAGCTGCGGCAGGAGAGCGCCGCGCAGGCCATCGAGCAGCGACGTTCACAGGCGCAAAGTGACCTGCGCGACATCCTCAGCGACATGGAGAACCTGCACGAAGCCTACAACCGCGACAGCGAGAAGCTGCACAAGACCGAGCTGGCGAAGGCGCGCATCGAGGGCGACCAGAAGAATCTGCAAAACCGCATCTGGGACACCTACAAGCTGACCTACGCCGGGGCAGAGGAGTTCCGCCGCACGCCCTTCGACGAGAAGGAAAGCGACTGCCGCGCCGCCGATCTGCAAGGGCAGATTCGCGCGCTGGGGACGGTCAACGTCGGGGCGGTGGAGGAATACGCCGAAACCAAGGCGCGCGTGGACGACCTGACCACCCAGCAGCAGGACTTGAAGCGCGCGGAAATGGACTTGCGCGAACTCATCGAGCGGCTGCTGATTCAGATGCGTTCTACATTCGTCGAGAACTTCTCGAAGATGCAGGGGTACTTCGCCGAGACGTTCACGCGCCTGTTCGGCGGCGGTCACGCAGAACTGAAGCTGATGGATCCGGACGACCCGTTGAACTGCGGCATCGAGGTCAACGCCCAGCCGCCGGGAAAGAAATTGCAGCTCTTATCGCTGCTCTCCGGCGGGGAACGCGCGCTGACGGCGATTGCGATTCTGTTCGCGATGCTGAAATTGAAGCCCACGCCGTTCTGCATTCTGGACGAGATTGAAGCCGCGCTGGATGATGCGAATATCGGGTATTACGCGGATTATTTGAAGGAATACTCGAAGGGTACGCAGTTTATCGTCGTGACACACCGCAAGGGGACGATGGAGCGATGCAACAGCCTGTTCGGGGTGGCGATGGAGGAACAGGGCGTGAGCCGGATGGTGTCGGTGTCGCTGCAGGACTATCAGGAGTAAGGGAAAACTGAAAGGGGTATCACGGCGGACAAATCCGCCTGATGAAAAAGGAGGCTTTTTGCATGAGTGAGAACGAAAACAATCAGTATCGACTGCTGTCGCCGTGGGCGTATGTGGGCTATGGCATCCTGTTCACGCTTCCGGTCATTGGCTGGATTCTCGCCATCGTCTTTGCGCTGAATGACGACAACCTGAACCGCCGCAACTTTGCGCGCGGTTACTGGTGCATGGTGCTGGTGGTGGTTATCCTGTCGATTGTCGGGATGGTGATGGGCGTGTCGATCATGGATGGGTTCAGACGCTAGC
>ERZ780012.696-NODE-696-length-11927-cov-2.96445_pt1 | contig 11927 bp, 17 predicted proteins | sample MGYA00511869_ERZ780012 | MGnify/ENA primary metagenome ERZ780012 (study PRJEB29588, sample SAMEA2161608) | human gut metagenome | biome: human gut; feature: human-associated habitat; material: faeces | place: Denmark | collected 2008/2010 ... | reverse complement strand
GTCCGGCAACCCCAAAACCACCACAGGCGGTAAAGCACTCAAATTCTATTCCTCCGTGCGTATCGAAATAAGAAAAGCGGACACGCTCAAAGACGGCAGCGACATCGTTGGCAACCACGTCAAAGCAAAAGTCGTCAAGAACAAAGTCGCGCCTCCGTTCAAAGTCGCGGAGTTCGACATCATGTACGGCACGGGCATTTCCAACATGGGATGTGTCTTGGATTTGGCAGTCGAAAACGGATTCGTGCAAAAGAGCGGAAGCTGGTTCAGCTACAACGACGAAAAGATCGGACAGGGCAGAGATAAGGCCATGGAATTTTTGAAGTCCAATCCCGATGTTTACAAAGAACTCGACGCGAAAATCCGCGAAAAATACGAGATGAACAAGTGATTTGTCTTGTATAAACCCTTGATTTGAACAAAAATCGCTTTTCAGACACGAAAAGCGATTTTTTTTTGAGGCTCGGCATTGACGAAACACTACAAATAGTATATACTATATAAGACAAAACTATATATTGAAAACAATATTTGGTATAGATACAAAGTTTGGATATATAAATTGGGGCATTTCAGTTTTGAAAAAACTTTTATTATAACCGTATTTTTGCTTTCTCGTGTGGTTTTGATTATATATATGGAGGTCAAATATGACCGGGAATTTCAATTTTCTGATTGCTGCTCTCTCGCCGGGTGCGGCTGCAGGTATTGCGGCGGCATGCGCGATTATCGTCGGCGGATTGATCGGTTTTATAATTTACAGAGTTTATTCTCAAAACAAAATCGGCAATGCAAAACGCGAAGCGGCAAGAATTATCGAAGAAGCAAATCTCGAAGCAAAGACCATTCGCAAGGACGGTATGCTCGAGGCTAAAGAACAAATGAACAAAATGCGCGTGGATTTCGAAAACGAAACCAAAGAGCGCAAGCAAGACTGGCAACGCACCGAAAACCGCCTCGCTCAAAAAGAGGCGTCACTCGACAAGAAAGAGGACGCTCTTGACAAGAAAGACGCCGCTCTCGACAAGAAAATCGAGGACGTTGAAAGGTCGCAAAAACAAATCGAAGAAACCAAAGAACGCCTGAAGGGCATTGAAAACGAACTCAACAACGCCCAGGAAACCATGCAAAAGGAACTTGAAAGAGTTGCCGGCATGACAAAGGAAGAGGCTTCGCAAGAACTGAAAGACGCACTCTTGGACAGCGTGAAAAAGAGCAGTGCGAACGAGGCTAAACAGCTCATCCAAGAAGCAAAAGACAATGCGGTTAAAGAGGCTCAAAACATCATTTCGCAAGCCATTCAACGCTGCGCCGCCGACACCGCAACCGAAAACACCGTTTCCGTCGTGGCTTTGCCCAACGACGATATGAAGGGCAGAATTATCGGACGTATGGGAAGAAACATCCGCGCACTCGAAAGTGCGACGGGCGTAGATCTCATCATCGACGACACTCCCGACGTCATTACGCTTTCAAGTTTCGACCCCGTCAGAAGAGAAGTTGCAAGACTCACTCTCGAAAAACTTATCACCGACGGACGTATCCATCCCGCTCGCATCGAAGAGATGGTGGACAAGGTGAGAAAAGAAGTCGAGGCAGGCATCAAGGAAGCCGGCGAAGAAGCCGCGTTCGAAGTGGGCGTGCACGGATTGCATCCCGAACTCATCAAGATCCTTGGCAGACTCAAATACCGCACGAGCTACGGACAAAACGTGCTCAAACACTCAATCGAGGTTGCATCCGTCGCATCCGTTATGGCGGCAGAACTCGGCATCGATCCTCGCATCGCAAAGAGGGCGGGCTTGTTGCACGACATCGGCAAGGCAATCGACCACGAGTTTGAAGGTACGCACATTCAACTCGGCGTCGAGATTGCAAAGAAATATCGCGAAAGCAACGAAGTTATCCACGCAATCGCCGCTCCAACCCCCCCCTCCCCACAACGACATCGAGCCGCAAACCATCGACGCGGTTCTCGTTCAAGCGGCCGACGCAATTTCGAGCGCAAGACCGGGTGCAAGACGCGAATCCGTCGAAACTTACGTCAAACGTATCGAAAAGCTCGAAGACATCGCAAAATCATTTGACGGCGTCGAACAAACTTTCGCAGTCCAAGCCGGCAGAGAAATCAGAGTTATGGTCAAACCCGAGCAAGTCAACGACGCAAACACCGTGTTCCTTGCAAAGGAGATTGCTCAAAAACTCGAAAACGAGCTCGAATATCCCGGACAAATCAAAGTCAACGTCATCAGGGAAGTTCGCAGCGTAGAATACGCAAAATAATCCTTTCGGATTTACGAAAAATACAATTGTCACGGTGCAAGCCCTATCAATTTTTGCGTAGAACTTGCATTGAGGCATATAAGGTGCTAAAATACTTGTATAAGGCTTTAGCGCACAACACAAAACACATATTTAGGAGAATATCATTATGGCACAAATTATGGCAGGCGATTTGAGAAAGGGCGTTACGTTCCTCTATGACAACAAAATCATGACCATAGTCGATTTCTTGCACGTCAAACCGGGCAAGGGCGCTGCTTTCGTCCGCACAAAAATGAAAAACGTCGTCACCGGCGCAGTGCTTGAACAAACTTTCAACCCCACCGAAAAATTTGAACTCGCACACATCGAAACCAAAACGATGGAATACCTCTACAACGACGGCGAATTCTATTACTTCATGGATGCCGACACCTACGAGCAAATTCCGCTCAACAAGAGCCAAGTCGAAGACGCTCTCAACTTCGTCAAAGAAAACATGAACGTCACCATGAAGTTCTTCCAAGGAGCTCCGTTCTCCGTCGAACCGCCAAACTTTGTCGAACTTCTCATCACCGTTTGCGAACCCGCAGTTGCAGGCAACACCGCAACCAACGCAACCAAGCCCGCAACCGTCGAAACAGGTTATGAACTCCAAGTGCCTATGTTTGTCAACGAAGGGGATACTATTCGTATCGATACTCGCACCGGCGAATACATGTCAAGAGTATAAGTCAACCAAACGACGAATAACTGCGTCAGAGCCATTGACACAAACAGTCATGTACGACCAAGTACACTCCTGTCTGTGTCACTGGCTCTTTCTTGTTCTACGCCGCTTGAGTTGACTTATACGAGGAATATACTGTCATAGTTTTTGCCACTCGTCACGTACGAAAAGTACGTTAGGCGAGTGTCAAAAGGGCTTTTTCGCGCTCTTCATCCGTTTCAGGCTCTTGACTATACTTCATCTTTAGATATATAACGTTTGCTCTTCATCCGTTTCAGGCTCTTGACTATGCTTCATCTGTTCTGGCGCACTTAGGCATATTAATGCGTGCTCTTCATCCTTTTCAGACTCTTGACGATAAGTCATAATTGTTTCGTTCTTTTTTTATCCAAATAACCGCACTTTTTACAAGAGTTTTTGGAAAATATAATCAATATTGTTTTTTTTGGTTCTCGTTATCTTTCATTAAGAAAAAAGTCTAAATTTGTCGCAATGCAATTTGCATTGCTTTGTCGGCATATAGTTTTGTATGCTTGTCGAGATAGTAGGGGACAAAATCGCAAAAATCGTCGGTGACGAGAAAAATATTTTGGAGTTGCGTTTGCGCATCGGCCGTCCTCTTGTCGTGTGTACTGCAGATGGTAAGAGGATTGCAACCTACAACGGCATGCCGTATATCGTGAGCCAAAAGGACGTTGACGACGTTTTGGCAAGAGCGACGAATATGTCCTTTTACAGCGCGTCGGAGGAGATGAAGCGCGGTTACGTGCCGTGTAAGCATTATCGCATAGGCGTGGGCGGAGAAGGCGTGTCGGAGGGCGGCAAGCTTATGAGCGTGAAGAACGTGGGGTATTTGGTCATCCGTATTCCTCATCAGATAAAGGGGATTGCGGACAAAATCGCAAGCGACGTGTTCGTAGGCGAGCGCGCAAGGAATACGCTTATCGTTTCGCCGACGGGGTGCGGGAAAACAACGCTGCTACGCGAGCTTGCGCGCATAGGCTCGAAGCGGTTTAACGTGGTTGTAATTGACGAGAGATACGAGCTGTGCGCCGTGTCCGACGGCGTTCCGATTCTCGATATAGGCGATTGCGACGTGGTGAGCGGCGTGCCTAAAACGTGCCCAAACCAGACGCTTACGAAAGCTGCGTGAGGGCAATGAATCCCGACGTTATCGTCACAGACGAGTTGTTCGGCAAAGAGGACGTAAAAGCGATTTCGGACGTCGTAAGGTGTGGCGTGAGCGTATTTGCGTCATTGCACGGCGAGAGTATCAAGAGCGTTGAGAAAAGCGATTTTGCGCCGTTACTCGACGTTTTCGAAGTCGTATGCGTGCTTGGAAGAAATCCCGTCGGGGAAATCGTAGAAAAACGTGTATGAGCGAAATTTTGAGGCTTGTCGCAGGCGGTTTGCTTGCGCTGATTGCATGCTATATCGGCGTGCTTATCAAAAGACGGTATGCAAAACGAGTGACGTTTTTCAAATCCGCTTGCGAGTTTTCCTCTTGCCTTGCAACCGAACTTTCGCTGAAAAAAACGCCTATGCCAAAGATAGCCTCAAAGTTTTTGCAGGGAAGGGAAGGAGAGTTTGAAAGTTGCGTCGAGTGCTGGATAAACCTTGCAAAGCGAGGCGGAGTTTATGCCTTTGAAAACGCAAACGTTTCGATATTGAAAACCGATGAGAAAAAACAGCTTGCGTCCTTTTTTTCTGCACTCGGAAAAACCGATTTGAAGGATCAGCTTTCCCACGTGGGATACTACAAAAATTTATTCGAGCAAAAGCAGAAGGTATGCGAGGACGAGAGCAAAAAACTTGGAAACACGTACTTCAAATTGTGCGTGCTTGCCGGCATTGCGATAATGCTTATTCTTGCTTGATCGAAAGCAAAAAATGCAAGCAAACGCCGGTGTGTAGAGTCAAATGAAACTCGGCAAAACGTAGAAAAATTCTTTGCGGCGTAGCCGACGACTTTGAGGATTGAGATATGGACGTAAACGTAATTTTGAAAATTGCAGGAGTAGGACTGCTCACGGCAATCGTGTGCGTGATTTTGAAAAAGAGCGACCGTGACGAGATTGCGACTTTTGCAACGCTGGCAGGTCTTATCATTGTAGCGGTGCTCGTGCTGGATATGCTGGGCGGATTGTTTGACACGCTAAAATCAATACTGGCACTTTATTGATACGATATAGTGATGTAAAGTGCTTGTATGTGCAACATTCGGTGAAAATGCAAGACGGAGCGGCGGAAGGAAAATGATATTCAAACTTGTCGGGATTGCTTTGACGGGCGTTGTCGTGGTGACGTTGCTCAAAAATTCAAAGCCTGAATTCAGTGTGTTTGCAACTATTGCAACAGGGGTTGTGATGGTGATAACCATGCTTTCCGCACTGCAAGAAGTCGTACTTGCTTTCGACTCCATCGTTGAAAAAAGCGGTGTAAACGACGAAGTGTTTTCGGCAGTGTTGAAGATTATCGGCATAGGATATCTGACGGAATATTCCTCGTCCGTAGCAACGGACGCAGGGTGCGATTCAATTGCGCAAAAATTGCAATTCGGTGGAAAAATCGTGATTTTTTTGATGAGTATATCAATTGTAAAATCTCTTGTGGACGTCGTGTCTACGCTTGTGAGTTCGATATGAAAAACAATTCGGCATTGCGTTTTCAAAAGGATTTTTCATGCAAAAAAAGTGCAAAAAAAATACTGTTTTTCGTTGCTCTTTTGCTGTTTTTTTGTGCGTTATCCATTGCTTTTACGTCATCGATTTTATACGAAAATATCGCCTATGCCGCCGACAAATCCGAAGAGGAAATCAAAAAGGAGTTCGAGGGGGACGTCAACGACGTAATAGACGGACTGGATCTCGACGCCATTCAAAACTTCTTAAATTCGCTCGGCGAAAACGAAAAAGAGGCAGTTTCGATCGATGACTTGAAAGCAACGCTGAAAGCACTCGTAAACGGACAAACTCAAAGTTTCTATCAAAATTTTTTAAATTTGCTTTCGAAATCGGCAGGGCGGTATTTCTTGTCCTTTTTGCCTAGCTTTATGACTATCGTGGTGATATGTCTGCTCAAAAACATGCTTTGCTCGCTAACCGGGGATTTTCTCAACACTTCAACGACGGAGGTTGTGCATACTGTGTGTTATTCGGCAATCGTAATCGTGCTTATGAGCGGAATTGTCGGCATAATAAAAACGGTAAGCGACACGATAAACGCCCTAACGACTTTTGCAAACGCGATTTTCCCGGTGCTGTTGACGCTGTTGTCGTCACTCGGCGCAACGGTGGCGGTTTCGGGATATTCGCCGCTCGTTGCGGTGCTGTGCTCGTTTGTTATGAAGCTCGTTGGCAGCGTGATTTTGCCTGCGTTTGTTGCATGCATAGTTTTTTGCGTCGTCGGCAATGTTTCAAAAACGGTGAAACTCGACAAACTTTCAAAACTTATCAAGTCGGCGTCGACTTGGCTTGTGGGAATAGCGTTCGGCCTTTTCGCGACTTTTTTGACGGTGCAGGGAGTGACGGGCGGCGCAGTGGACAAGTTTGGTTTCAACGTGGCAAAGTTTGCGGTATCCAGCTACGTTCCGGTGCTTGGCGGCTATCTTTCCGACGGCCTTGATTTGCTGACGGCATCCGTAGTGCTTGTCAAAAACGCGCTCGGCTATGTCGGAGCAATCGTGCTTTGTTCGATCGTGCTGTTTCCGATTGTCAAAGTCGTCGTATTTTCGCTCACGCTGAAACTTACCTCGGCGGTATGCGAGCCGTTGGGAGACACTAGAACGTCGAATTTGCTGTTTGCGGTGTCAAAAAACACCAACTTGCTCATAACCGCGCTTGCAGGTGTGGCGTTTGCGTTTTTCTTGCTTGTGATGCTTATGATTTCTTCTTGCAATCCGGGGGTGTGACGTGGCGGCGTGGATAATGTCTGTGGTCGGGGTGATTTGTCTCGGCGTTTTGGTGGAAATCGTGCTGCCGTCCGGCAAAAGCGCAAAGTACGTGCGCGGCGCGTTTTCGTTGCTCGTCGTGTTTGTGATTGCGTCGATAATTCCCTCGATAGCGAAAGCTGATTGGACGCTGGATTTAAACGACGTTTTTTCATCCGGCGAAGTCGAAACGTCAACGCTTGATTTGACGTTGAGCGCAAGCGAAAAAACTCGGCTTGCCTTGCAAAGCGAGGGCTGCGAGAGTAGGGTGGAGATAGAATTTGAAGCGACGGTTGTCAAAGGCGTGCGGATATTTGTTGAAAAATCATCGATAGACGGAAAACGCATCGTCGAAATCGTGTCGAAAACGCTTGCCGTTTCACCGCAAATAATACGCGTTATTTACAGTGAATAGACGCTTTTTTGCGCGCGTGCGCGCGGGCGCATGCGCGAATTTTGATGTACCTGCGCGTTCGCGCGCACGCGCGCGCAAAAAGCGCGAGAAAATACGCAAATTCCACACAAAAAATACTTTTTCGTTTTTCATAAAATCGGGCGGTGAGCATATATATTTTGATATGAGCGAAGGCATTGAAAAAGTCAAAGGCGACGTCAAGAGCGCGTTTGAAAAAATCAAAGGAATAAAAAACATAAAGATTATCGCTTTGATATTCATAATCGCAATCGCACTCATCATATACTCTAGCGTAGCCGCGGACAAAGAGAGCGAAAAGCAGTCTTTTCAAAACGACGACGAGACGCGCCTTGCAAGCATATTGTCGTCGGTCGAAGGCGCAGGCGAAGTGGAAACGATGATAACGAAATCGTCTGGACAAATCGTCGGAGTGCTGGTGATTGCCGACGGCGCAAACAATCCGATTGTCAGACTTCGACTTCTGAGCGCAACGGCAAGCGCACTCGGAGTGGACTCGGACACGGTGAGCGTCATGAGCCGCAAAAACTGAACCTATAGGAGGAATATATGAAAATGAAACCCAAAACAAAAAAGATAATCGTGTTGTCGGTTATCCTATTGCCGGTTATAGTTGCTTTGCTCGTTGCCACGGGCGTACTAAACTTTGTGCTCAGCGACAAGTTGAACAAGACGTCCACCGACGTCGCCGGACAACAGGACACCGTGACGCAAACGTTTTTTGCGGCGGCAAGAAGCGACCGCGACGCTACGAGAGAGTCGGAATTTTTGTATCTTGACGCAATCATGAATTCCGAGGAAAGTTCGGAAAAAGCAAAGACAACGGCGCAAGAGCAAAAAATGTTGCTCGTCGAGAGAATGGAAAAAGAACTTGCGCTTGAAACTCTTATCAAAGGCAGAGGATTCGACGACGCAATCGTCACCATCGGCGACAAAGGCGTGAGTATCGTCGTAGGCGAGAGCGAATTAAGCCAAGAACAAGCCAATCAAATACTTTCCGTCGTGGTTGCCGAAACGACTTTCAAAGCAACCGACGTCAAAGTGATTCCTTTCAACTGACATGGGGAGGGGACGCGCCGCAAAGCGTGCCTTTGCGGCGCGGTGATATTGTCTTGAAAGATTGCGGCAATCGTCGCAATCTTTCATATTTTCATATTAGTTTTCGTTTGAGTAATACTATTGTTTCAAAAGGCAATTGTCAACCAAAATAATTTTTGCGTACGGTTGATATAATTTTTTGCGTGTGATATAATAATTTGCACGGAGGCAGAATATGGCAAAAGATAAATCATCCGTATTAAACGAAGTTTTGGTTTCGCTTGCAACCGAGGCTGCGCAAGACGTGGAGGGCGTGCACCTTCTCAACTCAAAGCGCAATTGCGGCGCAGTATCCGTTTACGTTTTGCCAAACGAAAAAGTTGCGGTAGATCTTTTTGTGAGCATCGACCTCGGTTACACCGTACCCTCCCAAGTTGCAACTTTGCAAGAAAAAGTCAAAAATCAAATCGAAGGCGCAACCAAGTTTAAGGTTCAATCCGTAAACGTTCAGGTTGTCAACGTAAACGTGGCGCAATAATCATGAGAAGAGTAGCAAGAGAAAACGTATTTAAATTGGTGTTCGAATACACCTTCTACGGCGCGGTGAACGAGTCCACTTTGGAGCTTATGCTTGTGGACAGCGATCTTACCGAAGACGACAGACAATATATCAACTGGATACAAGCTCGAAAGAGTGTATCGTCCCGACTATGCGGTGTTGCTTGTGGCAACGTACGAACTTTTGGAACATACCGCGCCAAACGCAGTCGTAATCAACGAAGCGGTTGAGCTTTCAAAGAAGTACGGTACGGACAAATCCGGCTCGTTCGTCAACGGTGTGCTTGCCAAGATAGTGAAAGATATTGACTAATCAAAGAGAATTATCCCGAAATTTTCAAATACTGCGAAAATGATGTGCAAATGTTTGATATTTCGGGATTTTTTGACTCAAAATAAACGTAAAAATGCCGAAAAATCGGTGTTTTACTGCAAAAAAGGTGTATAAAGTGTCGATTGTGTCAGATAAAACCCCATTTTCTGAAAATACGATTTCGGTTAGCGAAGTAAACGCGACGATAAAAGCCTGCATCGATGCCCCGATATTCAAGGGATTGGAGGTTTTCGGCGAGATTTCGGGCTACAAGTTTTCCGGACCGCATGCGTACTTCACTTTGAAAGATAAAAACTCGCAACTTTCTTGCGTGTGCTTCTACGCACAAAAAACGTATGTCCCAAAAGACGGCGAAAGCGTCATCGTGCGCGGCTCGCTTGACTATTATGTCAAGGGCGGCAGACTGTCTTTGCAGGCAAGCTCGATAACTCCCGTCGGACAGGGTATGTTGTTTTTGGAGTTTGAAAGACTCAAAGCAAAATTGCAGGCGGAGGGACTATTTGACGAGGCGCACAAAAAACCGATTCCTCAATTTGCGAAAAACGTATTGGTCGTCACGTCAAAAACCGGTGCGGTCATAAGAGATATCGTTACGACCGTTCGCCGCAAGAATCCCGTCATTGATATCGTTGTCAAAGACGTGCGCGTGCAGGGCGAAGGCGCAGGCAAGGAAATAGCGAAGGTGCTTGAGAGAGTGGACAATCTCACGACGAAACGCTTGTAAGAGCGGTGTATAAAATGAAAACCCCGGTGGTATCTGCCGTGGGACACGAAACCGATTTTTCGCTTTGCGATTTCGTTGCGGACAAGAGAGCGGCGACGCCGACCGCTGCGGGCGAGCTTGTGGCTTACGATTATTATGCGCTTGCGGACGAACTCAGACAAAATATGCGCAGACTCACCGTCAATGCGACAAGGACGTATGAGAAAAAGAGTTCCGCAACGCAAATTTGTTGCAACAAACTTCGCAGACTGGCATCCGAATTTTATTTGCAAAGAGGGCACAAAATCGAAGTGCTTATGCAAAGGGCAAAGTCGCAAATCGAGAGGAAGTTCGAGATTGCGGATGCGAGGGTGGACAAAGCCACGGCATCGCTTGACAATCTCTCTCCGCTCAAAACTTTGCGAAGAGGATATTTCAGACTTCAAGCGGACGGCAAAACCATCAACAAAGTTGCAAATCTCAAAATAGGCGACACGGTCACCGCAACCGGCTCCGACGGCTCGATATGGGCGCAAGTGAGCAAAATAGAAATTTCCGAGGAGAAGAAATAAATGGCAGAAATCAAAAAATTTGAAGACGCGCTTCAAGAACTCGAAGCAATCGTAAAGAAACTCGAAGGCGATATTCCTCTCGACGAAGCAGTGAAGGCTTTTGAAAAAGGAATAGAACTCAGCAAGGTTTGCATTGCCGACCTCAAAGCCGAAAAAGGCAAACTTTCCCTTTTGGTCGACGACATCAACAACCTCACCGAAGAATTGAAACTCGACTGATTATGAAAATTTCGACAATTGACAAAAACGAATTTCTTTTTGCGTTCGAACAGTCGCTCAAAGACGCGATAGGATATGACGATAACGTCATCGACGAGGGTATGCGCTATGCCGCTCTCGACGGCGGAAAAAGAGTGCGTCCTCTTTGCGTGTATTACGGCGCGCGCTCGACGGGCAAAGACGCCGAAGTAGACGAAGTCGTGAGCCTTGCGGTTGCGGTTGAACTTATCCACAACTATTCGCTCGTCCACGACGATTTGCCGGCAATGGACAACGACGATTATCGCAGGGGCAAACTTTCCGTTCACAAAAAATTCGGACACGCAAACGGGATTCTCATAGGCGACCAACTTCTTACGCTTGCCTCATGCGTGCTTCTCGACGGCGCAAGAGCGTTCGGCTCGCACTTTGCAAGAGCGGCGCAAGAGATTGTCGTTGCGGCAAAACGTATGGTTGTCGGTCAAGCAAACGATTTGCAAGGTTGCGAGTGTGCCGATAGTTTTCTTGAAATGTACTCTCAAAAAACCGCCGCATTGATCGTGGGTGCGTTCGGCGCAGGCGCGATTTGTGCGGATGCGGACTTCGAACAGATCGAAAGAATAGGAGACTACGCAATGAACGTCGGTATAGCTTTTCAGCTTGCGGACGATTTGCTGGACGAAGACAAAAACAGCATTGTAGGGGTGTGGGGCAAAGAAAAAACGCACGCACTTCTCGAAAGCGAAACGCAAAAGGCAATCGATTTGGCAACAACCTTTGCAAACGCCAAAGAATTGTCCGATTTTGCCACGGCGTTGTGCGGTAGAAAAGAATAGACCAAATAATATCGCAAACTTGCAAAAAAAGGTTGCAAAATTAGATTTTGTTTGATATATTGTTAAAGCAATCGTGTGCGGGAGTGACTCAGTGGTAGAGTGTCACCTTGCCAAGGTGAAAGTCGCGGGTCCGAATCCCGTCTCCCGCTCCACACAAAGCAGGACGGTATGAATAGAAAATCTTGTGGGTTGAGAAATCAATTGACGGGATTCGCTTCACAAAGTGAAGTGCGATGAAATCGCAGACACGCGAAGCGGGTTCGCACCGCAAGGTTGCCGCACAGGCGGCCACACCGTCTCCCGCTCCACACAAAGTATCGGCATCACTCGATACG
>ERZ780012.690-NODE-690-length-11963-cov-4.57793_pt1 | contig 11963 bp, 9 predicted proteins | sample MGYA00511869_ERZ780012 | MGnify/ENA primary metagenome ERZ780012 (study PRJEB29588, sample SAMEA2161608) | human gut metagenome | biome: human gut; feature: human-associated habitat; material: faeces | place: Denmark | collected 2008/2010 ... | reverse complement strand
AGGACCCCGCAGCCTGCGGCGGAGACCAGCTCCAGCAGATCGGCATTGCGGCTGTCGCCCAGCAGAAAGGAGAGCAGCAGCACCGCCAGCAGAAACACAAAGACCGCCATGTAGCTGTGCGCGATCTGGGTCAGCAGCTGAACCGGATGGACCGGCAGCAGCGAAAGCAGCGCCCCGAGCGGGTCCTGTGCAAATGCCTCCGCACTCTGCGGTGCGGCTTCCAGATACGGCTGCCACAGCTCCTGCCCGGGCAGGCCGGAAAGCAACGTCGTCATGGGCCATTTCACCCTCCCAAGCTCCAGATCTTCTGGCAGATCTCCTCCAAAAGCGGCCATGCAGCCCCCAGCACGAGGCAGCGCCCGGCAAACCCGGCGCACCAGCCAAGGGAGCTTGCCCCGGCCTCCTCGCAGAAGGTGCGGGCATAATCCGTCACCAGCAGGATGCCTGCGCAGCGCAGAAGGCACACAAAGGCCTGTCCATCCACCTGGCGGCCCAGAACGACCACCCGCTGCAGGAGCGATTGCACCGCGCCGCTCAGCTGCAGCAGCAGGAAAATGACCGCTGCAATGGAGACCAGCACCGCATAGACCGGGGCGTCCTTTTGCAGAAAAAGCTGGGCCACCGCCAGCACGATGATGGCCCCTGCGACCATACACGCCGTGCTCATAGCGAGAACAGGGATTTGATCGTGACGAACAGGGTGCTGATCTGCTTTACAAGGATGGACAGTACCACCACCAGCCCGGCCAGCGTTGTCATCATGGCCTGATCTTCCCGCCCGGACCGGATCAAAAGCTGGTTGAGCACCGCCACGATGATGCCGATCGCCGCGATCTTGAACACGAGATCAATTTCCACCTTTTCGTCCTCCCGCTTTCAGAAAAAGAAGATCGCCAGCACCATACCTGCTGCCAGCCCCAGCCGGTGCGGCAGACCGGCCCGGGCATGGGCCTGCTGCTGTGCCTGCTGCAAAAACTCCTGAAACCGCGCGATGTAGTAATCCAGCCGTTCGCACTCCTGCTCGGCGCTCGTCCGCCCAAGGCCGGACATGCACTCCGCAAAGCAGGCCCGTTCCGCTTCAGAGAGTGCTTTGGGCGGGGCAAGTGCCTGCAGCGCCCGGGGCTTTGCGGGCGTTTCCAGCAGGCCTTCCCGCTGGAGCTGTGCGTCCAGCTGCGTCAGGTCCGCCCGGCGGAACGCGATCTCCTGCCGGATGCGCTGCAAAAGCCGGATACTCCATTCCAGCGCACAGAGCCGCTCCCGCGTTCGCTGCTGAAATGCATCGCCGGTCAGCCAGCCGCACAGCGGCAAAAGCAGCGCGCCGAACACGCGGAGCATCATGGCTCCATCACCCGCACTTCCTGTATCTGCCCTGGGGTATTTCGCCCCCGCAGCAGCACAAGGACCCGCAGCATCCCGTGCTGCTGTAAGTACCGCACCTGCGGCCGCCGGAAGGCATCTTCAACCCCGGCAGCGTGGACGCTTGCCACGAAGTCCACCCCGCCGAAAAAGCCCTGCTCCAGCGCCTGCGTTTCTTCCAGTGAGCCCAGCTCGTCCAGCACGATCACCTGCGGGCCCAGCGTGCGCAGCGCCATCTGCACCGCAGCCGCCTTCGGGCCCCCTGCCAGCACATCCGCGGCGGCCGGGCGCAGCGTGTGCCCCGCCGGGAAAAGCTCTCCCCGCTCGTCCACGACGGCCGCAGCGCAGTGCAGCTGTTCCAGTGCAAAAACGATCTGGCGCAGCAGGGTCGTCTTGCCGCTGTCCGGTTCACCGACCACCAGCATCCCAACAAAATGCCCCTGCAGAAGCTGCCGGAGTTTCTCCGGGAGAACGGCCGAAACCACGCGTGCGATGCGGAAATTCAGTGAAGTGATCTGCTGCAGAATAAGCTGCCCGTCCCGCTCCGTGAAGCGCCCCGCCACCCCCACCCGGCACCCGCCGGGCGCGGTCAGAAAACCTCGCGCAAGCTCTGCCTGATGGGTGTGGACCGAGCCGCCGCACAGGGTGTGAAAGATCTCCTCCATTTGAAGGGCCGTCAGCCGCAGCCCGCGCAATGCGGCCGGGCAGTCCGGCAGCGTTTCGGCTGCGCATTGCCGCCCCGCAAGGGTCAAAACGATGCCGCAGCCTGTCCGCAGCCGAAGTTCATGGATGCGCCCGGCCAGCGTCGGCGGGATATGCAGCAGCGGTTCGGCAAGCCAGGTGGGCAGCGCACGCACCGCCTGATAATACTCGTCCATTTTGGTTTCCCCTTTCTGCGAACACTTTGCTACGAGTATATGCGGACACGCCCTGCTTAGAACTGCCAACAAAAAACTCCCCGGCAGACCGTTCGTCCGCCGGGGAGTTTGCTTCGATTCAAATGCTATCAGGTGTTGTCGTCCCGGATCATATCCAGGAATTCCTGTTCGGTCAGCACCGGCACACCCAGTGCCTGTGCCTTGGTCAGTTTGGAACCGGCCGCCGTGCCTGCCACCACATAAGCCGTCTTTTTCGAGACCGAACCGCTGGCCTTGCCGCCGTTCTTCACGATCAGGGCTTCGGCCTCATTGCGGGAAAGGGTCTCCAGCGTGCCGGTGACCACCAGCGTTTTGCCCGCCAGTTTGTCGCCCTTGGGCTCGCCCTTCCACTGCATGTTCAGGCCTGCATCGGCCAGGCGGTGCACAAGGTCCGTCGTGCCTTCTTTTGCAAAGAACTCCACCACGCTCTGGGCCATCACGCCGCCAAAACCGTCGATCTCGCTGATCTGTTCGGCGGGCGCTTCCCGGATGGCCTGCAGCGTGCCGAAATGCTCTGCCAGCAGTGCAGCCGCCTTATCGCCGATGTTGCGGATGCCGAAGCCGAACAGCAGTTTATCCAGATTGTTCTGTTTGGACGCTTCGATGGCGTTCAGCAGATTATCTGCACTCTTTTCCTTGAATTTGTCCAGCGTCAGCAGTTGCTCCCGGGTCAGGGTGTAGATATCCGCCGCCGAGTGCACCATGCCCTTTTCCACCAGCTGCGTTGCCACAGCAGTGCCGAGGCCGTCGATGTCCATCGCGTCGCGGGAAGCAAAATGAATGATGTTGCGCAGGGATTGCGCCGGGCACTCCGGGTTGACACAGCGCAGGGCGGCCTCATTTTCCAGATGGACCACCGGTGCCCCGCAGGAGGGGCAGACCTTCGGCATCTCGTAGGGTTCGGCATCCTCTGCATGATGGGTCACGCCGATGACCTCCGGGATGATGTCCCCGGCCTTCCGCACCTGGATGGTGTCGCCGATGCGCAGCCCGAACTGCCGGATGAAATCTTCGTTGTGCAGCGTTGCGCGGGCGACCGTCGTGCCCGCAAGAAAAACAGGATCGAAACAGGCAGTGGGGGTCAGCACGCCGGTGCGGCCCACCGTCACTTCAATGCCGCGCAGAGTGGTCTCCTTGACTTCCGGCGGGTATTTGAACGCGATGGCCCAGCGCGGAAATTTGTTGGTGGAGCCCATGAGGTCGCGCTGCGCGAAGTCGTTCACCTTGATGACAGCACCGTCCATGTCGAAATCCAGCTTTGCACGGTTCTGTCCGATCTGTTCGATCTCGGCAATGGCGGCTTCGATGTCGTGCACCACATGGTAGCGCGGCGAGACCGGCAGCCCCAGGCTCTTGAGGTAATCCAGGCTTTCCGAATGCTTCGTCAGCGTTTTGCCGCGGATCTGCTGCACATTGAACACAAAGATGGAGAGCCCACGCTTGCCGGTGATCTTGGCGTCCTTCTGGCGCAGGGAACCAGCCGCAGCGTTGCGCGGGTTCTTGAACGGGGCTGCGCCCTGCAGCTCCTGCTCGGCACACAGCTTTTGGAATGCCTCGTGGGGCATATACACTTCACCGCGCACTTCCAGAAATTCCGGCGCGTCTTTCAGCTTTTTGGGGATGCTGCGGATGGCGCGGACGTTGGCGGTCACGTCCTCGCCCACCACGCCGTCGCCGCGGGTGGATGCCCGGACAAGTTCACCATTTTCGTATTCCAGGCTGCAGGAAAGACCATCAATTTTGATCTCCACCACATACTCCGGTTCTACCCCGGCTTCCCGCACGCGGCGGTCAAAGTCCCGCAGTTCGTCAAACGAAAAGGCGTCCAGAAGGCTTTCCATTTTGACCGCGTGAGTCACCTTGGGCAGTTTGCTGCTGGCCGTGCCGCCGACCTTCTGGGTGGGTGACGATGCCGTGACCAGCTGTGGGAACTGCGCCTCCAGCGCTTTCAGTTCCCGGGTCAGGGCATCGTACTCAAAATCTTCCAGCTCCGGCGCATCCTGATCGTAATACAGCCGATTGTTCTTTTCAATGACCGCGCGCAGTTCTTCCACGCGCTTTGCTGCCTGTTCCAGTTCCAAATTCTCCACGCTCCCGCTCTCCATTTTCCGCTGCCGCGTTGGCACTGCAAACTGCAAATGCGGCACAAAATCCATTTTAATTAGTATACCACATTGCGGCGCATTCCGCAAAGGAGTACGCTTTGTATAAATCAAATTTTCTGCTGGTTTGAAATCGTTTTCATTTGTACACTTCAGTTGATTTTAAATCAATCCGCAAAGATACTCTTTGTTTATACATCACAATTATTGTCGCATCATCGTTCTTATTTTACCATTCTCTGCTTGTGCTTTTCAGTAATTCCGTTTGACAAAGATGCTGTTTCTACGCAAACTGCAGCGTTCTTTCCTTCTGCTGCCGCAGCAGAAAAAAGGCACAAAAAATCGCCCTTCCGGTTTCCCGAAAGAGCGATTCAAACATTTTATGAAGTTGTTTTACGTGATCAGATACTGATGGTGTTGCACACGTCGATCAGCACCGGGTCAAGCGTCTTGGTCATTTCGAGCGCTTCATCCACCGGGTAATCCACCAGCTTCTCGCCCTTCATGCCGACGATGCGGTTATACTTGCCCTGCTCCAGCAGGCAGACGGCGTGGTAGCCCATTGCGGAGGCGTTCACGCGGTCACGCAGCGTGGGAGAACCGCCGCGCTGGACGTGGCCCAGAATGGTGGCGCGGGAGTCGATGCCGGTGCGGGCCTGGATCTCGTTGGCGATCTCCTGTGCATGGCCGACGCCCTCGGCAACGATGATGATGAAGTGGCGCTTGCCGGTCTTCTGGGTCTCAGCGATCTTGTCCAGAATGTCGCGCTGCATATCGAATTCCTTCTCCGGCAGCAGGACAGCCATAGCACCGGAGGCAATGGCCACATTCAGGGCGATGTAACCAGCGTTGCGGCCCATGACCTCAACCACACTGCAGCGGTCGTGGCTCTGGGTGGTGTCGCGCAGCTTGTCGATCATCTCCAGTGCGGTATTCATGGCCGTATCATAGCCAATGGTGTAATCGGTGCAGGAGATATCATTGTCAATGGTGCCGGGCAGACCGATCATCGGGATGCCGCGGTGTGCCAGCTCACGGGCACCGCGGTAAGAGCCGTCGCCGCCGATGACCACCAGAGCATCAATGCCCAGCTCACGGCACTTCTCTGCGCCCTTATCCTGGCCTTCCTTGGTCTTGAACTCCAGGCAGCGGGCAGTGTACAGAATGGTGCCGCCGGCAGAAATAATGTTCGACACGCTGCGCAGGTTCATCTCGAAGCACTCGCCGTTCAGCAGGCCATTGTAGCCGCGCTGAATGCCGATCATGCGATAACCCTTGTGCAGGCCCGTGCGGACCACAGCGCGCACGGCAGCGTTCATGCCAGGAGCATCACCGCCGCTTGTCAGCACGCCAATCGTTTTGATCTGCTTTTCCATACGAGAGATTCCCTCCAATTTGTTCTTCATTTACCCATGAGCAGTTGTCCTCTATTTAACACCGCTCAAATGCTTTGCTCAAAGATATTTTAGATACCTTAAACTCGCCTTTGATAATTATATCACACTCGGCGGCATTTGAAAACAGCCAGCCTGTCGCTATTCGTGCACAGAAATGTCATTTTGTTGCAATATTCTCGGCACCGACCAGTCTTTCCAGCTCCTTGAAGAACAGCGGATGCCCCGAGGTGTACAGCCGCCGGGGCGCTGCCAGACGCTTGCCGGAGTCCTTCATGCAGAGGATCACCGGGATGTCGCCGTCGAAGATGGACAAAAGGTTTACCACCTTGGCATATTCCCTGCTCTCGCGGGACGGCAGACGGATATAGACCTTTTTCGCAGCAGTCTGCAGCGGGTCCTGCCGGCCGTGGTCCGGGCTGGAGGGGTCATAGTTTTCAATGGGAACGATGCTGTCCGCCAACAGCTTGGACACTTCGTCCTCGCGCACCGACAGGCGGCCGTCAATGACGACGACCGCATTTTCCCGCAGCGCATCCCGGAACAGGTCCAGAACCTTCGGGAAGACGATGACTTCCATGGTGCCGGTCAGATCTTCCACACTGGTAAAGGCCATCATGCTGTTGGATTTGGTGGTCATCATGCGGTTTTTGACCACTGCACACACGATGCGTACCCGTTCGCCGTCCTTCACATGGGCGTCCTCGCCGGTGAGCGCCTTGATGGTGTGGGACGCCACCTTTGCCGACTGCTCCCGGTAGGCGTCCAGCGGGTGGCCGGACAGGTACAGGCCGCTGACCTCTTTTTCCTGCTGCAGCAGCTCCTTGTGGCTGTATTCCGGCAGCTGCTTGATCTCGTAAGTGTCTTCGGAGGCGTCGTCCTGCGCTCCCCCGCTCATGACCGAGAACAGGTCCAGCTGGCCGTCCAGGTTGCGACGGGAGTCGGTCTCGATGCTTTTCAGGATGCCTTCCACCGCTTCCACATGGCTGTGGCGGTTGTTGCCCATGCGGTCGAAGGCACCGGCTTTGATGAGGCACTCCACGGCCCGGCGGTTCAGCTCGTTGCCGTGCATCCGCTTGCAGAAATCGTAGAGGCTGGTGTAGGGCTTGCTTTTCCGCTCTGCAACCACGTTTTCGATCAGGTTGCGGCCCACGTTCTTGACCGCATTCAGGCCAAAACGAATCTGGCCCTTGTCATCCGCCGTGAAGCCGCCGTTTGAGACGTTCACATCCGGCGGCAGCACCTTGATGCCAAGGCGGGCGCACTCGCCGGAATACTCAATGACCTTATCGGTGTTATCCAGCACGCTGGTCAGCAGTGCCGCCATGAACTCGCTGGGGTAATGGCACTTGAGGTAGGCCGTCTGGAATGCGACGTAGGCATAGCAGGCGGCGTGGCTCTTGTTGAAGGCGTAGGAGGCAAAACTGGACATTTCGTCGTAAATTTCGTTCGCCACCTGTTCCGAAATGCCGTTTGCCACACAGCCGGGGCACTCGTTGCCCGGGTCGGTGCAGCCATGGACAAAATGCTCACGCTCTGCTTCCATGACGGCGTGTTTCTTCTTGCTCATGGCGCGGCGGACATTGTCTGCCTGGCCGAAGGAGAAGCCCGCCAGCTCGCGGAAGATCTGCATGACCTGTTCCTGATAGACGATGCAGCCGTTGGTCACGTCCAGAATATGGGCCAGCTGCGGGGTCTTGTAGCTGATCTTATCCGGCTCGTGGCGGTTGCGCAGGTAGGTGGGGATGGAGTCCATGGGGCCGGGGCGGTACAAGCTGATCAGAGCGATGACATCTTCCAGATTTTGCGGCTGCAGGCCCACCAGCACCTGCTTCATGCCGGAGGATTCCAGCTGGAACACGCCCTCGGTGTCGCCCTGCCCCAGCATTTTATAGGTGTCCGGGTCGTCGTAGTCCAGCTTCTGGATGGAGAACTCCGGGTGGTGCTTCTGCACGGCGGTCTCCGCATCGCGGATGACCGTCAGGGTGCGCAGGCCCAGGAAGTCCATCTTCAAAAGGCCCAGTTCTTCGATCTCGGTCATGTTGGACGGGGTCACGGGCAGGCCGTCGTTGGTGGCCAGCGGCAGATAGTAGTCGGTGGGTTCCGGCGTGATGACCACGCCCGCCGCGTGGGTGGAAGCGTGGCGCGGCATGCCCTCCACCTTCAGCGCGGTGTCGATCAGTTCCGTCACCTGCGGGTCGGTGTCGTACATCCGCTTCAGCTCCGGCGAAACTTCCAATGCGCGCTTCAGCGTCATTTTCAGCTCCATGGGCACCTGCTTTGCCACGGCGTCCACCTGCTGGTACGGGATGCCCATCACGCGGCCCACATCGCGGATGGCGTTGCGGGCCGCCATGGTGCCGAAGGTGACGATCTGCGCCACATGGTCAGCACCGTACTTGCGGTTGACGTAGTCGATGACCTCCTGCCGTCGCTCGTAGCAGAAGTCCACGTCAAAATCGGGCATGCTGACACGTTCCGGGTTCAAAAAGCGCTCGAAGATCAGGTTGTAGCGGATGGGGTCGATATCGGTAATGCCGACGCTGTAGGCCGCAATGCTGCCTGCGCCGGAACCACGGCCCGGGCCCACCGGAATGCCCTGACTCTTGGCATAGTTGACATAGTCCCACACGATGAGGTAGTAGTTGGTGTACCCCATCTTCTTGACCACGCCGATCTCATACTGCAGACGGTCTTTGTTGGCCTGCGGCACGTCGGGGCCATAGCGGCGCTCCAGACCCTCCCAGCAGAGCTTTTCAAAAAACGCCTGATTGTCCATGCCGTCCGGGGCTTTGTAATAAGGAATCTTGGTGTGCCCAAAATCAAAATCAAAGTTGCACTGCTCGGCGATCTTGGCCGTATTCTCGCAGGCCTCCGGCACCATGGAGAACAGGTCGTACATCTCGTCCGTCGTCTTGACGTAGAACTCGTCGGTCTGGAACTCCATCTTGTCGGCGTCCTGAATGGTCTTTCCGGTCTGGATGCACAGCAGGATGCCCTGCATCTTGGCGTCCTCTTTGCGCAGGTAGTGGGAGTCGTTGGTGGCAGCCATGGGGATGCCGGTCTCCCGGGCCAGCTTGATGAGCTGCGGCAGGACGATGTTGTCCTCCTCCAGGCCGTGGTCCTGCAGCTCGATGTAGTAGTTGCCCTCGCCGAACAGGTCACGGTACCACAGCGCTGCAGACTTTGCACGTTCGTAGTCCCCTGCCAGAATGGCCTGCGGCACTTCACCCGCCAGGCAGGCAGAAAGGCAAATCAGGCCCTCGTGGTACTGTTCCAGCAGCTCTTTATCAATGCGGGGCTTGGAATAAAAACCCTCCACGAAAGCGGCCGACACCATTTTGATGAGGTTTTTGTAGCCCGTCTCGTTCTTGCACAGCAGGATGAGGTGGTTGTTGCCGTCGATCTTGTTCACCTTATCAAAGCGGGTGCGGGTAGCCACATAGACTTCGCAGCCGATGATGGGCTTGATGCCCGCCTTTTTGGCTGCCTTGTAGAACTGCACACAGCCGTACATGACACCGTGGTCGGTGCAGGCGATGGCATTCTGGCCGCACTCCTTCACCCGGTCCATCAGCTGGTCGATGCGGCAGGCACCATCCAACAGGCTATACTCCGTGTGGATGTGCAGATGGACAAAAGGCCGGGTATTCGGGGTGGATTCACTCATGCTTTTGCCTCCTGTTCCAGATTCTGCCGCAGCGTTTCGGCCAGTGCTTCCAGCTTTTTCATCCGGTGCGAAAGGCCGGATTTGCTCACGGGTGGGTCAAAGCAGCTGCACAACGCCGTGAGCGAAAGGTCCGGGTTCTGCATCCGCTTGGCGGCTGCTTCCTGCAGCACCTCCGGCAGGGTACGCAAGGCATCGTTTTCCTCCAGAAAGCGGATGGCTTTCAACGTCTGTGCGTTGGCCCGGGCCGTCTTGCCGAGGTTCGCGGTGTCGCAGTTGGTCTGCCGGTTGGTCTGGTTTCGCACCTGCTTGAACGCCTTCAGGGTGTGCATCTGCTCGGCTGCGTCTGCCGCACCCATAAAGCGCAGCAGCCGCTCCACATTGGCGCTGGCTTTGACGTAGATCAGGTTGATGCCGCTGCGGCGGGTGCGGTGGGGCGCAAACTCGTGCTCTGCCAAAAGCGCCTCAAAATCCCGCGCAAGGTTCGTGCGCGGGGTGAGAAACTCCAGATTATATTCCTTCTGCGGGTCGATGACCGTGCCGCTGCACAAAAAAGCTGCGCCAATGTACGCACTGACGCAGGTCTGGCAGCGGATGAGGCGGGGGTCGATCTGCAGGCTGGCCTCGCTGCCGGTGGTGCCGAACAGCTCGTGCATCCGGGCCACCTGCTCCGGTGCACGGATGTTGAACTCATACAGGATGCCGCTGGGACGCTGTTTTTCAAAGATCTCGCCCTGCACGCCGCAGCGTGCAAACAGCTGCTGGGCCGCCGCAGCGGTCTGGCGCTGTTCGGTCTGCAGCACAAGGCCCTTTGCATCAAAGTATTTTGCAAAGCAGGCGATGCCGTAAGCGGCGGCACGGACGCAGCAGTCCTTCTGGATGCTGCGCGCGGCGATCTCCTCCCTTGCGCGGGATGCGAAACTACTCATATTTCCTCTATTCTGTCAGCGGGTGGAATCCCGGTGCTGCACGCCCGGCTCGTAGCCAAGCTGTTTGCAGTATTCCGCGATCTTCCGCGCAAAGGTGATGGAACGGTGCTTGCCGCCGGTGCAGCCCACCGCAATGGTGAGCTGGCTCTTGCCTTCCTTGACGTACAGCGGCAGGGCATATTCCAGAAAATGCTCATAGCGCTTGAGCAGCTCCTGCGCTTCCGGGTGGCTCATGACGAAATCCACCACTTCCTGGTCAAGGCCGGTCTTGTGTTTGAGTTCCGGCACATAGAAGGGGTTGGGCAGGCAGCGCACATCCAGCACAAGGTCCGCTTCCGGCGGGATGCCAAACTTGAACCCGAAGGACATCACCGTCAGGCGCATGGCGCTCTTAGCCCCGCCGTTCTGCAGGAACAGATCGCAGATGCGCTCCTTGTTCTGCGCGGTGGAAAGCAGCGCCGTATTGATGGTGTAATCCGCCCGTTCCCGCAGCGGCTCCAAAATCTGGCGCTCCTTCAAAAAGGCCTCCCGCGTGGGGATGCCCTCTGAAATGCTGATGGGATGGCGGCGGCGGGTCTCGCTGTAGCGGCGCATCAGCACATCGTCCGGGGCATCCAGGAACAGGATCTTATAAGGGATCTTCTGCTGATCCAGCTGGTCCAGCGCACGCTCGATCTGCTCCCGGCTGCGGCAGCCGCGCACGTCCATGGACAGCGCCACCCGCTCCAGCTGGCTCTCGCCCGCTTCCGAAAACGCCGTGATGCTGGGCAGCAGCCCCGCCGGGACGTTATCAATGCAGAAAAAGCCGATATCTTCCAGCGCATTCATGGCAACCGATTTGCCTGCGCCGGACAGACCGCTGACGATCAACAGTTCCATGTCTATCCTTCCTTTTATTTTACAACACGAATTTCTTTTTCCAGTTCGTACCCGGTCTTTTCCTGCACGATGGCGCGCACTTCGTCGCACAGCGCCAGAACATCGGCGCAGGTGGCCCCGCCCAGGTTCACCACGAAGCCGCAGTGCTTCTCGCTGACGGCGGCCCCGCCGTGGCGATAGCCCCGCAGGCCGCACTGGTCGATGAGGGCTGCCGCAAAGGCTCCCGCCGGGCGCTTGAAGGTGCTGCCGGCGCTGGGCTTATCCAGCGGCTGTTTGTCCAGACGCTTTGCCATCAGCTCGTTCATGCGGGCCTTGATGGCTTCCGGGTCGCCCGGCTCCAGGCGGAAGCAGGCGCTGAGGATGCAGCCGCCGTTTTCTTCAAAGGCACTGTGCCGGTAAGAAAGGTCCAGCTCGGCCGCCGGGGCTTCCGTGATCTCACCCTCTGCGGTAAGGTACCGCACCGACTGCAGCACATCCTTCACCTCGCCGCCGTAGGCACCGGCGTTCATGTAAACGGCACCGCCCACCGTGCCGGGGATGCCGTAGGCAAATTCCAGGCCGGTCAGACCGTGTTCCAGCGCAGCAGTACACAGAGCCGAAAGCTTCTGCCCTGCCCCCGCCGTCACCTGCACGGTGTCCGCAAAACGGAGTTCCGTTTTCAGGGCGGTGGTGTCGATCACCGCGCCGCGGTAGCCCTCGTCGGCAAAGAGGATGTTGCT
>ERZ780012.689-NODE-689-length-11990-cov-2.45413_pt1 | contig 11990 bp, 10 predicted proteins | sample MGYA00511869_ERZ780012 | MGnify/ENA primary metagenome ERZ780012 (study PRJEB29588, sample SAMEA2161608) | human gut metagenome | biome: human gut; feature: human-associated habitat; material: faeces | place: Denmark | collected 2008/2010 ... | reverse complement strand
TGTAGATAAACGGTGCAAGGAATGCGCCTGCAAGTGCACCCCACGAAATACCCATAAGCTGTGCGATAAATGTCACGCCGCTCTTATACTGTACAACCGCGATCACTGCGGAGATTGCGATAAATACAACGATGAAGATACGCATAATAAATACCTGCTTTTTCTCTGTCATCTCTTTCACGATCGTGCCACGGATCATATCCAGTGTCAATGTCGAAGAAGATGCGAGCACCAGTGACGATAATGTCGACATGGATGCAGAAAGTACCAGGATTACAACAACCGCGATCAAAAACGGAGACAACTTCTCGATCATCGCCGGGATAATCGCATCATAGCCCTGTGCCGCGATGTCGATATCATACAGTCTGCCGAAACCACCGAGGAAATAACAGCCACCAGCTACAATGATTGCGAAGATTGTGGATATTAATGTGCCTTTTCCGATTGACTTCTCATCCTTGATTGCATAAAACTTCTGTACCATCTGAGGAAGTCCCCATGTGCCAAGTGACGTCAGGATCACAACACACAGAAGTCCAAAAGGATCCGGTCCGAAGAACGATGCAAATGCACCCGGTGTGGATGTTGCCTGCGCATCCTCTACTCGTGCCAATGCATCGATTGCCTGCATGAATCCACCATTTGATTTTAATACTGATGCAATGACCGCGATGATTCCGATGATCATGATACATCCCTGAATAAAATCATTGATGGCTGTTGCCATGTAACCGCCTGCGATCACATAGATTCCGGTAAGCACTGCCATCACGACGATGCAGACTGTATAATCCAGATGAAACGCCATCCCAAACAATCTTGAAAGTCCGTTATAAAGCGATGCTGTATACGGAATCAGGAATACAAATACAATCAAGGATGCTAAGATCTTAAGCATCTTCGAATCAAACCGGACACCGAAGAATTCCGGCATTGTCTTACTCTCTAAATGCTGGCTCATTGTTCTCGTCCGTCTGCCAAGTACATTCCATGCAAGCAGGGAACCGATAAATGCATTTCCAAGACCGATCCATGTGGAAGCAAGACCGAATTTCCATCCGAACTGACCAGCGTATCCGATGAAGATAACCGCCGAAAAGTATGAAGTTCCGTATGCAAATGCAGTCAGCCATGGTCCAACATTTCTTCCACCTAATACAAATCCATTGACATCGGTCGCATGCTTCCGGCAGTAGACGCCGACACCGATCATCACTCCAAAAAATATTACTAACATGATAATTTTAATCGCCATTTTCTCTCTCCTTTTTCTTCTGTCTGGTGATTGTAAATCCCGCTCGATTTATCCCTTCGTTTCTCCATTGCGTTATTGCGTAACGCTTTACTGTATTAAAGTAATCTGATTAAAAGAAAAGGGATGCCGACAAGCATCCCTGTCTCTTATCTTCTTTTAGTATTCAAATTTCTTCTCGAAGTAAGCCTTCAGATCTTCGATCTTCACACGCTCCTGCTCCATCGTATCACGATCACGGACAGTTACAGCGCCGTCTGTCTCAGACTCAAAATCATAAGTCACACAGAACGGAGTACCAATCTCATCCTGTCTTCTGTAACGCTTACCGATGTTTCCTCTGTCATCGAACTCACAGTTATATGTCTTTGCAAGCTCTGCATAGATCTTCTCTGCACCTTCGTTCAGCTTCTTAGAAAGCGGAAGCACACCGATCTTAACCGGTGCTAATGCCGGATGGAAATGAAGTACGGTTCTCATATCCGGCTTCTCCTCGGTTCCGATATTCTCCTCGTCATAAGCGGCACAGAGGAATGCAAGTGTCACACGGTCTGCACCTAATGATGGCTCAACAACATATGGAATATACTTTTCCTTCTTCTCATCATCGAAGTATTCCATTGGCTCACCGGATGTATTCTGATGCTGTTTCAGATCGTAATCGGTACGGTCGGCAATGCCCCAAAGCTCGCCCCAGCCAAATGGGAACAGGAACTCAATATCCGTTGTACCCTTGCTGTAGAAGCAAAGCTCCTCCGGAGAATGGTCACGTGCACGCATCTCATCATCCTTGATGCCAAGATCCTTCAGCCAGTTAATACAGAATTCTCTCCAGTAACGGAACCATTCCATATCTGTACCAGGCTCGCAGAAGAACTCCAGCTCCATCTGCTCAAACTCTCTTGTACGGAATGTGAAGTTACCCGGTGTGATCTCGTTACGGAAGGACTTTCCGATCTGACCGATACCAAACGGAATCTTCTTACGGGATGTACGCTGTACATTCTTGAAGTTTACAAAGATACCCTGTGCGGTCTCCGGTCTTAAGTAAACCGTATTCTTTGCATCCTCGGTTACACCCTGGAATGTCTTGAACATCAGGTTGAACTGACGGATACTGGTAAAGTTATGCTTGCCGCAGCTTGGACAGCAGATATGCTTCTCTTCCACATACTGTTCCATCTGCTCATTTGTCCAGCCGTCAATGGAACCCTCGATCTCGATTCCATTGTCAGTCATATAATCTTCAATCAATTTATCTGCACGAAAACGCTCGTGACACTCTTTACAGTCCATCAGAGGATCTGCAAATCCACCCAAGTGACCGGATGCCACCCATGTCTGTGGATTCATAAGAATGGCACAATCCACACCTACGTTGTAAGGATTCTCCTGAATGAACTTCTTCCACCATGCCTTCTTCACATTGTTTTTGAGCTCAACTCCAAGGTTTCCGTAATCCCATGTATTGGCAAGTCCGCCATAGATTTCAGAACCCGGATACACAAATCCTCTGTTCTTTGCAAGTGCTACGATTTTGTCTAAAGTCTTTTCCATATTTTGTAAACCTTCCTTCCTCTCGCACCGGAGTGTGCGGATTCTTATTATTTTTCGGTGTGACTTTCTTCACCATATGAAACAAACAACATTTTACAGGCTAATGGTTCAGATTGCAACCATATTTTTGAAATTCATCATACACCATGCATTTTTATGCGTCAGGCTTTTACAGGGATGATAGTATTTCCAGCGATTTGAATTCCCGGTCGATATATGCTTCCCGGAAACGGTCTGCCACGTACTTTAATTCTGCCATCGCCTCTTCACTTAACTGAAACGCATACAGCTTCGTAAGATCTGCCGACTGGATATATTGCAGAGTATAAATAAGTGTCTCGGATACCGTCCGTGTGAGCTTCAGCTCTTTTCCGCATGCCTCACACAGAAGCCCGCCTGCCTTCGCATTGAAATATTTCAGTTCCTTCTTATTGCAGCGTACGCATGTATATGCATGAATCCCCTGTCCTTCGATATCCATCAGCCGTACTTCGAACGCATAGCGGATCAGCTGATTGTCCACGGTTCCCTGTTCAAGTGCCTTGAGTGTCACATAGAGCAGATTGAGCTCATTCACACAATAGCAGCCCTCTCTCGTATAATACGACATAAATTCACACACATACGATGCATAGCACAGCTTCTCCATATCCAGAGGAAGTCCGGAAAAATATTCCCGGACCTCCGCTTTGACTAACGTATAGGAATCTCTTCCCGGAAATACGGTAAAAGTACCCATCACGAAGCTCTGGCTCGCCGCCCGGAGCTGGCTTACCGCCTTTCTGGCACCATTTGCAAACACTGTGATCTTTCCACGTTCCTTGGTCAGTATGACCAACCGTTTATCGTACTCCTTCACAAGTGTTGCATATAAAATTATACCCGTTACCTGTATTTCCTCACGCATTTTTTGTTATCTCTCTATTTCTTTTCCCGGTAATGACTCATCCGGATACGTATGGTAATATAAATCACAAGTACGATGGCCGCACCAACGAAAATCCATATCTGTACCGGCACATCCTCAATATTATAACACCGGACATTGATCCACATCTGATTGATTTCCTTATTCGCCGTATCATCAAAATACTGCATGACTGCACTCCGTTGCAGTACCTCCTGCGTCGGATACTGTGCAAACAACTGTCATAATATAATCTTCATTGGAATCATCCCCACAGAAGAAGAAACCAACCGGATACTCTGTTGTATCCTCTTCATCATCCTCTGCCTCATAATTCCATTTCAGATAATCATAGACTGTATCATCGTCACCACCACTGATTACCGATGTATAACCAATGTAATACATGTTACGCACCGCATTATCCGGACGAGACACAAAGTTTACAAACGCTTCCGCGGCCTGCTGTTTTTCCGCATCCTGTCCGATTCCGCTTTGCAGCATAACCCAGCCGTCAAACCACAGGTTCGTCGACTCCTCCGGCACCGCAAAATCCAGATAGAAATCATCCTCTTCTGCCTGATCCATCGCATAGACAGCATCTCCGGACCACTGGTAGTTTGCAACGACCTTTCCGCTGATCATGTCTGCTTTACCGCTGTCGGTCTCAAACGAATAAACATTGCCCTGCATATCCTGCAGGATGTCCTCCACATTCTCAATCGTATCGGAATCCACATCATTCATGATCTGCATCAATCGTTCCTGATAATCCGGTGCATTGCGGAGCGATTCATCCATCAGTTCGTCTTTTCTGTAAGAACCAAGTGCCACAAAATAAGAATCCCGGACATTATCCTTGATCGTAACCTGGCGCTTGAACTTGTCATTTAGAAACACATCCCAGGTAGATGCTTCCTCTTCTGTCATCTTCTCCGGATTGTAGAGAACACCGGTGACGCCCCACATATAGCCTGCCGCATATTTACTCCACGACTCACCGCCGATCTCATTTTCATCAAACGTATCCTTAATATAATCGGATACCCCGCGCACATAGTAATTATCCGGGTTGTCCGTATCATAAAAATCTTCTGAAAACGGCACCAGCTTCTTCTCTGCCATCAGCTTCATGATCATATAATCAGACGGACAGACAAGGTCATACACATCGCCGAGTGTCAGCTGGTTATACAGATCCTCGTTCGTACCGAAGCATGAATACTCAACCTCCACGCGCTTGCCGTACGTCTCGTAATACCACTCGGTGAAATCATCGACCATCGAATTCTCACCGAAGATCTCCGCACCATTTTCAAGCTCCATGCGTTCTTCTTCGTCCCAGTCACCAAGATCGATATATTCCTCCCAGTTGCAGACACGCAGCTTGATCACGTCGTCATTTCCCTGTGCGTGTGTGATCTTTGTTCCCGGCACCATCGCCAGAAATGTCATCATAGCTGCCGCCGCAACGGCTGTCACACGTTTTAACATCTTATTTCTCATTGCGGACACCTCCTTTTTCAGAGGTTGTCTTTCTGCCAGCCACATTCATGACAACCACTGCCAGAATAACGATCAGGAAGATCACTGTCGAAAGCGCCCAGAGTGCAGTTTTAATCTCTGTCTGTGAACCCTTGGTTGCATTGACAACATACGTACTGATCGTGTTAAACGTTGCCGGTTTTGTATAGCTTGCGATGAAATAATCATCAAGCGAAAGTGTGATTGCCAGCGCAAATCCGGATACGATACCCGGCATGATCTGCGGGATCACAACCTTACGGAGTGCCATCGACGGAGACGCACCAAGATCCATTGCCGCCTCATACAGACTTGCATCCATCTGCTTTAATTTCGGAACCACAGACAGATACACAAATGGCGCAGATAACACTACATGTCCGATCAGCAGCGGCACATAGCTTTCCTTATTCATGCCAAATGCAACGATCAGCAGCACGCAGATGGAAAAGCCGGTTACAACATCTGCATTGACAACCGGAATCTGGTTGGCTGTGTTAATAAAGTTCTTCGCAAGTTTCTTCGAATAAAACGCGCCAATCGCACCCATCGTTCCAAGGATTGTAGCAAGCAGAGATGAAACAAGTGCCAGAAGAACCGTCCCAACGATCATATCCCGAAGCTCACCCTTTGTGAACAGTGTCACATAATTCTGCATAGAAAATCCGTGGATCGAACCGATATTTCCGGAATCCGTAAAGCTGTATACCGCCAGAATCAGAATCGGTGCATAGATAACGAGCAGCATAAGAATCAAAAATAGTTTTCCAATCGTCTTTCTCATCAGATCAGTGCACCTCCTCTTCCCTCGTCCTCATCCGAGTATTTGTTCGTAAAGAGGGTGAAGATCAATATGATCAAAAGCAGAATCAGTGCGATCATTGATCCATTGTGCCAGTCGTAGGATGCAAAATAGCTTCCGATCAGACTACCCATAATATATGTGCTGTTATAAAGCATATCCAGCACAACATAGTTTGTCATAGATGGCAGAAATACCATCGTGATTCCGCTGATGATGCCAGGCACGGAAAGTGGCAGTGTCACCTTCAGGAATGTCTGTACCGGATTCGCGCCAAGGTCACCTGCCGCCTCTATCAGGCTTATGTCTAACTTCATCAGCGTCGTGTACATCGGCAGAATCATGAATGGAAGAAAATCATACGTCATACCGATGACAGAATTTAAAAACGGATGCAGGGCAAGATTTCCCTCTAACACCGTAAGTATCTCTTTTAATGCAGTGATACGCAATGTGAAATTGATCCACATCGGCATCACAAATGCAACTAAGATCACACTCTTATGCCGCATATTGCTGCGCGCTAAGATATACGCAATCGGATATGCAAGCAGTACACAGACGCAGGTCGTCACAACCGCCAGCGCAAAGCTGTACGCAAGTGTACCAATCGTATTCGGGCTCGTAAAAAATGCCGCCAGATTCTGCACGGTAAACTGACCTTGTCCGTTTGTAAACGCATAATATAAAAGAACAAACAATGGGGCTACTACAAACAGCAATAGAAAAAGTGCATAAGGTATACCCAGTCCGCTCTTTGCAAAACGTGAAGAACGCATACAATATCACTCCTTTTCTATTTCTTGATGGAAAACTGGATATGCTCCTCCGGAATAACCAGACTTACATAGTCATCCATATTCCACAGATATTCATCGTTAACGATGAAATCTTCATCCATATCCGTACGGACTACGTAGCTGTAATGATCACCCTTGTAGATCAGGTTGATGATATGTCCGCAGACGATACCCTCTTCCTCATTATCGCTCATGGAAATATGCCGTGGCTTGATTGCAAGCACGACCTTCAGTTTCTCATAATCAATCACGTCACCATGTGCATCTAAAAGCTCATGCGCGTCGTTAAACTTAGAACCCGGAATGATCTTCGTCAGATCACACTGGATCTTTCCATCAAAGATTGTAAGCTCATAATTCTTGTCTACATCACTCTCGATCTTATTCAGTGTGTGTTCCGGAATCATGATATGGATACCGTCCGGTTCCACATTCAGTCCAACCTGGCTTCCAACCGCTGCGGTCTTCGTCGACTGGATCACGATCTCGTTCTTGCCGGATTCCACTGTGATCTCATAATGGACACCCTTGAATACAACCGATGTAACCGTTCCTGTGATTGCACCATTCTCAGGCGTTGTGATCTCCACATCCTCCGGACGCACAACAACTTCCACCAGCCGTCCATGCTCGACATCATCCACACAGGCAAATTCCGCTCCACAGAAACGCACCTTGAGCTTGTCTGTCATGATGCCCGTAAAAATATTACTCTCGCCGATAAAGTCTGCAACGAATGCATTTTTCGGCTCATTATATATATCCTCAGGAGTTCCGATCTGCTGCATACGTCCTTCGGACATGACAACGATCTTGTCCGACATCGTAAGTGCCTCCTCCTGGTCGTGTGTTACATAGATAAAGGTAATGCCAAGTCTTTCATGCATACTTTTCAGTTCAAGCTGCATCTCCTTGCGCATCTTTAAGTCAAGCGCACCGAGCGGCTCATCGAGAAGCAGGATCTGCGGCTCATTGACCAGTGCACGCGCGATTGCGATTCGCTGCTGCTGTCCACCGGACAAGGTTGCTACCTTCCGCGTCTCAAACCCTTCTAAGTCTACCATCTCCAGAACTTTCTTTACCTTCCGCTTAATCTCGTCCTTCGGCAGCTTCTTAAGCTTTAATCCAAAGGCGATATTGTCAAAAATGTTTAAATGTGGAAACAATGCATACCGTTGAAATACTGTGTTGATCGGGCGTTTGTTTGGTGGTAGATTTCCAATCTCTTTACCATCTAGCAGTATTTCTCCCTCTGTAGGAATTTCAAAGCCCGCAATCATGCGGAGTGTTGTGGTTTTACCACAGCCCGAAGGCCCTAAAAACGTTACGAATTCGCCCCTTTTTACCGTAAGGTTAAAATCCTCTACAGCGACAAACCCATCCTCAAATGTTTTTGTGATGTGCTTTAGCTCAATAATGTTTGTTGAACTAGTGTTGTTTTCCAATAAACTCTCATCCTCCTTGTGTTCCTGACATCCTTATCCATGGCATTGGCGGATGCAGGCCAGATTTTTCTTTCGTATTCTCTACGAAAATGCATAAAAATATGCCTGTTTTTTCTTACAAAAACAAGCATATTTTATCAGATTCATATTCTATTTACAATCAATTTTTTAACGTCTGTGATATTTTCTGTCTTCCTCTTCATACTTCGGGGAGCACGTAAGCTGGACACCTATTTTCTTCAGGAGCTGCTCATCCACCGATGAAAGCAATACTGTCGAATGTGCCTGACAATTCTTCAATTTTGAGAGCTGCTCAATTGCAAGCTTTGCTTTTTCATCCTGTGCCGCCGTCGTGGAAAGCGCAATCAGAATCTCATCGGTATGCAATCTTGGATTGTGGCTTCCAAGATATTGGATTTTGAGTCGCTGAATCGGCTCAATCGCTTCCTTGGATACTAACTGTACTTCATGTGGAATTCCGGCAAGTACTTTAAGCGCATTCAAGATCGCAGCTGCCGATGCACCGAGCAGATCTCCGGTCTTTCCGGTTACGATCGTGCCGTCTGCAAGCTCGATTGCCATCGCCGGATGTCCGGTCTCCTCTTCCCTTGCCAATGCTTTCTTTGCCACCAGGCGGTCCTCCATAGAGACACCCGCCTGCCGCAGTAAAAGCTCTAACTTATTCTTGTCATCCTTCGACTGTCCGTAACGCTTTCTGTCACACAGGCACCGATAATACCGGCGGATGATCTCCTGTGCCGATGCATCGCGGCATACCTGATCGTCAATGATACAATTTCCAGCCATATTGACACCCATATCCGTTGGAGACTTATATGGGCTGCTTCCGGCAATCAGTTCAAACATTGTCGCAACAACCGGGAATATCTCGATATCGCGGTTGTAATTAACGGTTGTCTCACCATATGCTTCCAGATGAAACGGATCGATCATATTGACATCGTTTAAGTCCGCTGTTGCTGCCTCATAAGCAAGATTGACTGGATGCTTGAGTGGCAGATTCCAGATCGGGAATGTCTCAAACTTTGCATACCCGGCCTTCACGCCACGCTTATATTCATGATAAAGCTGAGACAGGCAGGTTGCCATCTTTCCACTGCCCGGTCCCGGTGCCGTGATGACAACAAGCGGGCGCTCTGTCTCGATATATTCATTCTTTCCATACCCCTCATCACTCACGATATGGGCAATATCACTTGGGTATCCAACAATTTTATAGTGACGGTAAGACTTGATTCCAAGCTCTGCAAGCTTCTTGCGGAAAAGCTCTGCCGATGCCTGTCCGGCATACTTTGTCAGACACACACTGCCAACATACAGTCCTACTGCCTGGAATTCGTCGATCAGGCGCAGCACATCCATATCATATGTAATTCCATAATCATCACGTACCTTGTTATTCTCGATATCCTCTGCACTGATCACGATCACGATTTCAGCCTGGTCTTTTAACTGTAACAGCATCTGCAGCTTCGAATCCGGCTGAAATCCCGGAAGCACGCGTGACGCATGATAGTCATCAAAAAGCTTGCCTCCAAACTCCAGATATAATTTATTATCAAACTGTGCGATCCGGTCACGTATGTGCTGTGACTGCATCTCTAAGTACTTTTGGTTGTCAAAACCGATCTTCATCTTAATTTTCCTCCCGATAACCGTAATTACGAAGTAAGGTATCGCTGTCTCTCCAGTCCTTTTTTACCTTTACCCATAGCTTTAAATTCACTTTCATGTCCAGCAGATTTTCCATGCTGATACGTGCTTTCGTACCAATCTTTTTTAGCATTGCACCCTGCTTTCCGATAATAATCCCCTTGTGGGAATCCCGCTCACAGATGATTGTTGCCTCAATATCTATGCAGCTGCCATCCGGACGTTCCTTCATCCGGTCGATCACAACGGCGATACCATGCGGAATCTCTTTGTCTAACTGGCGAAGTGCCTGTTCACGGATCATCTCCGCCACAATCTGACGTTCCGGCTGATCGGTAATCGTATCCTCATCATAAAACTGCGGTCCAAACGGAAGCAGCCGCTTTAACGTCTTAATCAGCTCCGCCTGATTGTGTCCGCGCAGTGCAGAAACAGGAACAATCGCATCAAAATCATGTACCTCTTTGTATGTGTTTATAGCATCTGCAACTGCCTGTTTATCCACGGTATCCGTCTTATTGATAACAAGCACCACCGGCGTATTTACCCTACTTAACACATCAATGATATGACGCTCGCCCGCGCCGATAAATGTCGTCGGCTCCACGATCCACATGACGATATCCACCTCATTCAATGTGGAGTACGCAACATTCATCATATACTCGCCAAGCTTATTTTTCGCCTTGTTGATACCCGGTGTATCCAGGAATACAATCTGTCCTTCATCATCCGTATATACTGTCTGGATCCGGTTTCTCGTCGTCTGCGCTTTGCTGCTTGTAATCGCAATCTTCTGTCCGATCAGATGATTCATCAATGTGGACTTTCCCACATTCGGACGTCCGATGATTGCAACAAATCCGGATTTGTATGTCGATAAGTTATCCATATGTTTCTCCCTGTGTATTGTACCTAAAATACGCTCTTTACTTCTGTAAATGCATCCTTCGCAGCTTCGATCCGCGCTTCATCACCGATTGCACAGATCACACCGCCATCGACAGCCGCTTCCACATATCCGGCAAGTCCACGGATTACTTCCGGTGTCGCACCAAGCACTTCATCTCTTGTCCGCTGCAGATCCACATCTTCAATTCCCATCAGATAACAGATCAGACTGAAATTACCCTCTGCGGATGGTGTAAGCGGTGCATCCATTTTACTGATTGCTCCGATAATATATTTCGTCATGTCTCGTTCGTCTGCGTCAAAGCTTCTCACATAGTCCGGTGCCTTCTTATAGATCTCATATGTCTCCAGCAGATTTGGATCACGATAGGAGGTAAAATATGCGTTACCGCTTCGATTGAAGCTGCACATACAACCGTAAGCACCACCCTTCACACGCACATTGATCCACAGATAATCGTATGAGAAGATACACTGCAATACATTCAAAGCGCCGGTATACCCATATCCACGTTCACAGAAATTACCGGCCGTCGCTACGTACTGTACCTGGCTTGCCGTCTTGAAGCCCTCGTTCTTTTTTACTACCGGAATTTCCTTCACATTCTCAAACGCCAGTCTTGTCGAAAGCTTGCAGGAAAATCCCGTCAGACTCTCAGTCAGCGTATCCTCCGGCTTCTTATCGGAAGTAAAGTTCACGAGCAGGGAATCTCTGCGCAGAAGCTGTCCAAGTACCTCCTGCAGATCAGCAGCCAGACCCTCATAGCGTTCTTCGAAATGATCATCCAGATCTGACAGATACATATAATAATCCACACCCTCTGTCAGTTCTTTCACAACACCTATTTTAGAAATATATGCCATTGCGCGTCCCGCCGCTGTTGTATGTCCGTTCGCAAGCAGATCGTCTTTCATTGCCGCACGCGTCTCCGCAATAATCTCCTTCAATCGCTTCTTATCCGAAAGCTTCGAGGTGAACAAAATCTCCTCAACTAATTCCATTGCCTTATCGAGCTGCGCATCCAACATCTTTGCACTGACGACAAAATGTGTCACATAACCGCCATATTCTTTCTTATTGGTGACCGTTGTACTGAATCCAATGCCACCGGTA
>ERZ780012.685-NODE-685-length-12056-cov-7.27348_pt1 | contig 12056 bp, 3 predicted proteins | sample MGYA00511869_ERZ780012 | MGnify/ENA primary metagenome ERZ780012 (study PRJEB29588, sample SAMEA2161608) | human gut metagenome | biome: human gut; feature: human-associated habitat; material: faeces | place: Denmark | collected 2008/2010 ... | reverse complement strand
GCTGCTGAGCAACTGAAAGAAGCCTGTCAGGGTGCAAATGTCACAATCAAAAAGGTGGAGTGCAAGGAAAAGTCCGAAAAGCCGCCTGCCCTCTATGACCTGACTACTCTGCAAAGAGATGCCAACCGCCTGCTTGGATTTACAGCCCAGCAGACCCTGGACTATCTGCAAAGTCTGTATGAAAAGAAGCTCTGCACCTATCCCCGTACTGACAGCCGCTATCTGACCAGTGATATGGCAGACAGCCTGCCGGTGCTGGTCAATCTGGTTGCCAACGCTATGCCGTTTCGCAAAGGGATCGCCATTACCTGTGATCCGCAGACGGTCATCAACGATAAGAAAGTAACTGACCACCACGCAGTAATCCCTACCAGAAATCTCAAGGATGCAGACCTTTCTGCCCTTCCTGCGGGAGAAAAAGCGGTGCTGGAGCTGGTGGCCCTGCGTCTGCTGTGCGCCGTAGCCCAGCCCCATATCTATTCGGAAACTGTTGTGATTGCAGCGTGTGCCGGTGGAGAGTTTACCGCCAAAGGAAAAACGGTGAAGCACCCCGGATGGAAAGCACTGGAGGACGCTTACCGTGCCAAAATGAAGGATGCAGAGCCGAAAAAAGAGGGCGCAGAGAAAGCTCTGCCGGAGCTGACCGAAGGACAGACCCTTTCGGTTGCTGCGGCAATCGTCAAAGAAGGCAAAAGCAGTCCGCCTCAGCACTTTACGGAGGATACCTTGTTGTCCGCAATGGAGACTGCCGGAAAAGAGAATATGCCGGAGGACGCCGAGCGAAAAGGTCTGGGGACACCGGCCACCCGTGCCGGTATTTTGGAAAAGCTGGTATCTGCCGGTTTTCTGGAACGAAAAAAGAGCAGGAAAACGGTGCAGCTTCTCCCTTCCCACGATGCAGTTTCCCTTATCACAGTCTTGCCGGAACAGCTGCAATCGCCGCTTCTGACTGCCGAGTGGGAGTACCGCCTGGGAGAGATCGAGCGCGGGCAGCTTGCCCCAGAGGAGTTTCTGGCCGGGATCAGCACCATGCTGAAAGATCTGGTGGGGACTTATCAGGTCATCAAGGGAACTGAGTATCTGTTCACGCCGCCCCGTGAGGTGGTGGGCAAATGTCCTCGCTGCGGCGGTGAAGTTGCAGAACTGCAAAAAGGCTTCTTCTGTCAGAATGATTCGTGTAAATTTGCAATCTGGAAAAACAACAAATGGTGGGCTGCCAAGAAAAAACAGCCGACCAAAGCTGTGGTGTCTGCGCTGCTGAACGATGGCCGTGTCCGTGTGACGGGGTTATATTCGGAGAAAACCGGCAAGACCTACGATGCCACTGTGGTTTTGGAGGACGATGGACAGTATGCCAACTTCAAGCTGGAATTTGACCAGCGGAAAGGAGGCAGCCGATGAAGCTCTCTTTAGTGGAACGGGAAACCATTCTCCTCTATAACCAGGCAGAACCAATGGCTGAGGTCTACACCCACGATCCCCATCTGATGGAGAAGCTGGAACTGCTGGCAAAAAAGCACCCCGACCAGATCATCCGAAAGGACGCCCATAACTTTACCGTCCCCAAGCGGTGTGTATCAGTCCGGGAGCCATACAGCGCCGAGCGTCGCAAAGCTGCCAGTGAGCGTGCGAAAGCCGCCGGATACCAGCCCCCTGTGAAAAAGTCCGGCAGTTAAAGGCACATGGCAGAGAATGTATTTGAAGCGGTCAAGCAGTCGGTCAGCACCAGAGAAGCGGCAGCGTTTTATGGGATCGAGGTCAAACGAAATGGTATGGCCTGCTGTCCCTTTCACGATGATAAGAACCCCAGCATGAAGGTAGACCAGCGGTTCCACTGCTTTGGTTGCGGTGAAGATGGGGATGTGATCGACTTTACCGCAAAGCTCTTTAACCTCTCCCCAAAAGAAGCGGCAGAGAAACTGGCACAGGACTTTGGCCTGATCTATGATAGTCAGGCCCCGCCCCGCAGGAGATATGTCCGGCAAAAAACCGAGGCACAGAAGTTTCGGGAGGATCGACAGCGCTGTTACCGCGTACTGTCCGATTACTACTATCTGCTGAAAAAATGGGAAGCCGACCGTTTTCCCAAAACACCGGAGGAAGAACCGCACCCCCGCTTTGTGGAAGCAATCCAGAAGAAAGCCTATGTAGAGTACCTGCTGGACCTTTTTCTTTATGAAAGTGAAGAAGAACAAAAGGCATGGATTGCGGAACACACAGCAGAAATCACACACTTGGAAAGGAGATTGAAAATCATGGCTGAGAACAAACCCACCAACCGAGAACGGCTAAGGGAAATCACAGATGGCATCGAGCAGGGCATCAAAGAACTGTTTGAGAGTGAAAAGTATATGCGCTATCTGTCCGTCATGTCCCGCTTCCACCGCTATTCGGTAAACAACACCATGCTCATCTATATGCAGAAGCCGGACGCCACATTGGTAGCCGGATACAATAAGTGGAAAGACCAGTTTGAGCGTCATGTAAAAAAGGGCGAGCATGGCATTACCATCATTGCCCCAACACCGTATAAGAAGAAAATCGAGGAGCAGAAGCTGGACCCAGATACCAAGGCTCCGATTCTGGATAAAGACGGAAAGATCGTCACAGAGGAAAAAGAAATTGAGATTCCCATGTTCCGCCCGGTCAAGGTCTTTGATGTGAGCCAGACCGACGGGAAACCTTTGCCGGAGCTTGCTTCCTCCCTTTCCGGCAATGTGCCAAATTATGAGGCATTCATGGAGGCCCTGCGCCGCAGCGCACCGGTGCCGATTACTTTTGAAGCAATGGCCGCTGATACGGACGGCTATTTTTCTGCTGATCATCAGAAAATTGCCATTCGTCAGGGCATGAGTGAGGTTCAGACGGTTTCAGCCACAGTACACGAGATTGCCCACAGCAAGCTCCATGACCCTAAAAAATATGAAATGCTACCGTCATGGAAGGTTGTGCAGGAGAGTGAAGGTGGAACCAAACATGATTTCAAGTTGGATTTTGCCACAGAAAAAGAAGCCGAACAGTTTGCTTCTGATATGGATTGGCGTTATGTGGACGAAAATCAGTTTGAATGGCGTCTTGCAGTTGAGGAAGATGCAACCGCAGAAAAACAGGCAATCAAAAACCGCCACACGGAGGAAGTGGAGGCTGAAAGCATCTCCTATGCGGTCTGCAAGTATTTTGGCATCGAGACCGGAGAAAACAGCTTCGGCTATATTGCAAGCTGGAGCCAGGGCAAAGAGCTGAAAGAGCTGAAAGAGCTGAGAGCCAGTTTGGAGACCATCAACAAAACCTCCGGCACTTTAATCTCCGACATTGAGCGCCACTATAAGGAAATCTGCAAAGAGCGCGGAATCGACCTTCATGCAAAGGCAGAGCCGGAAACCGCCCCGATAGAGCAGCCAACCAGCAATCTGACTTACTATGTAGCAGAGTGCATGGAATTTCCAAACCTCGGAGAATACCACGATAACCTGTCTTTGGAGGAAGCAATCCGCATTTATCAGGAGATTCCGGCAGAACGAATGAACGGGATCAAGGGCATTGGTTTTGAGCTGAAAGACGGAAGCGACTATGAAGGACCTTTTCCGATTTTGACCGGCCAGACCATTGACCTGGACAGCATCCAGGCAATCGACTATTACCGTGATAATCCTCTGGTGCAAAAAGCGGTAAAGGAACTGGCTGCGGCAATGCCGGAAATGGAAGTGCTGGGGGCGGACGCCAACCAGCAGGAGGCTTTGTTTCTGATTGACGATGCCACCTATCTTCATATCCAATCCTGTGACAGCGGCTGGGACTATACCCTTTACGATGCCGCGTCCATGAAAGAGCTGGATGGTGGTCAGCTGGATATGCCGGAGATTTCCCGCATGAAGGCAGTTCTCCAGATTTGTGATGACAACGATTTGGGCAGAGACTCGGTAAAATACGCACCGTTGTCCATGATTGAGACCTTGCAGGAAGCTGCCTACCAGCAGATGCAGGCAGAGGCCAGTCAGATGGCTGCTTCTTCCCAGCTGCCGGAAGCACAGGAGCAGGCACTGGATGAATACCCCATGCCGGATGAGCAGGTCTCCACACCAGATATGCAGGAATACGGCTACTCCTATGATGGGATGCTCCCTGTTACCAGAGAACGGGCGCTGGAACTGGATGCCGCCGGTTTGACCGTCTATGTGCTGCATGAGGACAATACGGAGAGCATGGTGTTTGACCCGCAGGAAATCATGGATCATGGCGGTCTTTTTGGCGTGGACCGTGAGGAATGGGAGAAAAGCCCTCAGTTCCACGAAAAGGTCATGGAGCGCCAGGAACATCAGCAGGAACGGGAACAGGCATTTCTTGCTCAGAACAGAGATTGCTTTGCCATCTATCAGGTGAGCCGTGACGATCCGCAGAATGTGCGCTTTATGAATCTGGATTGGTTAAAGTCACATGACATTTCCATAGACCGCAGCAATTATGACCTCATTTACACAGCTCCTCTGAGGGAGTCTAGCACGGTACCGGAGCAGCTAGAAAAACTATATGAGCAGTTTAATCTGCAAAAGCCGGCGGATTTTCACAGTCCTTCTATGAGTGTTAGTGACATCGTTGCGATCAAGCAGGACGGTAAGGTATCCTGTCATTACTGTGACAGTGTTGGTTTTACCCAGATCCCCGGATTCCTGCCGGAAAATCCGCTGAAAAATGCGGAGATGGCCGTGGAGGACGATTACGGCATGATCGACGGTATCATCAACAATGGCGCAAAAGAGCCTACGGTGGCAGAGCTGGAACAGCAGGCCCGCAGCGGTCAGCCCATTTCCCTGATGGATCTGGCTGCCGCTGCCCATCGGGAGGAACGGGAAAAGAAAAAGTCCGTCATGGAGCAGCTGAAAAGCCAGCCCAAGGCAGAACACAAAAAGACAGCGCCCAAAAAGAGTGCGGAAAGGGAGATTTGATATGGGAAACTTTACTTTTGAGGAAATGAACCTGATGTGCATTTACAATACCGGTAGCCGCACCGGACTGATCGACAGCCTGCGTGAGATGCGCGGCGAGCTGGCCCCGGAGGAAACCGAGCTGCGGGAGTTGACAGACAGCGCACTGGGCAAGCTCCAGGCCATGAGTGATGCCGAGTTTGCCGAGCTGGAGTTGTATCCGGATTTTGACCAGTAAACACTATAATCGCAGGGATGGGGTGGCAATATGCCACCCCACCTTTTTACCCCAAAACTGAAAGGAGGACAGAACACTATGCCAACCAAAGCTGAACTATATGCACAGATGGCGGAGAAGGTAACAACGCAGCTCACGGGGAGCTGGCAGGAATGGGCAGGGTTTCTCACCACTGCTTCCCGACTTTACAAGTACCCGTTCCATGAGCAGTTGATGATCTACGCCCAGCGTCCGGACGCCACCGCCTGTGCAGAGTACGATTTGTGGAATGAAAAGATGGGCCGGTATGTAAGGCGCGGCTCCAAGGGAATTGCTCTGGTGGACGATTCCGGGGACAGGCCCCGCCTGCGCTATGTTTTTGATATTTCCGACACCGGAACCCGTGAACATTCCCGCACTCCCTGGCTGTGGCAGCTGGAGGAGAGCCATTTGGATTCGGTGCAGGCCATGCTTGAGCGCACCTATGATGTTTCCGGTGATGACCTTGCCGGACAGCTCACCGAGGTAGCCGGAAAACTGGCTGAGGAATACTGGACGGAGCATCAGCAGGACTTCTTCTATATCGTTGACGGTTCCTTTTTGGAGGAATATGATGAGTTTAACATCGGAGTACAGTTCAAGGCAGCAGCCACCGTCAGTATCACTTACGCTTTGATGTCCCGCTGTGGACTGGAGCCGGAACGCTACTTCGACCACGAAGATTTCATGGCGATCTTTGATTTCAATACTCCGGCAACCATCGGAGCGCTGGGAACAGCGGTCAGCCAGATCAACCAGCAGGTGCTGCGGCAGATCGGCGTTACCGTCCGAAATGCAGAGCGCGAAGCCAACCAAGAAAGGAGCAAACAAGATGAACAATCCCATGACCTATATCCAGAACGGAGACTATCTGATTCCCGACCTGAAGCTGAGCCAGCAGCCGGAGAAACCCTTGGGCAAGTACGGAAGGATGAGGAAAACCTACCTGAAGGAACACCGTCCCATCCTCTACAACCAGATGCTGCTGAGCGAGAAGCTGTACCCGCACCTTCTGGAGATCGACGAGACCGCCCAGAGCAGACTGGAGCAGATGATGCCCCAGCTGGCGAAGGAAGCGGGAGCCACCGAGGAACTGAAAGCCAGCGATCCCATGAAGTGGGTGGGGCTGATGAACACCTGCAAAGCTCAGGCCGAGGAGATCCTGATGGCGGAGCTTATCAACAGCTGACTCTAAACCTGTTCCTCTCCGAAGCGGAACAGATCCAATCCATAGATGAAGCAGAGAATGTAGCGCATACATCCTCTGCTTTTTCTTTTACCCAAAATGACATCGACCATGTGCTGCGTTTGGGCGGCAATACAGATCGTCAAAGGGAGCGTGTGGTTGCAGCCTTTGAAAAGCAGAAAACCACCGCTGAGATTGCCGAGATACTGAAAACGCTGTACCACGGCGGCAATGGCCTTGGCAGTGTGAGCGCATGGTATGCCGAGGATGGTATCCATCTTTCACATGGGAAGTCTGTCCGTTATGACAGGTCTGCCCAGGTCATTTCCTGGGAGAGTGCCGCAGAGCGTATCGGGGAGCTTTTGGAAAGTGGTCAGTTTGCCTCCAATGTGGAGCTTGCAGAAGCGGCAAGCTATGAACGCTCCCTCCTCTCGGAAAAGCTCTGGCATCTGTATCACGATCTCAGTGAGGACGCCAGAAAAGGCGGATATTTGTCCTGCCTGTCAGAGATCAAAGGCAATGATTTCCCGGAGGAGACCCGCCGCCTGATGGAGCAGCTGAGTGAACCGGCTTTCCGCCAGACCCTCAAGGAAGAATACGCCGCCTTCTGGACTGCCTATCAGCAGGACCGTGACCTGTTGCGTTTTCACTATCATAGACCGAGGGAGATCTGGGAGAACCTGAAGGACCTTGACCTGCCCCGCAGGACCTTTTCTTCAGAGCTTTCCCAAGTGCCAACCGTCCAGCACTTTATTACCGAGGATGAGATCGACGCCGCCATGACCGGCGGAAGCAGTTTCGCCGGAGGAAAAGGCCGTATCTATGCGTTCTTCATGGAAAACCATACGGATAAGGAAAAAGTGAGATTCCTCAAAGACGAGTATGGCATTGGCGGACGCTCTCATGCCCTGTCCGGCGCAACACACAGCGGCGAAGATCACGATGGGAAAGGACTGCACTATAAAAAGCAGGACTGCCCGGATGTTCACTTGAACTGGGAAAAGGTTGCCAAGCGCATTACCTCTCTTGTCCAGAAAGGCCGCTATCTTACCGAACAGGAACAGGCGCAGTATGACAAAATCCAGGCTGAAAAGGAATTGGCAGAAGAAGATGCCATCCAAGCTCAGCAGCCGGAGGTGGAGGAAGAAACGCCAAAGCCTACCCTTCGGGAGCAGTTTGAGCAGTATAAGACTGTGGTGACTGCCGCCATTTCCGAGGATGCCGCATACCGCAATGCCTGCGGGCATTCTGACCGTGAAAATGTTGTCATCGAGGGCAATGCCGCTGTGCGCCGTGCGGTCCTTGGTTCTAAGGATATGGAGCTGATTCGCCTCTATTCGGATGTGCCGGAGTTCCGACAGCGACTGCACCGGGAAGTGATCGACGAAACCTATCCAAAGCTCCATGAACTTCTGCGCCCTCTTTCTCAGGAAGATATTGATACTGCCATTTGTGCATGGAACGGCAATATCGAGAGTAAACATGCTGTCGTCCGTTATATGAAAGACCATGCAAGAGAGAAAGATACCGCTGCATGGCTGGCTCAGGAATACAGTGGCAGCAACATCCCGTTCGTTGTCCGTGCCGGAAGCCCGGAGGAAACGCAGCTGCCCTGGCCGAAGGTACAGCGCAGGCTTGCCCAGCTGATTCAGGAGGACCGGTTCTATACCGAAGAAGAACAGGAACGTTTTGACAACATCGACCCCATCGCCATCCGGGAAGCCCTGGAGGAAAGAGGGATTGTCAACGGACAGGTGGCAGACCCGGAAAAACTGGACAATGACCCATTTATCCAACAGGTGGTGTCGGATGTAGGGCAGATCGCAGATGCCGAGACAGAGCAGACTTCCGAAGTTTCCATTTCCGATGAGGAATATGACGCAGTTCGCCGCCCAATTCCGCAAAGAACCTCCTATGACCCAGCCGCCCCGGTCTATGCCGTGGGCGATACCGTGTATATCGAGGATGACGCCTATCAGATCACCGAGCTGCGGGAGGACACCGTACAGCTTCTGCCCACCGGGATGGTATATCCCATCTACCGGGCAGAGCGCAAAGAACAGTTCGAGCAGCTGCTTCGGGCAGACCGCCGCAATGCTTACTATACCGAGTTTCTTCCTATTGACCCGGACAAGGCAGATCAGGACTTGCGGGATGTATTGGCTCATGGACTGATGGATGAAGCGGATAAAAAGCAGATTTTCACGCTGCTGCAATCCGGCAGGAGCAACAGCGAGATCGCCTACTGGCTGAGCAGAGCCTATTCTGGTGAGATCGAGACACTGAATCTGGAGACCGGCGATATTGCCGATTACCGTACCACGGCACAGGGCATAGAACTGGAAGTCATGGATGCAGAGGAAAAGCGTCTGGCTATGCTGTATTTCCGCTGGGATGAAGTTGCGCCTTTGCTGCGCGGGATGTATGCCCGTCAGCAGGACGGTTTTGGACAGGAACAGCCCCAACCGACTACCGAATCCCCGACCTTCCATTCCGAGACCATGGCCGTCTATCCGGGCGATAAGAACCATCTACCTTATGATGTGGTGGTGGAACAGCTGCATATCGAGGAGCCGGAGCCGCCAGCCCCTGTAACAGAGCCGGAGAAAACCTTTGAGGAAGTGTTGGATGAACACCCGGTTTCCATTCAGGTCAATGGCCAGTGGCAGACCTTCCCCAATGCCAAAGCTGCCGAGGAAGCCTCCTATGAGGAATACAAGGCTAACCTGCGCCGCAATGCAAAAAACTTCCGCATTACCGATGAGCATTTGGGCGAAGGTGGTCCGAAAGCCAAGTTCCAGGCAAATGTCAATGCGATTCGTTTGCTGAAAGAGCTGGAAGCTGCCGGACAGCAGGCAAGCCCCGAACAGCAGGAGGTTCTTTCTCGATATGTGGGCTGGGGAGGTCTCTCTGATGCTTTTGACCCGGAGAAACCGGCATGGGCTTTAGAGTATGCCCAGCTAAAAGAACTGCTGACCCCGGAGGAATATGCCGCCACCAGAAGCTCTACCCTCAACGCCCATTACACCAGCCCTACGGTCATTCAGGCCATCTATGAAGCGGTGGACCGTATGGGATTTGAGACCGGAAATATTCTGGAGCCGTCTATGGGTGTGGGCAATTTCTTTGGTATGCTGCCGGAGAAAATGCGAAACAGCCGTCTGTACGGCGTGGAGCTGGACCCTGTTTCCGGGCGCATCGCAAAGCAGCTCTATCCCAAGGCGGACATCACAGTAGGCGGCTTTGAGACCACCGACAGGCGTGACTTCTTTGACCTTGCCATCGGCAATGTACCTTTCGGTCAGTATCAGGTCAATGACAAAGCCTACAACAAGCTGAATTTCAGTATTCACAACTACTTTTTCGCCAAAGCACTGGACCAGGTGCGTCCCGGCGGCGTGGTGGCTTTTGTAACCTCCCGCTATACTATGGACGCCAAGGATTCCACCGTGCGCCGCTATCTTGCCCAGCGTGCCGAGCTGCTGGGAGCTATCCGTCTGCCTAATGACGCGTTCAAAAAGAATGCCGGTGCCGAGGTGGTATCGGACATCATCTTCCTCCAAAAGCGGGACCGCCCGCTGGACATTGTGCCGGAATGGACCCAGACCGGACAGACGGAGGACGGATTTGCCATCAACCGGTATTTTATCGACCACCCGGAAATGGTGCTGGGCAGACAGGAGCCGGTAAGCGCTGCTCATGGTATGGACTACACCGTGAACCCTATCGAGGGACTGGAGCTTTCCGACCAGCTGCATGATGCGGTGAAGTACATTCATGGGACTTATCAGGAGGCAGAGCTGCCGGAGCTGGGCGAAGGCGAAGCTATTGACACCTCCATTCCTGCCGACCCCAATGTGAAGAACTATTCCTATGCCATTGTAGACGGGCAGGTGTACTACCGGGAAAACAGCCGTATGGTGCGCCCTGACCTCAACGCCACCGCCGAAGCCCGTGTAAAAGGTCTTGTGGGACTGCGTGATTGTGTGCAGGAACTGATCGACCTTCAGATGGATGCAGCGGTTCCGGACAGCACCATTCGGGAGAAGCAGGCGGAATTGAACAGCCTCTATGACAGCTTTTCTTCCAAATACGGTCTCATCAATGACCGTGCAAACCGTCTGGCCTATGCAGACGATTCTTCCTATTACCTGCTCTGTGCACTGGAAGTCATCGACGAGGACGGAAAGCTGGAACGCAAGGCAGATATGTTCACCAAGCGGACCATCAAGCCCCATCAGGCGGTGGCTGTGGTGGATACGGCAAGTGAAGCACTGGCGGTGTCTATCTCGGAAAAAGCCTGCGTAGATATGATCTATATGAGCCAGCTTACCGGAAAAACAAAAGAAGCACTGGCCGGAGAACTGCAAGGCGTGATCTTCCGTGTACCGGGACAGTTGGAGCAGGACGGAACGCCCCATTATGTGACTGCTGATGAATACCTTTCCGGCAATGTACGCCGCAAACTGCGTCAGGCGCAGCGGGCGGCACAGCAGGACCCGGTTTATGCAGTCAATGTGGAAGCTCTTACCGCCGCCCAGCCCAAAGACCTGGATGCGTCGGAGATCGAGGTGCGTCTGGGCGCTACCTGGATTGACAAGGAATATATCCAGCAGTTTATGTATGAGACCTTTAATACCCCGTTTTATCTCCAACGCAGTATCGAGGTCAACTATTCGTCCTTTACCGCTGAATGGCAGATCAAGGGGAAATCTTCCGTATCCTACAACGATGTGGCAGCTTATACCACTTATGGGACCAGTCGTGCCAATGCCTATAAGATTTTGGAGGACAGCCTGAACCTGCGAGATGTCCGTATCTATGACACCATAGAGGACGCAGACGGAAAAGAGCGCCGCGTGCTGAACGCCAAGGAGACCACCCTGGCGGCTCAAAAACAGCAGGCGATCCGGGAAGCCTTTAGGGACTGGATCTGGAGAGACCCGGAGCGCCGTCAGACTTTGGTGCGCCAGTACAACGAAGAAATGAACGCTACCCGTCCCCGCGAGTATGATGGCAGCCATATCACTTTTGGGGGCATGAACCCGGCCATTACCCTGCGGGAACACCAGAAAAGCGCCATCGCCCATGTGCTGTATGGAGGAAATACCCTGTTGGCACATGAAGTAGGCGCAGGCAAAACTTTTGAAATGGTAGCTGCTTCGATGGAAGCCAAACGCCTGGGCTTGTGCCAGAAATCTCTCTTTGTGGTTCCAAACCATCTGACCGAGCAGTGGGCGTCGGAGTTTCTGCGTCTCTATCCTTCCGCCAATATCTTAGTCACCACAAAAAAGGACTTTGAGACCCATAACCGAAAGAAGTTCTGCGCTCGTATTGCGACGGGTGATTATGATGCCATTATCATGGGACACAGCCAGTTTGAGCGTATCCCCATCAGCCGGGAGCGTCAGGAACGGCTTCTCTATGAACAGATCGACGAGATCACTGAGGGGATTGCAGAGGTACAGGCCAGTGGCGGCGAGCGTTTTACCGTCAAGCAGCTGGAGCGTACCAGAAAGTCTCTGGAAGCCAGACTGGAAAAGCTGCAAGCCGAGGGGCGAAAAGACGATGTGGTAACCTTCGAGCAGCTGGGTGTGGACCGTTTGTTTGTGGACGAGGCCCACAACTATAAAAACCTGTTTCTATACACAAAAATGCGGAATGTGGCTGGTCTTTCCACATCGGACGCGCA
>ERZ780012.659-NODE-659-length-12239-cov-2.40159_pt1 | contig 12239 bp, 8 predicted proteins | sample MGYA00511869_ERZ780012 | MGnify/ENA primary metagenome ERZ780012 (study PRJEB29588, sample SAMEA2161608) | human gut metagenome | biome: human gut; feature: human-associated habitat; material: faeces | place: Denmark | collected 2008/2010 ... | reverse complement strand
CTGTGGCTGGTATTGGCTGGATGCATTATTATGTTGGTAGAAACATGGGGGAAGATCAAAATGGTATGTCTACTAAGTTGGGATTAAATTTTAATTTTAATTTAGGGGAAAGTAAGGCGTGGACTCTAGCTCTCAAACCGGCTCTTGTATATGATATGAATTCTATGGGTACGAAACCTGTATATTTCCATTCGGGGCGTGCCGTGTGGGAGATTAGTGCAGGCTTCGTATATCATTTCAGATGTAGCAATGGTGAACACCATTTTACTAAAGTAAGACCTTACGACCAGTCTGAATTTGATGCATTAAATGCTCAAATAAATCAACTTCGTTCAGAACTTGAACGCAATGATAATGTATTGCAGGATGCTAACCAAAAAGTGACAGATTTAGAAACGGCTTTGGAAGAATACAAGAATCGAGAACCGAAAATTGTGAAAGATACGATTGACAATAGTAAAAAAACACTAGAGTCTGTGATTACTTTTCGTCAAGGTAGAATAACTATTGATAATTCTCAATTGCCTAATGTTGAACGGATTGCAATTTACTTGAGAAACCACAAAGAGGCAGGAGTTGTAATCAAGGGTTACGCTTCTCCGGAGGGTAGTGAAGAACTTAATGAGCGTATTGCGCGACAGCGTGCCGAGGCAGTTCAAAAGATGCTGGTTAATAAGTATGGGATTTCAAAGGAGCGAATTGTTGCTGAAGGACAGGGAATTGGCTATATGTTTGAGGAACCAGATTGGAACCGGGTAAGTATTTGTACTATTAATTCTAAATAAGAAGTGATAGAAAAATAGAAGATGTATAATAAATAGAAGCAGTTCTGCTTTATAATCATCAGACTTCCCCATTTATCGCAATAGTTTGTGTGGTGGGGGAGTTCCTTGTACTTAGGAAGATATGTAAAATGAAGTAAGTATATTGAAAGATGATATTGCTTGTGGCTAAGTTAGGGCTATATGTGTCATGTAGGGAGCGAGAGTCGTTAATGGATGCAGATATATATTCCTTTTTAAGTATATGTTTATAGAATTACAGTTTTTGTTTGTAGTTTAAAAGTATGTGTCTTAAAAAAACAAACATAGTAAGCGAAGCGAGTTGTTTTAAAATTAAACTACTTAAATTATAACATGAAATTACTTTATTTGTCGGAACATCATTCCTGTTTTAATTATGGAATTAAAATTGACAGTGGTACAGATTGGCTGGGGAAGAATCCGGACAGATTGATAATAGTTGTTGTTTTTGTATTTTATTTCTTTTGAAAGGAGAACTATCCGTTAATATAGGCAGGGAGCATAATATACATCTTTTAGAGCATAATATGCTGCTTATACCGCAGCATGAAGAAAATAGGGTTGAAGGTATTGTGTCGGCAGAATGTCTGTTGTTGTTTTGGAATAAGCAGATAACGGCTTGTGACAAAATGTATTTTGAATCAATCTCACATGTAAAAATGGAGAACGGTAATAATTGTATTTTACCAATCCGAAAGCCTCTGTTACATATTTTGAGGCAGTTACTTTTTTATCTGGATACAGGATTGCTATGTAGGCATATGCATATCCTTAAGCAGCAGGAAATCATTCTTGCATTGAGGGGGTTTTATACTAAATCAGAACTTGCTGCTTTCTTTTCTAGAACGACTGGAGTAGGACGGAAGTTCGAGGATTTTGTACTGGATAATTATAAGAATGTGAAAACGGTGAAAGAATTTGCAAGTTTGTGTTGTGTTTCGGAACGCTCTTTTAATCGTAAGTTTCAAGAGAGTTTTAGTCAGAGTCCTTACCGATGGATGCAGGAGCGGAGGGCTGAACTGGTTCGTGAGAAAATTTGTGATCCGGATATTGCTTTCCGGGAAATAGCTATGGACTTTGGGTTTAGCTCTCCTGCACATCTGACTTGTTATTGTAAAAAGTTATTTGGTGCAACTCCAACTGAACTGAGAAATAATTATAATAAGGGAAATGAAACTTAGACTGTAATGTGTTCATAGCTCTTGTCTTTTAGGGATCTTATTAGAAAGATCTCCGTGTGTATAAAGATAGGAAATACTTCTCGTAATTTCTTGGTATAAGACTTCCTTTGTTTTTTTAACTCTCGGTTTTACATTGATCCTTTAACTCTCGGTTTAACTGAACCATGTAATCCAGCACAATTCAGGCATAAAAAAAGAGAGTTACTTTCGTGTAACTCTCTGATTTCTAAGTGATCCGCCTGGGGCTCGAACCCAGGACCCCAACATTAAAAGTGTTGTGCTCTACCTGCTGAGCTAGCGAATCAATCCTTATTTGCAAATCAGTTATTTCCTGATTGCGGGTGCAAAGGTAGTGACTTTTATTTAATTTGCAAGCGTTTCGTGGAAAAAAGTTCCAATTATTTTTCCTTTTTACTGCTTGTTTCTTGATTATCAGTTGTTTCTACTTCATCATATTTTATCTTTTCTTTGTTGATAATAAAGCGTTGGTAGTAAGAGAGCATTAAAGTTGTTAACGGTAAAGCAATAATCATTCCCAACATTCCCATTAATGAGCCCCAGATAGAAAGTGATAAAAGGATAATGGCAGGATTTAGGCCGGTAATCTTTCCCATAATTTTGGGGACGAGAAAAGTATCCTGTATAATTTGTACGATAGCAAAGACAGCTAATGCGCACGCAATGATAATCCAAAAATTCTGCCCCGTATCCGCTGCTTTGAGGATAGCTAGCAATACAGTGGGAAGGAAACCTATGATTTGCAGATAAGGAACCATGTTGAGAGCACCGATGAAAAGTCCCAGAGCGATAGCCATTGGAAAATCAATAATGAGGAAACCTATGCTGAACAGGATACCTACGCAAAATGCCACCAAAGCTTGACCACGAAAATATCTGTTCATACCGTCCTGCACGTCATGAACCAGATTGGAGGCAAATGTACGGTACTTGTTCGGAAGCAGGTGCAACCACCCTTCGGCTATTGCTTCATAATCCAGCAATATAAAAATAACATATAATAAGATAATAAAGGACGCAAGAATGCTAAATAGAATATTGAGAGATTCTGCAAGCAAAGCCCACATCCTGGGCACGGTATCCTTGATAGCTGCAAGAATATTCTCCTCGCTTAATATACGGTTGAGCGCTTGAAGGTCGATATTCTCATGGATAAACTCGGAAAGATTTTGAGGGACGTTGTTGCCGGCACCGTTGGTGAGGTAAGTCACGAGCAAGTCATTCATTCTGCTGATTTCCGAAATCATTGGCGGTACTAACAGATAAAATAAGGATACTCCGACAACTGTAATCAGGAATAATGCACAGAGGATAGAAACGATACGACTTTTCAACTTCAGCTTGTATTGGAAGAATTTGACCAGCGGATAAACCATGTAAGCGATCAGCCACGCAATAAAGAAGGGCAATAACACTCCGCTCAGTCGTTCCACCAGCATTAATATTCCTACCACCAATACACATCCGATGGCACCACGTATAAAACTGTCGAATGTTATTTTTTTCCTTTCCATATATGTAATTGTTAGTTTATATTTTTTGTCCGTCCTCTTCGAGCGCACGGAGATAACACTCCCTGCAGAGAGGCTCATATTCTGCTGTTTCTCCCAAAAGAACCTGTTTGTCATTCTTCACCGTGCGATGCGAGAAAGAAGCCAACTGTCCGCATTTCACACAGATAGCGTGCACTTTTGATACTTCGTCTGCAATGGCGCATAACTGAGGCATTGGTCCGAAAGGGTTCCCTTTGAAGTCCATATCCAGTCCGGCGATGATGACACGTACACCATTATTGGCAAGCTGGTTGCAGATATCAATTAGTCCGCTGTCGAAAAACTGAGCTTCGTCAATACCCACTACATCTATTTCGGAAGTGAATAGCAGGATACTTGCCGATGAGTCGATAGGAGTAGAAGCGATAGAGTGACTATCGTGTGAAACCACATCTTCTTCCGAATAACGGGTGTCGATAGCTGGTTTGAATATCTCCACACGTTGGCGGGCAAACTTGGCTCTTTTCATTCTACGAATTAGTTCCTCCGTCTTTCCGGAAAACATGGAGCCGCAGATAACTTCGATTCTACCTCTTCTTTTAGTCTCTTGTATATGATCTTCTGAGAATAATACCATGATATGATTTCGTGCTTCCTTGATTAAATAAATGTGTGTACAAAGGTAGCATAACTTTTTTGAAATAAAATAGTGTTGGCATTGTAACTTTCTTGTCTCGCTTTTGTAAATCCGCTCCGATACTTTTGCAGCCGTAAATCAGGATTTATTTATTAATATAATTAAATGAAAACAATGTTTAAGGTAAAAGTTTGTTTGTTGATGCTGTTGTGCAGTGTGGCTGCTGCAATGGCAAATCCCCCTGTGCCTGTTGAAAAGGTGAAAGGTACGATTAAAACGCCGAACGGAGAACCCGTTATCGGAGCTACTATTATTGAGAAAGGAACAACTAATGGTACCATAACGGATGTCAATGGTAACTTCGTATTGAAGATTATGAACAAGATAGGCGAACTGGAGGCTGCTTGTGTAGGGTTCAAAAAGGTTGTGTTTAAACCGGAAAAAGAGATTGTCAGTCTGATAATGGAAGAGGATACCAAAGTGCTTGGGGAAGTCGTGGTTACTGCCCTGGGTATCACCCGCGAGGCTAAATCATTGGGATATTCGGTACAGAAGTTGGGAGGTGACGGAGTGGTGCAAGCGCACGAATCCAATTTTGTGAACGCGTTGAGCAACCGTATTGCAGGTGTGCAGATTACGAATTCTTCTGGTGGCATCGGAGCTTCTTCGAGTATTCAGATACGTGGTCAAAACTTCGTGGGCGGATACAACTATAACAACTCTCCTTTATTTGTGGTAGACGGTGTGCCTATTAGTAATAACAATGAGCAGTCTACTCGAAGTTTCACCGGACGCCAGGACTACAATAATCCTAATTTTACATCAGGTGAAGCTGAAGTAGACTACGGAAACGCTGCCGGAGAGATAAATCAGGAAGATATTGAGAGTGTTTCTATTCTGAAAGGTCCGAACGCTTCGGCTCTTTACGGTGCACGTGCCGCTAACGGAGTGATTCTGATTACCACCAAAAGCGGGAAAGGGCAAAAAGGACTTGGAGTGACATATAGCTCTACCGTTTCTTTTGAGACTGCCCTTCGGCTTCCGGAATTTCAGAACAGTGTCGGCCAGGGGCTGGAAGGAAAATACGCTTATGTTGACGGTGCCGGAGGTGGTGTGAACGATAAGGACGTAGCCAACTGGGGCCCCGCAATGAACGGGCAGCTTATTACTCAGTTTGACTCTCCGTTGGATGATAACGGAAACCGGATTGCAATCCCTTTTGTGTCCGGAGGTAATCAATTGGAAGATTTCCTTCAGACGGGACATAATATCTCTAATACAATCACGCTGAGTAACTCGAACGATAAACTGAATTATCGCTTGACGTATACTAATAATCAGCAGAAGGGTATTGTCCCTAATACCGGGCTGGCGAAGAATACGATAGGTTTGTCTGCCGGATATCAGATCATTCCACAGTTGCGTGCCGATGTGACTATGAACTATGTACATACCAACAGCGACAACCGGGCAAGTACGGGAGCGAAGAACGCTGACAACATCATGGCTATTTTCTTGAAAATGCCGCGAAATGTCAGTCTGAATTCCTTGCAGCAGCAGTGGCGTGATGGAAAAGAAAATGTAGCCCAGAATACACCTATCGGTGATGAAACGTCTACAGGAATCAACAACCCTTATTTTGTGGTCTACAATAATCTCAACGGAAATACCCGCGATCGTGTCTACGGAAATCTTCGTTTGAAATATGATATTCTCAAGGGGCTGTCTTTACAAATCCGTTCGGGGCTTGATGTATATTCGGACAAGAGAACGATGCGTCATGCCGTAACTTCACAATCTTTCTTCAACGGTTATTATCAGGAAGATGACGTTTCTTTTATGGAAATAAACAATGACTTTCTGTTGAGTTACCGTCTGCCGGATGAGGCTGTAAGAAACTTCGGGTTCAGTATTTCTGCCGGAGGAAATATGATGAACCAGATATCCAAGCGACTGGGGGCCATTGCACCGGAACTGACTATTCCCGGGGTATACAACCTGACAAATAATGCTAAACCGATTCTTGCGGGTAATTCTCTTACACAGAAGAAGGTGAACAGTTTGTATGTAACGGCACAGTTCAGCTATTTGAACGGATTGTTTCTTGATCTGACAGGAAGAAACGATTGGTCAAGCGCGTTGCCCAAGAAAAATAATTCTTATTTCTATCCTTCGGCTTCTCTGAGTGCTGTGCTGACAGACTTGTTCGATATAAGGAGCAATATCCTGACATTTGCCAAAGTAAGAACAAGTACCTCTATGGTACGTCGGGATTTGGAACCTTATCAGACGGCTTCCAACTTTATCATTTCTCAAGGGTGGGGAGGTAACTCTACTGCAACTGCCAATAATAACTATCCAAACCCGGATATCAAACCGGAGAAAGTAGTATCCTACGAGTTTGGTGGTGATTTTCGCTTTTTCAATAGCCGCGTAGGGATCGATGTGGCTTACTATAAAAGTATTACTACTGATTTGATTATTCCGATCACGCTGAATCCGTCTGCCGGATATGATACGAAACTGATGAATGTTGGAAAGATGACTAATCAGGGAATAGAGTTAATGGTCAACGTGGTTCCTGTGCGTACCAAAGACCTTGAATGGAGCTTGAACTTCAACTTCTCCAAGAATAAGAACAAAGTAGTTGCTTTGGCGGAAGATAAAGGAATCTCACGTATTCGCCAAATTGAACGGTGGGCCTCTCTGGAATTACGTACTGAAAACACTAAGGGCGATGGTTCTTATGGTTCTCTTTACGGTGATTATCTGGTATACAAAGACGGACAACTGCAACTGAAAAACGGCCTGCCGGTAGAAGAAAACGGTGACTGGGGATATTTGGGAAATGTGAATCCTGATTGGACGGGTGGTCTTGGTACGGATTTCAAATATAAGAACTGGACGTTCAGTGCGCTTTTCGGATTTCAGCACGGAGGTTCTGTTTACTCACGTACTTATATTGAAGGGATGAGAAATGGTTCGTTGAAAGAATCTCTGGCATGGCGTGATGCTGACGGAGCCGGAATGATTGTAGCAGACGGTATCGATGTGGAAACGGGACAGAAGAATACAGTGGCTGTACCGGTGAGAAACTACGTGCAGGCGTACTATGACAACGATATGATTGCCACCTTCGACGCTTCTTACGTGAAGCTGCGTGAACTGAAAATCGGATATACCCTTCCAAAGAAATGGCTGAAGAATACTCCGTTGAAAAACGTCTCTGTATCAGCTTTCGGACGTAATCTCTTTATCTGGACGGATGTCCCCAACATTGATCCGGAAGTTGCTTCTTACGATGGGCAACTGAAAGGGATAGAAACAATGTCTTTACCTTCTACCAGAAGCTTTGGATTCAATCTTAACGTAACTCTCTAATAAACAACAGAAATCATGAAAAGAAATAAAATAACTTTGTTGCTTGCCGCATTTCTACTGGTGTGTGGTTGTAGTGACTTCGAAGAGATTAATGTCAACCCCAATAATCCCCCGACTGTTCCTGCCAATCTTCTTTTGCCGACTGTTATCAGTACTGCTGTTTCTTCAATGACGGGTAGTGGCAATGGAGCTGCCGGACAGTTTATCCAACACATTAACTATATCGGAGGAAGTAACGAAAGTTTCGGGCGTTTCAATATAACCGGGGCTTCTTTCCGCGAAGAATGGAATGCTCCGATGCGTAGTGTAAAGGATATTAATCAGATCCTTGATATTGCAGAGAAAAACAATCAGCCTCAGTATAAGGCATTGGGATTGATCTGTAAAGTATATGTTCTCTCATTGATGACGGATGCGTATGGTGATATTCCGTATAATGAAGCTGGAAAAGGAGATGTCAGCGGATTGGAATTTCCGCATTATCAGGAACAGAAGGAAGTGTATCGATTAATGCTTGCCGACCTTGAAACTGCAAATCAGCTATTGAAGTCATTAAAGGCTGACGCTACTATTAGTGACGATATTCTTTTTAATGGAGATGCAGTGAAATGGCGTAAATATGCAAATTCTTTAAAAGTACGTATCCTGATGCGCCAGTCGGCGAAGAAAGATGTGTCTGCCGATATAGCTGCGATCTTCAACAATGCACAGGAATATCCCGTCTTTACTTCTATTGACGACCAGGCAACACTGGTGTATAACAATACCGTTGATTTCTACAAGTGGTATATACAACCTAAAAACCTGCCTTCTGACGGATCGGGTGTTATATTCGGAGATAATTTCCGGGTAAGTGAAGCCATAGTAGATGCTCTGCAAACCAAGGATGATCCTCGTTTACCGGTTTATGTTGCTCCGACAAAGCATTCTTTTGAAGCACATCGGGCAAATGCTTCTGTACCTTTTGTCTATCGCGGGCAACCGGCGGGACTGAGTGCGGCAGAGCAGAATGAGATTGATAAGGATGATTATTCAGTATTGAGCAGTACGATCCGAAGCGAAAGCCGTGCTTTCGTGATGACTTTTGCTGAACTTCAGTTTCTGAAAGCGGAAGCGATTATCCGAGGTATGATAACAGGGAATGCAGCTGATGAATATGCCAAAGGTATCAGAGCTTCTATGCAGAAGTGGGCTGCTATTTCTTCTGATGACGTGGACGTCTATCTGGCACGTCCGGATGTGGCATTGAATACAGCTCAGAATGAAGCATTGAAACAAATAGGTACACAGGCATGGATTGATAGTTTTCTGAATGGTTTTGAGGCATTCGCAAATTGGCGGCGTACCGGGTATCCGGAGTTGAAGGTCGGTACATCGGTATCAAGTGCTATTCCCGTGCGCTATATCTATTCGGATAACGAGCAGAACAACCCGAATCTGATTTCATGGACAAATGAGAAAATCGGACGCATGGTGAATGAAACAGATATGGTATGGTTTCAACCTCAGAAATGGAATACAAATGTTAATCGATAAATGATAGATAGAATGAAAAAGTTATATAGTATCGTAGGAATGTGGATCGTGTCGGCCTTTTGTTTATTGTCGGCTCAATCACGTGTTTATTCTTCAGTCGAGAATGTACATTCTCATAATGATTATTTGCAGAATGTACCTTTTTATACTGCATACTCCGCACGGTGTGCTTCTATCGAAGCTGATGTGTTTCTGGTAGACGGAGAGTTGTATGTGGCTCATAAAGAGAATGAAATTAATAAAGCCCGTAAACTCCGGAATCTTTATTTGAATCCGATCAGGGAACAATTTGAAATGAATGGCGGCTCCGGTTACCCGAACGGAAAGAGCTTCCAGCTACTGATTGACTTGAAAACAGATTATAAGGAAACAATGAAGGTGTTGGAACAGCAACTATTGGAATATCGGGATTGTTTTGATGTAAAGAAGAATCCTTTGGCAGTCCGGGTGGTTGTCAGTGGCTTTCTCCCTTCACCGGAAGAATTTTCCAATTACGCAGATTTTATTTTCTTCGACGGAAGACCCCGATTCATCTATACGCCGGAACAGACCCTGCGTATACCTATGATGAGTACTTCTTTCCGGACATTGACTCAATGGAACGGATTGGGAAGAATGGTAGAAACCGATTACAACAAGGTAAAAGCGTTTATAGATAAAGCTCATGCCGAAGGGAAAGCGGCACGTTTCTGGGGGTGTCCCGATACCAAAACGGCTTGGAATACTTTTATGAAACTAGGATTGGACTATCTGAATACCGACCATCCTGCTTTGCTGGATGATTTCCTGAAACGTTATCCGAAGAACTTTTATACCAGCAAGGGAAAGTTTCATGAGATTTATCAACCCACCTATAAAAATGACGGAAGCAAGAAAATGCCTAAGAATGTCATTGTGCTTATCTCCGACGGCGGTGCGGGGCAAGGGCAGATGTGGGCTGCGGCTACGGCTAATGGCGGCAAGCTGAATCTGATGCAAATGAAGAATATCGGACTGTTGAAAACGAATCCGACAAATGACTATACGACTGATTCGGCTGGAGCTGGAACTGCATTGGCTACCGGGCAGAAAACCCGTAACCGCCGTATCGGTACCGACTCTCTGGGTAATAAAATACAAAACATAACGGAAGCTTTGGCCGCAAAAGGAGTTCAGACAGGAATCATCAGTAATGACGGAATCACGGGAGCTACTCCTTCCGCTTACTATGCTCATCAACCGGAACGGGACATGGGGCAAGAGATAGCGGAAGATTTGCTTACTTCGCCTGCAGATCTGGTGATAGCCGCACCGGTGGAGGCTTTTGCAGCAAACGATAGTCTGTTGACGAAGCAATTGCGGGAGAAGAATATAGCAGTCTGTAACCAATTGCCCCAGCTGAGTCAGGTTCCTTTAAACCAGCGTGTTATCTGTTTGCAAGGAGATGACTATGGAAAGAATTTTCGGGTGATAGAAGAATCTTTCAATACAGTGATAACCCGTCTTTCGGAAGGTAAGAAAGGTTTCTTCACCATGATAGAAGGAGCAAAAGTTGATAAAGGCGGCCACGCTAATGATTTGTATACAGTGGTGGACGAATATCTGTCTTTTGACCGCTTGGTGGGGAAAGCTCTCGAATATGCCGATCAAAACGGAGAAACATTAATACTTGTACTCTCTGATCATGAGACGGGAGGATTGACTTTATTGGACGGTGATTATAAAACCGGAACTGTAACTGGGAATTTCTTTACGAATGACCATACAGGGATTCCAACGCTTTTATATGCTTATGGCCCCTGTTCACAGTATTTCTGCGGTTTTGCTGAAAACTCATCCTTATTTGATAAAATTCTGGGTTTCTATAAGTAATAGATACTGTCGATTCTGATAATATGGATAATATCCCCGAATGTATCTTTTTGCATTGCCGAAAAGTACATTCGGGGATGTTTTTTAGTACATAATTTAATATGCAAGAACTGTTAAATTATCCATTATTTTAAGTTATTGCATAAATTATTCCTACATTCGCACCATATTAAATAATAGACGGACATGAAACAGAAGCTATTAACAGATATCGAGTTGGATGTTCATGAGTTGAAATACCTCATGGAGTCATTCTCAAAGGAGTCGACTCAGACTTTGTCTGAACTGTTGAAGCGGAGTATTACACGGATGCAGGGACATTTGAATGAACTCTTGCAGGATGTGGATACTGTTTGTGAAAGTTTGCCGCCTTCTCCTATCGTAGAAGAATATAAAGAATCAGACACTTTTGTAGCGGAACCGGAACCTCCTGTTGTGGAAGAAACAATTGAGGAGGAAGAGGAAGAACCTGTTGCTGATGAATCAGTGACAGAGGAGTCTGTATTTATTGAGGATGAGGTGAGTAAGCCGACCGTATTGGGAGAAAGTATCAAACTGTCCGCCGGAGGGTTACGTCAATCTATCAGTCTGAATGATTCATTCCGTTTCTCACGCGAGTTGTTTGGTGGAGATACAGACTTGATGAATCGTGTGATCGAACAAATATCAGTCATGAGCTCCTACAAGACTGCTGTTGCATTTCTTTCCTCGAAAGCCGATATGAACGAAGAAAATGAAGCAACAATTGATTTTCTGGAGTTGTTAAAGAAGTATTTTAACCAATCAGCGTAATAAAAAATATATGGGAAAGTTGTATGTAGTACCTACGCCGGTAGGAAATCTGGAGGACATGACCTTTCGGGCTATCAAAGTTCTGAAAGAGGTCGACTTGATTCTGGCAGAGGACACGCGCACTTCCGGTATCTTGCTGAAACACTTTGAAATAAAGAACGCAATGCAATCCCACCACAAATTTAATGAACATAAAACGGTGGAAAGTGTTGTTAATAGAATAAAGGCAGGTGAAACAGTTGCGTTAATTTCGGATGCTGGAACGCCCGGAATTTCCGATCCCGGATTTCTTGTCGTTCGTGAATGTGTACGTAACGGTATCGAAGTAGAGTGCTTGCCGGGGGCGACAGCCTTTGTTCCGGCACTTGTAGCTTCGGGATTGCCGAATGAAAAGTTTTGCTTCGAGGGGTTTCTGCCTCAGAAGAAAGGACGGCAGACACGATTGAAGGCATTGGCAGAAGAACATCGTACAATGGTGTTTTATGAATCGCCTCACCGATTGTTGAAGACATTAACTCAGTTTGCCGAGTATTTCGGAGCTGAACGT
>ERZ780012.658-NODE-658-length-12240-cov-6.98408_pt1 | contig 12240 bp, 11 predicted proteins | sample MGYA00511869_ERZ780012 | MGnify/ENA primary metagenome ERZ780012 (study PRJEB29588, sample SAMEA2161608) | human gut metagenome | biome: human gut; feature: human-associated habitat; material: faeces | place: Denmark | collected 2008/2010 ... | reverse complement strand
GCGCAGCGGATTATGTTATCACCGGCTGCGGCACCGGCGAGGGTGCCATGCTGGCCCTGAACAGCTTCCCCGGCGTCATCTGCGGCCATGTGGAAGACCCCGTGGATGCCTACACCTTTGCCCACGTCAACGACGGCAACGCCGTTGCCATGCCCTTTGCCAAGGGCTTTGGCTGGGGCGGCGAGCTGAACCTCGAGTACTGCTTCGAGAAGCTGTTCGGCTTCGGCCACGGCCAGGGCTACCCCAAGGAGCGCGTGGAGCCCGAGCAGCGCAACAAGAAGATCCTGGACGGCGTGCGCGCCGTGGCCTTCAAGCCGCTGGTGGAGATCCTGCAGGGCATCGATCAGGACCTGGTCAAGGGTGCCGTTGCCGGTGAGAAGTTCAGCGAGCTGTTCTTTGCTTCCTGCAAGGACGATGCGTTGGCCGCTTACATCAAGACCCTGCTGTAAAGCGCGGGGGATGACACCATGGAATGGCTTTATCATCTGAACGCAGGCGCCACCCACGGGCTGGAAATGTTTCTGGAGACGGCGGTGCCGATGATCGCGGGCCTTGCCGAAGTGATCGGCCTGTTCATCATCATCACCAGCCTTGCCAAGGCGACCTACCACTATGTGCGCGCCACCTTTTTCCACGATCACCACGACTTCCATCATGAGATGAGCAGCGGCCTGACCACCGCGCTGGAATTTCTGATGTCGGCCGAGATCGCCAAGACCTTCCTGCTGCAAAATCTGGAATCGGTCATCCCGCTGGCGGCCACCTTCGCGCTGCGCGCCATGATGAGCCTGATGCTGCACTGGGAAATGCAGGGCGGCCACCGCTCCGGCCGCAAAAAAGAGGAAAATGACGCGGGCGAAGAAAAAGAATGACTCACAAAGTTTTGCCAAACTTTTGCCCAGTCCACTTTCCCTGTGTTGTGAAAAACGTAAAACCTTAACGTGAACTCTTGACAGGGTTGCACAAAGAGACTATACTCGTGCCATCGAAAGCAAAGGCGCTGACGGAAGCAATTCCGCCAGCGCCTTTTGTGTTTTCGGGGATATTGCCGCTCGGGAGGAATAGAGGGCCTTCTGAACGGTGAAAACAACGCTCCTGCGTGCGATCGGCATGAGGAGCGCGGCACGCGCTGCAGGGTTCTGGTGCTTTGCGGCAACACATCGTGGGGAGGTTAGAAAGTTATGTTCAGCTCCGTCAACACCTGTTGGACGCTCGTGGGAGCGTTCCTCGTCTACTTCATGCAGGCGGGCTTCGCCTTGTGTGAAGCCGGTTTTACCCGTGCGAAGAACACCGGCAATATTCTGATGAAGAACATGATGGACTTCTGCATCGGCACCCCGTGCTACTGGCTCATCGGCTTCGGTCTGATGTTCGGCGGCACCGGCGCTCTGATCGGCGGCTTCGACCCGTTCATCCAGGGCGACTACAGCCATCTGGGTCTGGATATCCCGCTGTGGGTCTACATCGTGTTCCAGACCGTGTTCTGCGCAACGGCCGCCACCATCGTCTCCGGCTCCATGGCAGAGCGCACCAACTTCAAGGCTTACTGTGTTTATTCCGCAGCCATCTCGCTGGTGGTTTATCCCATCTGCGGCCACTGGATGTGGGGCGGCGGCTGGCTGCAGAGCATGGGCTTCCATGACTTTGCCGGTTCCGCAGCCGTGCACAACGTGGGCGGCGTCATCGCCCTGCTGGGTGCCTGGATGCTGGGCCCCCGCATTGGCAAGTATGACAAGAACGGCAAGCCCCATGCCATCCCCGGCCACAACCTGACCGCCGGTGCACTGGGCGTGTTCATCCTGTGGTTCTGCTGGTTCGGCTTCAACGGCGGTTCTTCCCTGAGTCTGTCCACCGACGCCACCATGACCCTGACCGGTCTGGTCTGCTTCAACACGAACCTCGCCGCAGCCGTTTCTACCTGCGTGACCATGATCTTCACCTGGGTGCGCTACGGCAAACCCGATGTCTCCATGACCCTGAACGGTTCTCTGGCGGGTCTGGTGGCCATCACCGCAGGCTGCGACACCGTTTCGCCCTTCGGCGCATTCTTCATCGGTCTGGTGGCCGGTTTCCTCGTTGTGCTGAGCGTTGAGTTCTTCGACAACATCGCCAAGGTGGATGACCCCGTTGGTGCGGTCTCCGTCCACTTTGCAAACGGCGTGTGGGGCACCATCGCCGTGGGCCTGTTCTCCACCGGTGCCAACACCGAGCACGCCGGCCTGCTCTACGGCGGCGGCCTGGCGCAGCTGGGCACCCAGCTGCTGGGTCTGGTCTGCGTGGACCTGTACGTTGTCATCGTGATGTTCATCATCTTCAAGCTCATTGATAAGTTCATCGGCCTGCGCGTTCCGGCCGAGGTGGAGATCGACGGTCTGGATATCCACGAGCACGGTCTGGCATCCGCCTACGCTGGCTTCTCCATCTCCGACGCAAACTCTGCCGCCATGGTGCCCAACGAGAACACCGACCTCGGCGAGGACGATGTGACCAAGGCCACCGACCGCCAGATCAGCGCCGCAGTGCCTGTGGTGCGTGAGCCTTCGCCCGTCATCCACGATGGCGTGTACGACACCGGTATGCACAAGGTGTCCATCATTGCAAAGCTGTCCAAGTTCGATCAGCTCAAGACTGCCCTCAACGATCTGGGCGTCACCGGCATGACCGTTACTCAGGTGATGGGCTGCGGCATCCAGAAGGGCACTTCTGAAAAGTACCGCGGCGTGCCCGTGGACAGCACCCTGCTGCCCAAGATCAAGGTGGAGGTCATCGTCTCCAAGATCAGCGTGGACGCTGTGGTGGAGGCCGCCAAGAAGGCCCTGTACACCGGCCACATCGGCGACGGCAAGATCTTTGTCTACAACGTGACCCGTGTGGTCAAGATCCGCACCGGCGAGGAAGACTTCGCCGCCCTGCAGGATGTGGAGTAACGCTCCACGGCTCTAACAGCTGTCCTGCTGCAGTGCAGGTGCACCGGCCCGACACCGGTTCCTGCCCTGTGGTGTGACAAATAGATTTGTTCTCCTTTTTCCTTTTTTCTGATCCGAAATCTCAAACTGGCAACCAAATCAAAGGCCCCGCTTCTGCGCACAAAGAAGCGGGGCTTTTGGCGTATAAAAAACCGTTCAGCGCAGAAAAATCATTTTTCCAGCATCTATCCCTTGATTTTTTCGCCCCGGCGTGCTACAATCAGCGTAGTTTCATCCTGTTGAAAATGTTGATGCGGACAAACCGAAGCTCCGTACCCCATGCCGCAGAGAGGGCTGCCCCGTTTCCGGGTGCTGCAAGCAGCCTGCCATGGCCCCGGCTTCTACCACCGCAGAGTGCAGAGGCGAACCTCTGCCGGGCGTGCCCGTTACAGCGCAGCGAGCGGCGTACCTTTTAGAAAAAGGCGCGCAATTCGGGTGGAACCGTGGAACGCTGTTGATGATTTTATCAGGCGCTTCATCCCGTTATTGGTGCGGGGTGAAGCGTCTTTTTTGTTTTTTATTTTATCTTGTCAAAGGAGCAAACACCATGAAGATCATCTATAAGGACGGCCATGTGGACGAGTGCCCGCAGGACCAGGAACTGCACGTCATCCGCCACACCGCAGCCCACATCATGGCACAGGCCATCAAGCGCCTGTACCCGCAGGCTGATTTTGCCTTCGGCCCTGCCACCGAGAACGGCTTCTACTACGATGTCGATCTGGGCGACACCAAGCTCTCCGACGAAGACCTTGCCAACATCGAAAAAGAGATGCGCAAGATCGTCAAGGAGAACCTGCCCATCAAGCCCTTCATCATGCCCCGCGCCGAGGCCGTCAAGCTGATGGAGGAGCGCAAGGAGAACTACAAGATCGAGCACATGGCTGACCTGGCCGATGAGACCGAGTTCAGCTTCTTCCAGCAGGGCGAGTACGTGGATATGTGCATCGGACCCCACCTGACCTACACCAAGGCGCTGAAGGCCTTCAAGATCACCCAGCAGTCCGGCGCATACTGGAAGAACGACAAGGAAAACAAGATGCTGACCCGCATCAACGGCGTGGCCTTCCGCAATCAGGAAGAGCTGGACGCTTGGGAGAAGGAGCAGCAGGAGGCCCGCGAGCGCGATCACCGCAAGATCGGCAAGGAGATGGGCCTGTTCATGACCGATGATCTGGTGGGCCGCGGCCTGCCCATGTTCCTGCCCGCAGGCTACACCGTCTGGCAGGAGCTGGAGAACTATATCAAGGAGAAGGAGCGTGCACGCGGCTACCTGCACGTTATGACTCCCTGCATCGGCACTGTGAACCTGTACAAGACCTCCGGTCACTGGGATCACTACCGTGAGAACATGTTCCCCGCCATGGAGATGGAGGGCGAAAGCTACGTGCTGCGCCCGATGAACTGCCCCCACCACATGATGATCTACGCAAACCGTCCCCACTCCTACCGTGACCTGCCCATGCGCATCGGCGAGATCGCACACGACTTCCGTTACGAGTCCTCCGGCACCCTGAAGGGCATCGAGCGCGGCCGTCACTTCTGCCAGAACGATGCCCACCTGTTCTGCACCCCGGAGCAGATCAAGAGCGAGGTCGCAAATGTGTGCGACCTGATCTTTGAGGTGTACAAGGACTTCAACATTACCGATTACCGCTGCGTGCTGAGCCTGCGTGATCCTGCCGATAAGAAGAAGTACCACGACGATGATGCCATGTGGAACCATGCAGAGCAGGCCCTGCGCGAAGTGCTGACCGAGCTGGGCATCCACTTCACCGAGGAGATCGGCGAGGCTGCCTTCTACGGCCCCAAGCTGGACGTGAACGTCAAGCCCGCTGTGGGTGCGGAGTACACCCTGTCCACCTGCCAGCTGGACTTCTGCCTGCCTGCCAAGTTCCACCTGACCTATGTGGATAAGGACGGCACCGAGAAGACCCCCGTGGTGTTGCATCGCGCCATCCTGGGCTCTCTGGACCGCTTCATGGCTTACCTGATCGAGGAGACCAAGGGCAAGTTCCCCACCTGGCTGGCTCCCACCCAGGTCAAGGTGCTGCCGGTTTCCGAAAAGACTCTGGACTACGCCGAGGGCGTGACCGAAAAGCTGGTGGAAGCCGGTGTCCGCGTTGTGCTGGATGACGACAACCAGAAGATCGGCTACAAGATCCGCGCCGCACAGCAGGTGGACCGTGTGCCCTATATGCTGGTGCTGGGCGCCAAGGAAGCCGAAGCCGGCAACATCTCCGTGCGTGACCGTAAGGGCGAGACCACCACGATGGAGCTGGACGAGTTCATCACCAAGGTGACCACCGAGATCAAGACCCGCAGCCTGTAAGCAGACACTGTAAAAACACAAAGCGCCGCTTTCCCGGCAGGGGAGAGCGGCGCTTTTCTGTATGGCAACAACGAATGTAAGTATCCGTATGGATGCCGCAAACTGAAAAAATAAAAAATACCGCTGCCTTGACTTTTTTGCAAGGATGCATATAATAAGGGTAGAGAAAGTTGATAGAGATTGAGTATTGCATCGGTCTCACACAAAAGTGAACCCCCTCGGAGTTGCCGCTCCAAGGGGGTTCTTGTGCTTACTTGCCCTTGCGGTGACTATCAAGCCACTTGCACAGATAGTTTGCCGTTATCTGCGCTGCGACAGCCACGAGAAAGTTGACTAAAATTGAGTTCATCGGTCCTCACCCCCTTCTGATGCCAGAATGGGAAGGGCAGCGTGACCAGTATAGCATAAAAATCGACAGTGTGCAATTTTCGGCAAATAACAACACATAAACGGGAAGGCCCTGTTCCGATCGGAACGGGGCCTTCGCTTATGTTATATACTCCGTAAAGAGAGTTACGCGTTTTCTTTCTGGACGCTCTTGACGGCCAGGGCCTTGGCGGGCTTCATCAGCAGCACGCAGACGCCGTTGAAGATGACGGAACCCACGATGAAGGTGATGAAGAACTGGGGCAGGTGGGTGGCCAGGGCGGTGGTGTCGATGCAGGCCACGGTCAGGTAGGCAAAGCCCACGTTATTCAGCACCTTGGGGGCATAGGGGTGCAGGATGATGAGGATGAACAGCACCACGGCCAGCGGGATGAGGAAGCCGAAGAAGCCGCCCAGCACCGGGGTCAGCGCGGTGATGCTCAGCAGGGCTACGACGGTGAGGACAAGGCCCACCAGACCGCCCAGCTCCACCGTCCAGAAGCGGTCTTTCACGTCACCTTCCAGTGTGAACATCATGATATTGCTCAGGAAGATGAGCCAGCTGTATTCCATGCCGGTCACGGCCGGTCACGTGGATGATGGCGTTGGCAATGAGGATCCACGCCAGCAGCATCAGGCGGAAGTACAGCAGAAAGCGCTTGGTCACGGCTTCATTCATGATAAAATACCTCTTTCTTGGTTGGATTGGAAAGCAAAACTTTCCTTTAAAACGGATTTTTGACAGGTAAAACATGCGGTCGATGCTATCAGTATACAATATTTACATGCTGAAAACAATACTTTCGCAAGAATAAATTGCATATTTTGGAAATTTTGCCTTGCCAAAAGGAAAGAGACTTCTCACCCGGCACACTCGCCTTGCTGCGCGTTTTGAGAAAGCGGGTGAACGCTCTTGCCCCCGCCCTGCAACGGGAGTATAATAAGCCAAAGAGCATTCTGCCGCATCTGCGGCTTGAACAGGGGAGGAATCTGATATGAACAAACCGGTACTGGTGGTCATGGCGGCCGGCATGGGCAGCCGCTACGGCGGCATGAAGCAGATCGACCCGGTGGGCCCGAACGGCCAGGTCATCGTGGACTATTCGCTCTACGACGCCTGCCGCGCAGGCTTTGAGACGGTGATCTTCGTCATCAAGCATGAGATCGAGGCGGCGTTCAAGGCCGCCATCGGCGACCGCGTGTCCAAGGCTATGAACGTGAAATACGCCTTCCAGCAGCTGGACGAACTGCCCGCAGGCTTTGCCATCCCGGAGGGGCGCGTCAAGCCCTGGGGCACCTGCCACGCCGTGCTGGCAGCAAAGGACCTCATCGACGGTCCGTTCGCGGTCATCAACGCCGACGACTACTACGGCCCCGAGGCCTTCCGGGTGATGTACGATTACCTGTCCACCCACGAGGACGGCGATTTCTACGACTACTGTATGGTGAGCTACCTGCTCAAAAACACCGTGTCCGAAAACGGCAGCGTGGCCCGCGGCGTGTGCGTCACCAACCCCGATGGCACTTTGCACAGCGTCACCGAGCGCACCCGCATCGAGACTTACGAGGGCGGCGTGCACTACACCGAGGATGGCGGCGCAAGCTGGACCGACCTGCCCGGCGAGACGCCTGTGAGCATGAACCTGTGGGGCTTCGGCCGCAGCTTCCTGGATGAAGCCGAGCAGCGCTTTGCAGGCTGGCTGACCGAGAACCTGCCGAAAAATCCGCTCAAGTGCGAGTATTTCCTGCCGCTTGTGGTGACGGAACTCATCGAAGAAGGCAAGGCAAAAATTCAGGTGCTGCGCAGCACCGATAAATGGTACGGCGTGACCTACCGCGAGGATAAGCCGCTGGTGGTGCAGGCCATTGCCCGCAAGACCGCCGAAGGCCAGTACCCGGAAAACCTTTGGCAATAAAGGCTCGAAGGCTGGTGCAAAAGCGCTGGCCCAAAATAAAAAGTCGTTTTCGTATGCGGGCGGGCCGCCTGGCGTCCTTTGGCGTGTGCGCAGTTTACGGAAACGGGTTCCAAAAAGCGGAGGAGGAAAAAACCATGAAACGTGTAAACCATGCAAAGCGCCTGCTGGCGGGGCTCTGCGCAGCAATGATGATGGTTCTGGCTGCGGCACCGGCCTTTGCGGCTCAGCCGTGGGAGCAGCCGGTGACGGCTGCACAGCTGGAACAGACCAATGCTTCTGAGGACGAGCAGGTGCAGGCACTGACAGCGGCGCTGAAAAAGCTGAACGTGACCTACGACAGCGTGGAGAACGATTGGACGATCGAAAGCTCCATTTTGACGGTGGCGGACAAGAACAAGACCTGCTGCCTTTCGCCGTGGATCTTTGTCCCGGAGGGGGCCGAGATGGTCTTTTTCAACGAGACCTTCTCGTACATCGGCAGCAAGGAGATCGACCTGGAAAAGGTCATCATCCGCGCAGGCGACACCCGCTACACCTACACCTGTGACGACCCGGACATGACCAGCTACGGCTACGACAAGAGCCTGGGCCGCTGGTGGGCGATGAGCAGCTTCATGATGGAAGATGACGAAGTGGGCTGGCTGTGCGAGATGCTGAGTGCAAACTCCATCATCATGCGCTTCCAGGGCGAAAACTATGCGCAGTATGACTACACTTGGACTGCGCAGGACCGCCAGTACATCACGGATGTGGTGAATGCGTTCACGCTGCTGCAGGCCGCTTCACCTGCAGTGCGCATCCGTGCGCTGTCTGCCGTCAGTGCATAACGCCCGGAACTTACCGCGAACCAGTAAAGCCGCCGTTCCCCGGCCGGGGAACGGCGGCTTTTTTGCGTGCGGGTCAGGCCTGTTTGCCGGTATCCTGCGGGTCCTCGTCTTTCTTGGCAAGGAGCTGGCGCAGCGACTTCAGGCTGGTGTTTTTCACGCCGTGCTTCAGGTCCGGGAAGGCGCGGATCATGCGGCGCGGTCCGATGATGCGGGGCGTGCGCAGCAGCTGGGCCTGCATCTCGTCGCTGCGGGCCTGCAGCTCTGCGGCCAGCTGTTCCAGCTTCAGCAGTTCGGCGGCGCGCTCGGCCGTGCCCTTGGCGGCCAGCTGGGCAGCCTTGGCGGCTTCGGCCGCGTTGAGCTTGGCAATCTCCGAAGCGTGCTTGGCGGCGTCCATGGCCTCGTCGGTCTTGGCGCGGACGGCGGCCATGGTCTCACGCAGGCTGCGCTTTTCCGGCGCAGCGTCGCGGGCCTCGGCGGCGGCCAGCTTGAGCTGCAGGCGCTGCTCGTCCAGCTTCTGGTCGGCAGTCAGGGTGGTGGTGCCCAGCAGCTGGGTCATGGCGTCGCTCACGGCGTGGATGCTGTCTGCCAGCTGTTCCATGGTGTCCAGCGTCTTGGAAAGGCCGGATGCCTCAAAGGCAGTGACCACCACATCGGCCGCATACACGGCGTAGAGCACGCACATGAGCACAAGCCCGGCGAAGGGCGGGATCATATCCACAAAGCTGGCAATGACCGGGTGGACGATGCGCATGACCACCAGCGTGCCCACGCCCCACAGCAGGCAGAACTCCAGGCAGATGTAGCCGCCGATGTTGAAGGGGAAGTCGCTGTAGTCCCACCAGCGGGTGTGGTAGACCTTATACAGCAGCCAGCCGCCCACCAGTTCCAGGGCGCTGGGCAGGATGACGCCGCCGATGTACAGCAGCAGGATGCTGCCCTGCAGCGGGGTGAGCAGGAACAGCACCAAAATCATGCCAAAACCGTAGATGGGGCACACCGGGCCGTTGAGAAAGCCGCGGTTCACCAGCTTGCCGGTGGTGGCGGCGGCGTAGATGACCTCCAGACACCAGCCGATGCAGGAGTAGATCAGGAAGTACGCCAGGATGTGGTACGGCGAAAAACCGAATACCACGGTGTCCGTCAGAAAGGAAAGCATAAAATACCTCCAACTTTAAGTTCCTCGCCCTCTCCGTCATTGCTGACGCAATGCCACCTCTCCCTTCGGGAGAGCTGTCGAGCGAAGCGAGACTGAGAGGGCGGGATGACTGCTTTTGTCAGATCTGCTTGTTTACAATTTTGTATTCATCGCCCGGTTCAAAGAACGGGCAGGCGGCGGTTGCGTGGGAGAGATAGCGTGCCATCTCGTCCTCGTCCAGGGAGCCGCCCTCGGCGCAGTAATAGCTGCCGTATTCGTCCTGCACGTTGTTCAGGCAGACTTCGCAGGGGTCATTCATGGGCTTCGCCTTCCTGTGCGGCTTTGGCGGCAGCCTCGGCGGCTTCGCGGGCCTGCCGCTTGAGCACCTTGGGTTCGATCCAGGTCACGCTGGCGGGGTCCGGGTTCTTGCGGGCGATCAGGGCCTTGATCTTGATGCCCATTTCGGTGAACATGCCTTCGTGCTCGGTGCGGATGTTCCACGCCGGCTCGTTCTCGTGCAGGTCAAAGGTTATCCACTCGATGTCGTAGCCGGAAGCGGGGAAGTACTCCAGACTGTCGCGGAACAGATCGTCGTCGTCAGTTTTGAAATAAATTTCGCCGCCGTCCTTCAAAAACTCGCGGTAGTTGATGAGCTGGCGCGGGTAGGTGAGGCGGTGCTTGTGGGAGGAGCCGTTCTTGCTCCACGGGTTGCAGAAGTTGATGTAGATGCGGCTGACTTCGTCCTCGGCGGTGATGACGCCCTTGATGCGCTCGATGTCGGTGCTCATGATCTTCACGTTGTCGATGGGGCGGTTCGCGGCCTGATAGGCGGCTTCGATCTTGCGCTTGGCGAGGATGAGCACCTTGTCGGTGATGTCGATGCCGAGGTAGTTGTTCTCCGGGTGGGCGCAGGCCAGCTGGGAGATGAAGCCGCCTTTGCCGCAGCCCAGCTCCAGCACGAAGGGCTGCTCCGGGCGGGCATACTGGGCGTGCCACTTGCCGCCCCAGATCAGCGGCTCGTGGACGTGGAAATCAGCGGCCATCAGCTCGTCGTGGGCATAGGGTTTGAAACGCATTCTCATAAATGTTGTTCTCCTTATAGCTTTAAGGTTGATAGGGAAAGCTGTGCATATAGATGCACCCTCATCCGGCGCTTACGCGCCACCTTCCCCCGTCTGGGGGAAGGCTTTGACGTTGTAGAAAAGTTTCAGGCTTCCCCCGGTCGGGGGAAGCTGTCACCGCAGGTGACTGATGAGGGCGCTTCCTCGCTCATTTTTTCAAAAACGCCTCCACCTGTTCCGGTGTGGCGGCGCAGCTGCCCTGACAGATGCCGGGCTTGCCGCCGCCGCGTCCGTTCAGGGCGGCATTCAGGGCTTTGGTCAGGGCGCGCACGTCGCCGTCGGCCTGCGCGATGCAGTAGCCGGTGCCCTTTTCGGTGGGCGTCAGCGCGGCACACAGGCCGGTGGTGGCTTCGGTCAGGCGCACCGCCAGCCGGTGCGGGCCGTCCGGGTCAAGGCCCGGCACGGTGCGGATGGCATCCTCACCGGGGTTTACCAGCTGGGCAAGGGCGTCAAACAGCTGGGCACACATGCCAAAATGTGTAAACTTGAGAGCAGTATACTCGTCGTAGACACGATGCACGGCCACAGCGGTCTGGTCGGCCTTGGCCGAGAGCAGCGCGCCGATATCGGCCTGCCGGGCGCGCATGGCCTGCGCGGCCAGCAGTGCCCGCTGCCCGCACACCACGCTCAGCCGCACGCCGCCCTTGTAGTTCTCGGATGCCAGAATTTTGATCTGGCCCACCTGCCCGGATGTGGCGGTGTGGGTGCCGCAGCAGGCGCACACGTCCGCGCCCGGGATGGTCACGATGCGCACTTGGCCCTCGATCTCCTTTTTGGAGCGGTAGGTCATCTGGGCCAGCTCCTCCCGGGTCGGGTAGGTGATGACCACCGGCACATTCTGCCAGATGATGCGGTTGGCGGCAAGTTCCGCTGCCTGCAGGCCCTCGGGCGGGATGGGCACACTGGTGTCCATGCGCACGGCTTCGGCCCCGATGTGGAAGCCCACATTCTCGGCCCCGAACATCTGGTGCAGGATGCCGGAAAGAATGTGCTCGCCGGTGTGCTGCTGCATTTTGTCGAACCGCCATTCCCAGTCGATGCGGCCGGTGACGGCGGTGCCGGGCACCGCGCTTTCCGGCAGGGCATCCACGCTGTGCCAGATGATGCCGTCATGCTCGTGCACATCGGTCACGTTCAGCACGGTTCCGTCCGGCAGGGTCAGGGTGCCCCGGTCGGCGGGCTGACCGCCGCCTTCGGGGTAAAACACCGTGCCGTCCAGCGCGATGCGCCCGCCGCCGGTCTTGGTGTCGGCTTCGGCGGCAAGGATGATGCTTTCGCATTCGGTGCGGAACGCGTCCTGCTCAAAGTATTTTTCTGTGCGCTGCATAGCGCGAGTACCTCCTGTAGATAGAACGATTGAAAATGCCCTCCGCTTGTGCTCTGGGCATATTCAGCGGAAAAATTATTTTTAATTTCGCGTTTGTCGCGGCCTGCGGGCCGCTCCAAACGCATTTTCACGGGTGGGGTCGTGACCTCAAACTGCATTTGCAGTGCCGCTTTCTACGAAAGCGCGGCGCTGCGGGCGAGCGCTTGCTCCCCCGGGGGGAGCTGTCGCGCAGCGAATGCGGGGGCTTACA
>ERZ780012.657-NODE-657-length-12243-cov-3.60781_pt1 | contig 12243 bp, 4 predicted proteins | sample MGYA00511869_ERZ780012 | MGnify/ENA primary metagenome ERZ780012 (study PRJEB29588, sample SAMEA2161608) | human gut metagenome | biome: human gut; feature: human-associated habitat; material: faeces | place: Denmark | collected 2008/2010 ... | reverse complement strand
TGAGGGGAGCTGGACGCGGAGCGGCCTGAGGGGTGGTTCCTCGCCGCAAACCTGACGCCCATGGGGTGGTTCCCCACGCAGAACCTAAAAAGTCAACCGAACAACGGCCATGTACACCCAAAAAAATTTATTCCCCAATAACCCACCATAGGGGGAGGGCCAAATCCGGCCCTCCCCCTGTGTATGATGGATTATCCCTCTATACCCTATTGGTGAATTGTAACATTGTTTTGCCTTGCGGCGGGCGCATCAGGCGCGGTTCTTCTTTTTCAGGCTCAGCAGCACGCCAACACCGGCCACAACCAGCAGCACGCCAATGCCGCTGAACAGCAGGGTGCCGAAACCACCGGTGGTGGGCAGGTTGAAGCCCTTGCGGTTGATGATGACGATCTCTGCATAGCTGTACGGAGTATCGCCATTCTTAACCACGGTGCTATTGTAGTCATGCTTAATCAGTTCACCCGTGTTGCTATCAAAGGTTTTCGTATCACTCCATGCGGTGGTGTAGTCCAGAGTCAGGTTTGCGTCCACCGGACCAGTCAACAGGTTATAGCCTTTGTGAGTCTTGGTTTCAACCAGCTTATACTCGCCAGTCGGCAAACCTTTTGCAACAGCCTTACCGTCGGCCTCCGTCTTCAAATCCATAACAGCAAACCACTTAGGCTCATCACTAACAGTATCGTTCAGCTTTTTTGCTGCTGCTTCCTCAGGCGTTAAAAGGGTCTTATCAGCACCCATAAACTTAACGGTGCCATTTTTGTTCATCGTATCTTTTTCTGCATCATACTTTTTATAAAGGGTAAATTCAACATCCTTCAGCGGTTCGCCATCCTCATTCTGTTTCAGGATGCCAGTCTTGAACGTATAAACAACAGCTTCGTCATGGATATCATACGGAGGATCCGCTTCGGTAGTGGTAATATTTGTCTTCTTGGAGTATTTCAGGTCGGCACTGTTTACATTGCCCACTGCACCAACCGAAGCGCCGTCCTGGAGCTTTGCGGTATAGGTAATGGTAATGGTTCCACCTGCATATGCCGCAATCTTGTCAGTAGCAAATGCAATCGTAAAGCCAGACTTACCCTCAGCACTCGTTATCGTCAGGGTATACTCAGTACCCTCTTTAAATGTCGTTTCTTCAGTTTCGCCAACTTTTCCTGTAACAACAATATCACTATTAACAACCAGCTGGTTGCTATCCATTTCATCAGATACGGTGAAAGTCTTCAGTTTTGCAACGTTTTCAGGAACATTGACAGTCAGAGTATACGGAACATCATCACCAATGCCATAGTCTGCATCCTTTTTACCTGTAATTTCCTTTTTGAAGTCCGGCTTGTAGTTCTTTACTTTAACCTGTGCTCCACTAAAAGCATTAGTGTCAAAGCTCGTTGCATTTTCAGGGTATTGCACTCCAACATCAGCTTCGGTCGCTTTAGCCATCTCGCCATTGTCATTGATCTTAAAAACATAGGCAATGCCGGAATCCAAAATGTAACCATCGCTTGCATTAACTCCAGTTTCCACAAAGGCATATACACCTTTGGTCAAACCAGAAACGCTGATTTTGCCCTCTGTACCCGTGGTAAGGACACCCGTTTTATTAGTTGCGTCAAGCAACTCGCCTGCATTATCTACGCCATTTGCAGGCTTCCTCTTAATCCAAGTCCATGTTCCGTCATCATTCTTCTTATAGAGCTTAAACTTGTAGCCCTGCATGGCTGTAACTTTTTCATCCGTACCGCTCTGCTTACCGACTTTCTGCAAATCAGCCTGACCATATGCAGTAGAGTTTTTCGGGAAGACATGAACATCGTACAGCCAATCAGTCAGACCGCTATTCGCATCATCCGAGACTTTTGTCATAGGAACAGAGACAAAGAACGGCTCACATGCAGTCCTGACAGAATCCGGTGTTTCGGTTTCAAGCACAAGGTAAAGACCCAAAGGCAATTTTTCTGCCTGCCCATCTTTATCCGTCACTTTGCCAAACTGAACAACGCCATCGGCTCCTGTCGTTTTCGAACCGACTTCATGTAAAGACACGCCACTCCTCAGTTTATAACCGCCGGTAGCAGTATCCTTTTCTGCATACTCTGTCCAGCTTGTAGGCCAAGCTACATTATTTTTACCATCATAATTATCATAATATTCTTTCAGTTCTGTTTCATTCTTAACCTGATAAACGGTAAAGGTTGCACCTGCCAACGGAGTAGGCTTTTCACCTTTGCCATTCGAAGGAAGACTCCCTGCGTCTTCTGGCTCGCCGGTTGCAGGCCCTCTATTTGTTTCGTTCCACTCATACTTATGAATCGTAATGGAACCTTCCGTTTCCGTCCAAACCGGATTTGCAGGGGGTGGCGTTGTTGTTTCACCGTCACTCGCTGCCATTGCTGGCATGGCGCACAGGCTGAGGGCCAGGGCGGCGCTCAACAGGCCTGTGAGAAAACGTTTTGCTTTTTTCATTTCAGTACCTCTTCTCTTAAAAAAAATCATCATCGGATGGGCGGCGGGGCCGCCCGGCTTAAGGGTTCTGCATCAGCACGGCGTGCAGTGCGGGGCGCTGCAACGGGGAAACGCTGCCGCGCCGCCCGCACTGTGCCGTGAAGGAAAAAGGAGGAAAAACTGGGCCGCTTGCCCACTTGGCTTAAGGTGCATCTGAAACCAAAGGAAATAACGGATATTTCGCAGCCACAAGCAGGATGTAAGGCAAAGAGCCGCCGGAATCCTTTCCGGATTCCAAGGCTTCTTAACACAAAATCCGGCTGCGCTTATAGAAACAGGCGATATTTTCCGCTTTTCAGTTACACACCCCGGCTTATGGCTGCGCCCTGCCGTAAACGGGCGCGCACTGGCGGGCAGACCCTGCATCCTGGGGGTTGCTGGGTTTCCGGGGGATGGTTAATGTCGCCGGCCCCCTTTCCTGTTGTAGCGGAATGTGAATATCAACAGCCCTGCCACCGCCAGCGGCATGCCGATCAGCAGCCACAGGCTTGGCGCGTCTGCACCCGTGTGGGGCAGCTCAGGCGTTTTACGGTTCAGAACGGTAAGGGTCATGGTGTAGATGTTATTGGCGCCCTTATTGAACGTCTTATCTTCTTTCTTAACTTCCACATTATCAATATAACACTTGCCGTCTTGGGTAAATTTGATCTCAATTGGCTGTGCCAACAGGTTGTACCCCGGATGTGCCTTGGTTTCCGTCAGGCGGTATGTACCGGGTTCCAGATTTGTGAACGGGTTCGGGGTTATTTTGCCGTTGTCGTTCGTTGTACCGGTATAGGTAGTATCTACCTGCGTTTCTCCTTCGGTTGTTTCGACCAGCTTTTCCAGCTTGAACTCAACATCTTTCAAGAATACTTCTTTGTTATTTTCGCCTTTTTCCGCGTCCTTCTTGATGATATCCAGTACAAACTTCGGGTTCTGCAGCGTGTTGGTCAGCTCAATCTTGCCGCTGCCGCCGGTGATGGTTCCACCGGGGGCTGTGGCTGGCGTTGTAGTTGCGCCGGTTTCGCTGTCCGTTTCGCTGTTTGCTGTGGCTGTATTGCCTGTTGAGCTGCCCGCGCTGTCCTTTTCGCTGTTTGGTGTTGCTTCAGCCTTTACCGTTACACCATACGTATTGCCGTCAATCGTAATGGTTCCGTCTGCCCGGGTAAAGTTGTCATTCTTATCTACCGTACCTTCCACAATGCGGTATTGGTAATCCGTGTCGGTATTGTCAACCGGGTACGGATCCAAACCGCTAAAGGTATACTTCCAGCCATTATTATCATCGGGGGTAATGGTAACATAGTCCGTGCTGCCGTAGTTTACCGGTTTCCAGTCATCATCGTTTGTGCTGTTTGCCAGGCGGCGCTGGAGCTGGATGTAGATTTGTCCCGGCCGCTTCGCAGTGCTAAGATCGTCCTTACCATTTGCATCTTTCCAGAGCTTATCGAACTCAATGTTGATCAGTGTGCGCTTGGTGTTGGTAAAGATTGCGGTAAGTTCCGGATTGTTCGGATCTTTGCTCTTCTCAATCACGCCTTCCACCATGGTGTTGTTTTTGATCAGATGGGCGGATCTGCAACTATCCGGAACGGTTACGCTTTGCAGTTTGGCACCATCAACGGTGCTACCATCGGCGCTCTTGACTTCCCCGACTTCCTCGATGGTATAGCGGGTGCCAACGGGGATGCCGGTGATGGTTCCGGTGTGGTCGCCATTTTCGCCCATTTTGATTTCAACATACTTTTCGATGGGCTCTGTTGTTTCCAGACCCTCACCGCCAACATTATTAAAGGTAACTTTGAACTTGTAGGTTCCGGTCAAGTTTTCGCCGTCTGCGGCCCGCTTTTCGATTTTCAGCCCGCCGGTTTTGACGGTGTTGACGTATTTTACCTTTAGCTTTGTCAGCGTGGAGCTATTTTCGTCCGGGTCCTTATAGGAGCGGAAGACGATGGTGTCGGCGGAGGGTTTGTTTCCGGTATAGCTATTACCCGTTTGATCATCATTCGGTCTTATTTTTTCCGTTCGGCCATCATTGGGGCTGCTTCCCTCCTGCTTGTCCAGCGACTTGTTCGTGTCGGTAACTGTCACGGATTCGCTATCGCCCTTCATCGAAGTAACCGCCTGCCCGTTCTCGCACACCGTCCATGTGGTGTCGTACAGGTTTTGGTTCAGATCCTCTTTGAGCGAAATGTAGCTGCCGCGGCGGAACTGGTCGCTGAAGGTAACGGTTTCTCCATCTTCCAGAACAAAGCGTCCGTCATCGTCCACCAACTGGGTGTCGTTGTCCTTGGTGGATGTGTACTGTGCGTTTATGGCGTTTTGCAACTGACCGGTTTTGGCGGAGCCGTAATCCGGGATTTCCTTCTGATCGGTTGTAAAGCCGGTCATCGTTTTTGGCACCGCTTTGGGAATGAAGGTAAAGTTCCTGAAATAGATGTGGCGGCTATAGTTATCGCCCACGCGGATGGTTTTGACCTTGCCGTTAAAACCGTCCTGCGCTTTCATCTTGTTCAGGTCCAGCTTTACGGTGACCCATTTGCCTGTCACCACTTCGACCGAGCCATACGTTGCGCCGTTAATGCCTGTTGTGCCAAGGCTGCCTTTTTGGACGTTCTTTTCATCCAGCAGTTCCAGATACAGGTTGTTGAGGGAAAGTTCACCACCATCTTCTTGGGAAACGTAAACCTGGAACGTAAGGAAGCGCATGTTGTCTTTGATATTGATGGGTTTATTCAGCGTCAGGATGCCACGACGTTTCTCACGCGCTGCACTTTGCGTATCCATATAGCGTGCGTACCAGTGAAGGACCTGTTCGGTATTTTGCCCGGAACCTTGCTCGGGATCTGGCCATTGGTTTTGTTCCTTCTTGAAAATGTAGTCCTCGCTTCCTGGGGTTGCGGGGGCAATGTTGCTAACATCCGCATCCAAATTCACCTCTTTGGTATCGCTTGGATTCGGTTTAGCGGCATCTTTTGTTCCATAATGGGTTGCCTGGTTCTTGATGGTGAAGTTGAAGATTTTCTTGTCTGTAAAGCATTTTTGGAACTCCGGATCAACGTTTTTCAGAACGACCTGTTTTTGAACCTGCAGCTCGTTATTATCCGGGAAGTTGAACGCCACCGCCATGTTGGATTCCCACATACCGCGTTCCATATAGTACATGGTAAGGGTGTGCTTTTGGCCTTTGTCGAGGTCATCAAGAGTAGTGTCTTGCGCGCAGAAATTGATGTCCTCGCCATTATATTTTACGGTCTTGACAATTTCTCCATCTTGATCACTACTTGACGTTCCGCCTGTTTTGACCTTACTGACATAGGCTGTTACACTATTTTTGTTTTTATCTTTCTTGCTCTCGCCAAATTCCAGCAGGCCGGAAACCTCACCATGGGCGCCGCCAACGTCAAGCGCCAGCTTGCCATCAATGAATACCCAAACGTCATCGTCACCGGAGAAGAAGAACTTGATGCTGGTTTTTTCCGTTTTTCCATTTACAGTTGTTTCAACTTTGCCGTCATCCGTCAGGGTAAAATCCATCTGCAGCTTGGTGCCAAAGCCGTAATTGTAGGTAGAAAACACACCAGGGTTTGCTGTTTCATTGAACGGGAAGTAGCCATAAGGGTCTTTCGGGTTCGATGACGCACTCACATTCCTTGAAGACTCTCTGTTATCGGCACTTTGGAGAAAATATTTTGAATCCGAATTTTGTCCCGAATCTTGTTTTAGATACAAGGTTGTATCCTTGCTGTCAAAGCACCAATAATCAACGTTCGTCTCATTACCAAAAAGATTTTTCACTTTAGTAAATGGGAACTTTACATTCTCATACACTTCACCAAGCTTTGCCTTTTTACTATTCTCTCCTAAGAGGAAGTCTTTGTTAAAGTGCGGTTCTACTATTTCTGTACCTTTCAGCAGCGGTTCACCTGTTGCTTTACTGGTGGATGTTGTATCCGCAACCAAACCCTGATAGGCATAGTATGTATGATTATTGTCATTGTTTTGAGGATCTTCATTATACTGAGAGTTATTGATTGCCATGAAACGCTTAAATTTGTCGTACCCAAACAAATTTAATGTAGTAGCAATATCGCTAAAGTTAGTTCCTCCTCCAGGCTGGAAATGTCCGGTATAAATCGGGTATTCGGCCTTTGCATCCTTATAATAATCGCTCAGCGCCTGATCGAACTGGCGGAAGGGTACCCAGTTGCGGTGACTTACAGTAGGAGAACTTTGATCGTAACTGCCACGGTTCTTGCCGTTCAGTTCGTAATCTGTATAATAGTCATACAGCGTACTGGTAACATACTTTGTGTTTGGTTTTTCCGTAAATTCAGCGGCGGCAATATCTACTACTTTAGTGTCAGGATTTTTCCACGTTTCGGCATCACGCAGGGTACCTTTTGGAGCCCAGTAGCCGCCACGAGTGGTACCTTTATATACTGCATCGTCATTCGTATCCGCATAGAAGCAATTTTTGTCATCTGTGGGAATCGGCAGCCACTCTGTACTTACTCCATTTCCTTTTGTCTTATCGTCATCGCCAATTTTTTCACCGGAAAAGATGATTGAACTATTTGAACTATATTCTTGGGGAATGTCAACATAATAAAGGTTTTTGTTTGTACCATCTTTTACCAGCGTGCCGCTTTTGGGGGGTTCGTTCTCTCCTTTTATCCGATAATAAATGGTCTCTTTTTTGGCTTTGGGGATTGAATAGTCGCCGCTAGTATCACCCGTTCCTGTCGTTGGCAGCTTTGAGAAAGTAGCATCGTAATAGATACGGAAAGATTTTTCTATACCCCATCTTACGTCGTTTGCGCCAGTATAGATAAAGCAGTTACTTGTTTCACTGTACATAAAGGATTCTTTATCATTACCACTAACAGATTCGTTATAGAAGTTATAGTATTTGCTGGTTTTGTTTTTACCGTCCTCAACCCATGTAAACTGAACATAAGAGCATGCCACGTCTGGGATGGTAAAAGTAACGAATTCTTCCTTAGCAGCAGGTTTAGCTTCTGAGCCATCATTAACCAATGTTAAGTTTCCATCTTTATCAGAGATATAGAAATTTGCCTTTACGCTCGTTAAATCAGCTGTACTGCGGTTTTCGAACTTGATGGGTTTGCCTGCATAGTATGTATGACTCGTCAGGATGGAATCGTCTGTCCATTCACCTTTAGTTGGATCGGCATTTTTTGTTGGATCATACATTTTGTTGTTGTAGGAGTTTATAGGTTTCGGTTCCGACTGCTTTAGCGTAATCTGTGCTGTCCATTTATCATCCCTGTATAACTGGAACTGTATTTCTTTAAAGTTCTCTCCTCTTATATCTTTACAATTCTTAACGGCATAAATCTTATGTCCATTTGTTTCCCATCCAGTCGGCTCCATTGTATGCGGCTGCCAACAATCAGCAGGAAGATTTGCATCAGTATTTACATTAAACCTAATTTCATCGGAATCTAAAACGGTCACATCTTGGTTTTTATCATTTGGCATCGTATTCGGAACGACAAAGTAAACCGTGAATCCTTCTGCCGCTTCCGGCTCACTAACTGCCTGCACGTTATCCACGCTTCTTGCGGCGTACATCTTCTGCGGCTGTTCGGTCGGTTGCGGGGTGGCGGTGGGGGTCACGGTCGGCACAGGGGTGGCCGTTGCGGTGGCTGCTGGTTCCGGGGTCGGGGTGGGTTCTGCCGTGGGCTCCGGCGTTTCGGCCGGGGCGGGCTGCTCCGGCTCGGCACTTTGTTCCGGTTCCGGGGTGGCGGCGTTCTGCTCCGGCGGAGTGGTATCCTCCCCGGAGGCCGTTCCCTGCTCATCCTCCAGCAGCTCTACTTCGTCAGGTGCGTCGGGCAGAAGATCCACCTCGGCGTATACAGGCAGGGCCATTGCCATAACCAGGCAAGCGGTGACAAGCAGCGCTGTCAGCCGGCGCGCCCAACCTGTTGTGTTTTTTCCTGTTCTATTCAATCTGCTCACTCGCCTTTCGCGCTGGTTTAATGAAAGCACATTGTTCCACAGGGGATCCCTGTGGAACAATAAAAGAAGCCAGCTTCTTTCACTTGCGCAACCGTTGCCATGTTGTTTTCAAAAAAATTACGCATCGAATCTTCTCATTGCGCATTTACTTTTTAGTGTTAAAGTATAGCACTTTTACACCAGAAAGGCAATACAATCCACGTAAATTCCTGTTTTTCAGCACTTTTACTGATTGCGTTTTCCTCCAATTATGTAATGTATTCAAAGCCTTTGTATAATTTATTCCTGATTTTCTTTTTGGCAGCGGTCCCTTTTATATACTTTGACCGCGCGTTTATGATCCTCTGCGCACACAGAGCGCAACTTTGCAGCAAAATTCACCTTTTTTGCTACATTTCCCTGTTTTTGCGCAATTATTTGTTTCGCATGCGCCTGTTTGTGGCGGGGCCTGGCGGCTGGGTGGGCGCCTTGTGGGAGGGATGGCAGGTTTGCGGCGCACGGTTCCCGTTTTTTTGCGGCGCGATGGGTACACCGCGCCCCTGCAAACGGTTTGCGGTGTTTGCGGCGGCGGGTGTGTGTTTGCTGGATTGCACGCCCGCCAACGGGACGCCGTTCTCCCTTTACAACGGGGTGCGGGTTTGCTGCAGATATGCCATTCGCTTTTTTGTCCCCCCTGCCCCGCCCCTGATTCCCGGTTCCCCCTTGCCGATTTCTATTTGCGCCAGCTCCTGAGGTGCATCTGAGAGCAACGAAAATAGCGGATCTTTCGCAAGCACAAAATCCGGCTGCGTTTGCTGAGGCAGACGAGCTTTTTCTTTGTTTTCAGATACACCTCCAGCTCCCAGCTTTCAATCTATCCTGTGTAAACTGCAACCCCTCACGCGCCATTCTGTGCGGCACTTACCTTATTATAAAAGGGGTGCTGCCCTGTGTGAATTTGCAACTGATCTATTTGAAGCAGCTGTGAGCTGTTGCAATTTTGCACAGGGTATTGCCCGCATTCTGTGCCGAACATTCCCGAAACGTGTTGGAAAAACGCACAGGATTGCTTTGTTTCCCTATGCCGCTTACCGTTGGAAAAACGCACAGGTTACCCCCGGAACAGTTGCATTTTACACAGGGTATTCCCGCTCCCCTGCCCCGCCGTGACCCGCGTACCTGTTGGAAAACCACACAGGATAGGCCCGTTCCCCGTGTTGCAATTTACACAGGTTTGGCTGTTTTTGGCTTATTTGCAACTTTACGCAGGTTGCTTTCCGCACAGGAAAATGGTGGTGGAATGCACAGGCTGCAGTTGGTTGAACACACAGGTTTGCGTTGTTAAATTACACAGGCTCTACCTATTACTAATATAAAACTAAACATCTAAGCCATAATAACAACCAGAGGTAGGCCGGGAGATGGGGGAGAACGGGAAAAAATTGGTGTTGCCATTCCATCAGGTTACAGAACCCTGAAACAGCAGGACAGAAAAGCACAATAAAACCCTGTGTAACCTGCACCCGGGCTGCAACCCCCACAGGATATATGGCAAACCACAACGCGGGTGTTGCATTTTGCACAGGGTAATGACGGTGAAACCCTGTGTAAATTTGCAATTCTTGCGCTGGACAACAGGATGTGCTATAATGTTTAGCATGATGTGCGTGACCACCCGGGATACAGCAACCGATATAGGAGGCCCCTGCTTATGGCGGCAAGTAAACAGAAAAAAGATGATCCGTTTGTCGTTACGTTTGAAGAACGCGGGGACCAGACCATCGTTCGCAAATCCAATGACCTTGTACAGATGACGCGCAACAACCTGACGCTGAGCCAGCAGCGCCTGATGCTGCATATTTTTTCGATGATTAAGCCGGAGGATACGGACCTGCCCTCTTATGAGCTGAGCATTTATGATTTTATCAAGATGACCGGCATGGACCCGCACAGCGGGGCGCTGTACAAGCAGGTGCGCAAAAATATTGAGGAGCTGGCCAACGCGCCCATCCAGTGGATCAAGAATAACGGAACTTCTACGGTGGAAACATTCCGCTGGATCGATAAAGTGCGCATTGATGAGGGCCGCGCGCGCATGACCATCACGCTGGATCCGGTGCTGAAACCGCACCTGGTGCAGCTGAAAACCCTGTATACCACCATGGATGTGACCTACACCATGCTGATGCGGTCCACCTATTCCATCCGCATTTACGAGCTGTGCAAGAGCTACCAGAGCCTGTACCTGAAAAAGAAAGCGGCCGGGGAACCGCTGGTATGGAACCTGAGCATGCTGTATGAACAGCTTTCGTATACGGCCAACCGATGGTCGGATTTCCGCCGCCTGGCACTGGAAAAAGCAAAGGCGGAAATTAACGAAAAGACGGATATTATTTTTAATTACGATGTGTACGAAAAAAAGGGGCAGAAGGTTCTTTCGCTGGTGGTAACGATTGACCCGGTGGATGATGCCGCCGCACAGGCCAACCTGGACAGCATCAACAGCACGGTGCGCAAAAAGAGCAAAAAGAAGGGCCGCCCCACCGTGGCGATTGAGGATTCGCTGCTGGATGACCCCAGCGTGATCACCTTTGATTATGTTTCGGCACCGGAAACAACGATCCCCTATTCCTTTGGACGCCACCGCACCGAGCTGCGGGAGGAAATTGTTGTGAAAGCGCGCATGGATCAGCTGCGCGCGGAGATTACGCCCGAAGAGCTGCACGCGGTGGAAGTGATCATTGATGTGTTGGCAGATGCCTGCTGCACCATCCAGGCAGGCGATGGCGAGCAGGACGGCGGCAACAAAACGGTGTTTGGAAAGATGAATGCCATCATCCTGGATTGCGGCGGGCTGACCAGCTGGCTGGCCGGTGTGGCACCCCGCTATGCACAGGAGATCATTCCCCGGTCGCAGACGATGCGCAGCCCGGCGCGGTACCTGAACAAGGTGCTGCGCGAGGATATGGATAACTATCGCATTTATATTTTCCGCAAGGCAAAGCCGGCAGCAGAACCCAAAGAGGAGCTGTTGGAAGCGGAGTACCATGTGATGGACGAGCCGGTGCAGCAAACGATGCCGGAGCCTGAGCCGCCCAAGGTAGAGCTGATTCCCGAAACGATTGTAAAACGGCAGGATATGCGAAAAGAGTTTGCAAAGTTTGTAGATGATGGATACCTGGAAAAGACGTTGACGAGCGGCCAGCGCGGCGCTTACCACGAAATTTACCGCCACCTGGCAGCGCGGTGCGTGCCATCGCCTTCCAGCCTGCGCAATGGGCTGAAAGATGAAATGCGGCTGCACTACCTGGCCTGCATGAATGAAGTGATTGAAAAGTATGGCAGCCTGACCCCGTTGATGGAAGCTATGGCGCATGAACTGGACTTTGATGTGTTTTGGGCAAAGGCCGCTAAGGACCCCAACGTGAATAACCCGATGGGGCTGTTCTACCACATTATTGAAGAACGCGCGCTGAACCCGATCGGCACCATAATGAACGACCAGGCACAACGGCAGAAGGTTGCCGCCAAGGAAAAAGGTGAAAAAGATAAGTGGCACAACGAAAGCTGGATGGATGCTTTTGAGGAAGATATCCCGGATGACAGCGAAGAGTAATTGAGATGAAGCGGAGCGGAACATCCGGGAGCGCTATTATAATAAGGTAAGCAGCGGCTGGCAGATTGCTGGCCGCTGCTTTTTTGTTGGGGTGCAGCTGAGAAATGGAAATATCCGGCGTTTTTTGATTTCAGATAGACCTTGGGCAACACCGCACAATTCCCGCCTTGCGGCTT
>ERZ780012.653-NODE-653-length-12282-cov-2.81516_pt1 | contig 12282 bp, 8 predicted proteins | sample MGYA00511869_ERZ780012 | MGnify/ENA primary metagenome ERZ780012 (study PRJEB29588, sample SAMEA2161608) | human gut metagenome | biome: human gut; feature: human-associated habitat; material: faeces | place: Denmark | collected 2008/2010 ... | reverse complement strand
TTCCCGCCTGTGGTGGTTTCGGGATTGCCGTACATAACGCCGATCTTTTCTCTCAATTGGTTGATAAAGATGATGGTGCATTTGCTCTTAGAGGACGCTGCGGTGATTTTGCGCAACGCTTGCGACATAAGACGCGCTTGCATACCCACGTGGCTGTCGCCCATATCGCCGTCGAGTTCGGCTTGCGGAGTGAGCGCGGCAACGGAGTCGATGACGATGATGTCGATTGCGCCGCTTCTGATAAGCGTTTCGGTGATTTCTAGCGCTTGCTCGCCACTGTCGGGTTGGGAAATGTAGAGGTCGTCGAGGTTTACGCCGAGTTTGGACGCATACACGGGATCGAGCGCATGCTCCGCGTCTACGAATGCCGCCGTGCCGCCCTCTTTTTGCACTTCCGCCACGCAGTGAAGCGCAACGGTAGTTTTACCGGAAGATTCCGGTCCGTAAATTTCAATGATTCTTCCCTTCGGAATACCGCCGATGCCGAGTGCGACGTCAAGCGTCAAACATCCCGTGGAAATCGCTTCGACTTTGGGGATTTCCGTTTCGCCAAGACGCATAATCGCGCCCTTGCCAAAGTCCTTTTCTATCTTTGCAAGAGCAAGTTGCAAATTGCGTTCCTTATCGTTAACCGCGGACTTATCCTGAGTTTTGTCTGCCATATTGTTTCTCCTTTATATCCTTTCGCCGAGTTTGCGGCAAATGTTTTCTTTTTCTATATTATGCGGCAATCCGTGTACCGAAATCGGTACATCAAAGGCGCAAAATATCCCCTTTCAGATACCTTATGAGGTAAAACAGCGCAACGTTTGACGTCGCACGTCTTATCTCGTTGCGGCTTCCCGAAAATCTACGCTCGAACACGGTGATGAAATCTCCTCCGCCCACGCCTATATACACAAGCCCCACGGGCTTTCCTTCATCGCCCGTCGGTCCTGCGAGACCTGTGGTTGCAAGTGCGATGTCCACCGGACGTTTGCAAAGACCTTTCACCATTGCGTAAGCCGTTTCTCTGCTCACCGCACCGTAGTCGGCAAGCACGGATTTAGGCACGCCCAATCTTTCGACTTTCGAGGCACGATTGTAGCACACTATGCCCTCGTAAAAGTTTGCGCTGATGCCGGGAATGCCCGTAAGGCGCGAGCAAATCTCTCCGCCCGTCAAACTTTCGCCTACGGCAAGCGTGCGATTGTTCATTTTCAAGAGTCTTGCGGCAATCTCTTCAAGCGAGCCTTCCGTTGCGGAATAAACTTCCTCTTCGAAAGCGTTATACACTCTGCTCTTCACCGTTTCGAAAACGTCGCGTTTTGCGCTGCTCGACATGCCTATCGTTGCGTCAAGGCAATACTCCTCAACCGAAAAATTCACGCCGAAACCCTCGAATTTTTCGAGGCGAGAGAGGATTTCCTCCTTGTCGAGTCCGCAAATTTTGACTATTTCTTTTATCATTTTTCGATTATCTAAACGGATTGTTTATGCAATTATTCTGCTTTTTCTTCTTGCGTAGATTGCTCGTTTTGTTCGTTTTCGCAAGGCTCGTCGTCCTGTCTTAAAACGTGCTTGTTTTTCAATACGTAGTTAAGTCCGCTGTACACCGCAAAGAATGCGCCGATATAGAATGTTATCGTGCCTATCCAACCGAGTACGGGATGAAGTCCTGCAAGCATGAGTATCGTAACTCCGACGTCCAAAAACACGGTTTTGATTTTGCCGTAGATGTCCGCCGCAAGCACCAAACCTCTGGACGCCGCAATGGAGCGGAACACGCCTATCATAAGCTCTCTTGAAAGGATGAGCCCCGAAAGAAGCGCGATTACGAGTGCGTTATACGTGTAAACTCCGTTCATCGAAAGTCCGTCGCGGAACAGCACGATGAGGAACAACATAACGACAATGACAACCTTGTCCGCAAGCGGATCGAGAAATTTGCCCAGCATTGACACGGTGTTGGTCTTTCTTGCGATGTGTCCGTCAACGAAGTCGGTTGCGCAGCATATTGCAAACAACGCAGCGGCAATGACTATGAGCGCGATATGCGCGCCTTGCGACACTCTTGCAAGCTCTGCCGCGATAAACATGGCTATGGTGGGTATAATCAAAAATATACGCGCTATCGTGATTTTGGTTGCGAGCGTGATTTTCATTCTATCACCTTCCCTACAAGGTCTATGCCGTCCGCACCCGTGATTTCGACGGTGTAAAATTCGCCTATTTTCACTTCCTCGTCCGCACTGAACAGCGTCACGTTGTCGATGTCGGGGGCTTGCGTTTGCGTTCTGCCCACAAACGTTTGCTTGTCGTAATCGATATCGTCGTAAATGACCTTGACTTGTTTTCCTATAAGTTCTTTATTGTGAGTTTTTATAATTCTTTCTTGGACGGCGGCAAGTTTTTTCGCTCTTGCTTCCTTTACGGATTCGTCGATATGTCCGTCGAGCTTGTCGGCGGGAGTGCCCTCTTCCCTCGAATACGCAAAGAATCCCGCATAGTCGAATTTGACCTCTTTGACAAACTTTTCGAGTTTTTCAAACTGCTCCTGCGTTTCACCGGGAAATCCGCAAATAAAGGTGGTACGCACTGCGATTCCTGCGTTTTTGAGCTTTGATATAAGCTCTCTAATGCTCTTTTCGTCGGTTCTGCGATTCATCCTTTTCAGCACTTGGTCGTCAATATGTTGAAGAGGAATATCCATATATTTTGCGATTTTCGGATTGTTTTTGACGTATTGGATGAGCGTATCGTCCACCATTTCGGGATAGAGATACAAAAGTCTGATCCACTCGAAATCCAGCTTTGACAAACCGTCCAACAGCTCTATCAGGTGGGATTTGCCGTCAAAATCAGTGCCGTATCTCGTCACGTCCTGCGCAACCAAAATGAGTTCTTTCACGCCGTCGTCGGACAACTTTTTCGCTTCGCCGAGCAAGTCTTGCATCTTTTCGGAGCGATACTTTCCTCTTATGGACGGAATGGCGCAATAAGTGCAATGATTGCTGCATCCGTCGGCAATTTTGAGATAGGCGTAGTGATAAGGCGTAGTGAGCACTCTACCCTCGTAAAACTTGTCGAGATTGGCGCAACCAAGCACCTTTTTACCATCTTCGACGTCCTCTATGGTATTCAAAATTTTGTCGTAGTCAGCAATGCCCAAAATCGCGTCCACTTCGGGAAATTCTTCTTTGAGAGTGTCGGCATATCTTTGCGCAAGGCACCCCGTAACGATGACCTTTTTGCCTTTCGAGGCGGTTTTTGCCGCGATTGCGTTCAATATTTCGTCGATTGATTCCTCTTTCGCCTTATCGATAAAAGCGCAGGTGTTGACGATGATTACGTCCGCTTCCTCTTCGCTTCCCACAAGCGTATGTCCGCCGCCCACAAGACGAGAAAGCATCTTTTCGGTGTCTACTCTGTTTTTATCGCATCCGAGCGATATTGCTCCGATTTTCATTCCTCGTCCTCGCTTTGAGCCGTCGCTTTGAGTTCTTCGAGCTCTTCGTAGGTAATGTTGACTTTCTTCTTTTTGGGATCGTGCTCGTCGGGCGTAAGGTATCCCATAAGATCCATTTTGTCGTAAATCTTTGCGGCTTTCGGCCAGCCGAGTCCCAAACGACGTTGCATAAAGGATATGCTGATAGGAGCGTCTTGCTCTTCTCTAAGCTCTATGCCGAGTTGCAATGCGTCGAACAGTTCGGGCGGTATTTTATCTTTGTTTCCTTCCCTTGCGTCCTTAGATTGCGCAGGCTTTTCTTCTTCCTTATCCTTGAAAATAGCGTCTTTGATATTATTGTCGAAATAAGCGTCGTTTTTGGCTTTGACGAAATCGACGACTTTTTTGACTTCTTCGTTGGATATAAACGCGCCTTGCATACGTTCAAGGTCGCTTGCGCCCGGCATCATATACAGCAAGTCGCCGTAGCCGAGAAGTTTGTCCGCGCCCACGGTGTCGAGAATGGTTTTGCTGTCGAAACTCGACGTAACCTTGAATGCGACGCGGCTCGGGAAGTTGTTTTTGATAGTACCGCTGATGACGTCGACGGACGGTCTTTGCGTTGCAAGCATAAGATGAATACCCACGGCACGCGCAAGTCTTGCAATGCGGTTTACGGTGTCCTCGACTGCCTTTTTGCCGGTGGACATAAGGTCTGCGAATTCGTCCACGATAATGACGATTCTCGGCATCTTTTCATATCCGTTCTTTTGGCAATCGGCGTTGTACTCGTCAATATCCCTGTAATTGACGTCGGCAAGGAACTTGATACGTCTTTCCATCTCGCTTATCGCCCAGTTGAGTGCGCGGATAGCTTTGTCCGTGTCGCAAATAATTTCGTCCATAAGCAAGTGCGGAATGCCTGCGTACACGCTCATTTCTATGCGCTTGGGGTCGATGAGAATAAGACGCACGTCGTCGGGAGACGCCTTATAAAGCAAGCTGACGATAATGGAGTTTATGCAGCAGCTCTTGCCTGCGCCGGTTGCACCTGCGATGAGCACGTGCGGTAACTTTTTGATTTCCACGACCCTTGATTGTCCGTACAGGTTTTTGCCGAGGGCAAAGGTTGCCGGAGCTTTTGCGTTGTTAAATTCGGGAGATTGAATAATCTCGCTGAGGTTGACGTTTCTTCTATGCTTGTTGGGCACTTCGATACCGACCGCATTCTCGCCCGGAATAGGCGCGATGATACGCACGCTGCCAGCTTCCATCTTCATTGCGATATCGCTTTCAAGAGAAGAAATATAACCTATCGTTCTGCCCCTCGGCATCTCCACGCGCAATTTGTACATCGTAAACGTCGGGCCGACCATGATGTCGATAACCTCGCCCGTTATGCTGAAAAACGCAAGCGTATTGATGATTTGTTCTTTCTTTTGCTCGTAGTCCTCGTTCTGATCGATTTCGGGAGCAGGCGGATTGAGCAAAGAGATGGGCGGCGCAACGTATGGACGCTTGGGCGACGCTTGGGATATGGCTTGATCCATATTCACTTGCGTAAGACGCGCATCGCTCTTCTTGGGAGTTTCGTCCTTTTGGATTCCGCGCGATTGAGAGGCTTTCATCTTCTCTTCTCTCATGAGGGCTTCTCTCTCGTATTGTCCCACTTGCGGAGTTTCTTTGATTGCTTGTTTTATGTTTTGAATACGAGCTTTAACCTCTGCGTTTTCAATGTCTTTTGCAGAGTTTTTTGCGATTGCGGTCGTTGATTGAATTGCCGCTCTCGACATATCGCCGCCCGTAACTTTTTGTTGCACGGGAGCGGGTGCGCTCGGATTGTCGCCGCCTACGGTCTTGTCCTCGTCAACGTATTTGGGGCGTTGATTTTCAAGCGTGGCTTTGCTCATTTCGTACGTTTTTACGGGCTTGGTTTTGCCGATACCGCCAAAGAAATTGGTTTCCGTCTTTTCCTCTTCGACGGCGGTCTGCGCAAAGGCTCTTGGCAACTTCGCTTCGCCTTGCACGGGCTTGTATCCGCTTCTGTCAAGCTCGTCTATGCTTGCCGCTTTCTTGGGAGCGACGACGGGAGTTTGAGCGGATTTTGCAGGTTGACTCGGCGCAACGACGTTGTTTTCAACGGTTTTTTGCGTTGTGGGCTGAGCGGTATTTTGAGTGTTTTCGCCCTTTTCGCGAGCGATAAACACCATATCCGTTTTCGGCTTTTCGTACGCCTCGGACACAATCTCTTCCTTGACGACGGGCTTTTGTTCTTCTTCACCCGAAATGGCTCTGTTGAGTGCGCCGAGCATACCCACGTTCACTTGCTGTTTGGCAACCGAATCGTTTGCCTTTTGAATGGTGGAATTGATTGCTTCCGCACCGTCGTAAGTCTTTGTCGGTTTTACGACTTCCTTCTTCACAGGCTCTGCGATAAGACACGCTTCGTCTTGTTGTTCCATATGCACGCCTGCCTCGAATTCGGGCTTTGCGTACATTTGACCGAAGCGTTGCGTTTGCTCTTGTTTAAGCGCACTGAAATCGCGCTTGAAATCGAGCGGGGTTTGGATTTTGCTCGTTGCGGAGGCTTTTTCGCTCGTTTGAGAGGTTTGCGAAGTCGTAGATTGCGGCTCGGGCTGAACGGCTCTGTATCTCGACATAAAGTCCTCGCGGATTGCGCTTTGCGTAGCGTCCACGCCGAGTTTGGATTTAAGTTCGTTTCTTCTCACCGCGCTATACGGTGCGCTCACGCTCGAAAGAGCGTTGTTAGGATCTTTTACGGTGTCGAATCGTGCAAGATTGTCGTTGCTGGGGCCCGAACCGAAAAGAATATCTCTTGCAATGCCTCTTGCGGAAAACTTGTCCTCGCCGACGGGTTTTATGGGACGTTTCACGTCGTCCTCAACCGTGCCTTGCGCATTGGGATAAAGCGGATTGAACGAGTCGAGCGGGCTGTATCCTTCCGCTCCGAGAGCTTTTTTGTTGATTTTTTGTTGCAACGGATCGCCCGGAACATCAACAACATAAAGACCTCTGCCCGTCCCTGCCGTGTTGAAATCGGTGATGGTGGGTGCGCTTTGCGCTTCCACAAGCGGAGAAGATTGGGCGATTTGCTTGTTCTTTTTGGAGAAGAAAGAGCGTTTTTGTTTTGGAGCTTTCAACTTTTTGTCGCGTTCGCCCTTTGTTGCGACGGTGTACGTCACGTTACGTTTGATGGACGGATAAATCGCAAAAAATGCAAGGATAAAGAATGCCACGCACGCCGCAATCAATGCGCCGACGGAAGTGATGACTTTCATGAGCGGATATGCCGGGACGCCCAAAAGCATACCGCCTGCGGTGTTGGTGTTGTTGTAGCACGCAAGCAAATATTCAGCGTAGTTTGCGCCGACGATGTGCGTGCTTGACGTGTAAATTTGAAGAGCAAAAATGCCGAGTATAAGCAATCCGAAATAAGTCAACGCCTTTGATAAACGCATTTTGGGACGCACGTTGAAAGTGACGGCAATGCCGATGATAAGTCCCATGAGCGAATAGGCATAAGCCGCAAGCCCGAAAAATCCGCACAGGAAAGAATACACCATTCTTCCCACGCCGCCGAGCGCGCCGACCAATGAAAGAAAGCAGAACAACGACACGATGATGACCAGCACCCCTGCCGCGATTCTGTCGCCTTTGTTTGCTTTTGCTTGTCTTGTATCTGCCAAGGTAAACCTTCCCGATAATATATAATATTAGTATAAAAATTATACCACAATGCAGTGCGTTTTACAAGAGAAAATGTCAAAAGGTTTTTCTAAATATTTCATAAAGAAAAACGCCTTTCGCCGCGCTTGTGCGGCAAAAGACGTTTTTTCGATGTTCTAACGCTATTTTTTCATTATTTTCAATATGTCGACGTCGTCGTTCGGAGCGACTATTGACGAGCACACTTGCGAAAAGTCGAAAATCTCTTTTGCGGTTTTTTGCACGTCCTCTTTGGTGACTGCGTCGATGTTTTTTATCCTCTCGTCAAAGTCGTAAAGTTGCCCCGTTTGCACGGCGTGCGCACCGAAAGTACGCATCATTGCCGAAGTGCTTTCCTGCCCCAGAACGAGAGCGGTTTTGACTTGTTCCTTGCCCTTGTTGAGTTCCTCGTCGCTCACGCCTTTTTCTATGAGGAGGTTTATTTCGTCCCTTATCGCTTCCACCGCTTTTTCGGCGTTATTCGGGCTTGTGGACGTATAAACGATAAACGCACCGTTGTTCTGATACGAGGACGGATAGCCGTAAATCGTGTAGCAAAGTCCCAACTTTTCACGCACGCTTTGGAAGAGCCTCGACGACATTTCCATACTGAAAATTATCGTCATAAGTTGCATTGCATTGCCTCTTATATCGTTGTACGGATAGGACGGAAACGCAAATGCGATGTGCGTTTGTTCAATATCCTTTTTACGCTTGTATGCATGCGAATGAGCGGGACGTGCGGCAACGGGCTCGTTTTCGTAAGGCACGTCCGAGACGTATTTGTCCTCGAAATACTTCTGTGCGATGGCGATTGCTTGTTCCTCGGTGAGATTGCCGGCAATAGACAGCACGGTGTTTTTTGCGACGTAGTGCTTGTCGTGATAATCTTTGAGCGTTTGGCTCGTCATCTCTTTGAGCGTCTTTTTTGTGCCGAGAATTGCTTTTTCAAGCGGACAACCTTTGAAGAAAAGGCTCAGAAGTCGCTCTAAACAGAGGTCGTCGGGCGTATCTTCGCTCTCGTTTATCTCTTCGATGACCACCCTGCGTTCCTTTTCCAGTTCAACGGGGTCGAACGCCGGATTGAAGTACATATCCGACAGCACGTCGGCGCACTTCTCGGCATTAGTATCGAGAGATACGGTGTGGAAACATGTGTAACTCTTTGCGGTGTAAGCGTTGATTTGCGCACCTATGCAATCGATTTCGTTGACGATATCGAATGCGCTGCGTTTTGTCGTGCCCTTGAACACCATGTGCTCGATAAAATGGGAAATTCCAGCGTTTTCGGGTGTTTCTTTCACAACGCCCGCGCCCACGAACACGCCGATAGCCACCGACCTTACGGCAGTGTTTTGCACAAATACAAGTTTCAATCCGCTTTTAAATTCAATCATTTTTTGCATACGGATATTATATCACATAGTTTCAAACTCGCAATCATATTTTATGGTATGAGTGAAACGAGATTCCGCAATTTTTGCGCAAATTTTGTCATAGTGTCAATACTTTTGCTTGTTTTCGGCGTATCTTTCGTGGCGGCGTACCCCGTTGAAGAGAAAACCGAACAAGTCAACAACGCCGTATATAACGGCAAAACCGACTGCGGAAAAATCGCGCTGACGTTCAACGTGTATGAGCGCGCCGACAACGTGGCAAAGATTGCCGAAATACTTGACGAATACGGCTTTAAGTCAACGTTTTTCGTCGGCGGATGCTGGGCTGCCAAAAACGGCGATACTCTCTTAAGACTTGCTTCAAGCAGTCACGAAATAGGCAATCACGGCTATTCCCACCTCGACCACGCAAAGCTCTCTCGAAAACGAAACGAAGAGGAAATCCGCATAACGGAAAAGGTGATAGACTCGTCCCTCTCATCCCTTCCCGATTACGCAAATTCCAAACTTTTCGCACCGCCGAGCGGCAGCATGTCAAACGCTATGTTCGACGCTTGCAAAGAACTGGGCTATACGGTGATTATGTGGACGCGCGACACGATAGATTGGCGCGACCATAACCCCGATTTGATTTTCGAGCGCGCGACGAAAAACCTGAAAGCCGGCGACATAATCCTTATGCACCCCACCGACGCAACCGTCGCCGCCCTACCGAGAATTTTGGAATATATAAAATCTCAAAACCTAGTCGCAGACACGGTGAGCAACGTGATTGAAAAGTAATGCTCCTAAAATAAACTCTGAAAATAACTTCCTCACTCTGCGAAAGAGCATATTCTTTCAAAAGTCCTAATCAAGAAGTTCTTTTCCAAAGTCGCCAATTAAATGCATAACGCGAAAACAGCCCCTTGAACCAAAACCTAACGTACAAAGCGTACGTGATTTTGGGACAAGGGGCTGTTGACAATGTTAGGCGTTAATTGGTGGCTTTAGAGAGAACTTCTTTAAGGCGCAAATCAACTCTATGCTTCTCGTCAATCTTGATAACCTTGACGAGAACGATGTCGCCTACGTTAACGACGTCGGTGACCTTTTCGACGCGTTGATCGGAAAGTTTGGAGATGTGAATCATGCCGTCTTTGCCGGGAGCAAAGTTGACGGACGCACCGAATTGACCTTTGTCGTTTTCCATGATCTTGGTGACTTTGCCTTCGTACACGTCGCCGACTTCAACGTCGCGGACGATGTTTTCGATGATGGTGCGAGCTTTTTTGATTGCCGCGTCGTCACTGGATGCAATGAAAATTGTGCCTTCGTCGTTGATGTCGATCTTGACGCCGGTGTCCTCGATGATCTTGTTGATGGTCTTTCCACCCGTGCCGATGACGTCGCGGATCTTGTCGGGATCAATTGAGAAGGACACGATCTTGGGAGCAAACTTGCTGAGTTCCGTTCTCGGTGCGGGAAGCGTTGCGAGCATCTTGCCGAGGATTTCGAGTCTGCCGAGTCTTGCTTGTTCAAGAGCGCGAGTGAGGATTTCTTCGTCGATGCCCTTGATCTTGATATCCATTTGGATTGCGGTGATGCCTTCCGTCGTACCTGCGACTTTGAAGTCCATATCGCCGAGGAAGTCTTCAAGACCTTGGATGTCGGTGAGCACTGCGACTTTGTGGCTCTCTTCGTTCTTGATAAGTCCCATTGCGATACCTGCGACAGGTGCTTTGATGGGAACGCCTGCGTCCATAAGAGCAAGAGTGCTGCCGCAAACGGATGCTTGCGAAGTCGAACCGTTGGAGCTCAAAATGTCGGATACCGTGCGGATTGCGTACGGGAACTCTTCTTCGGAAGGAAGCACGGGTTCGAGAGCGCGTTCTGCGAGTGCGCCGTGTCCGATTTCGCGACGACCGGGGCTCTTGAGAGCCTTTGCTTCGCCTGTGGAGTAACCGGGCATGTTGTATTGATGCATGTATCTCTTGTAGTAATCGTCGTCAAGACCTTCGAGCTTTTGAGCTTCGCTTATCGTGCCGAGAGTGCAAGTGGTGAGAGCTTGAGTTTGTCCTCTTGTGAACACTGCGCTACCGTGAACGCGCGGGAGCATACCCACTTCGCACCAGATAGGACGAATTTCGGTGAGCTTTCTGCCGTCGGGACGCACGCCGCCTTCGAGAATCTTTGCACGCACTTTTTCTTTCTTGAGATAGTAGAGGCTGTCGAGGATGAATTTGGTTTTCTTGGGTTCGTCGCTGAAGTCGTCTGCAAAGTGAGCAAGCACGTCAACGTTGAGAGCGTCTTCTCTTTCTTCTCTCTCATAGCGGTCAAACGCTTCGAGGACATAGTCCATTTTTTCGTTTGCGTACGCTCTGACAGCTTCGTTGATGTTGTCGGGGATATGTTCGAGATCCATATCGAGTTTGGGCTTTCCAACTTCTTTTTGGATTTCTTCGATGAAAGCCACGATCTTTTTGATCTCTTCGTGACCGAACATGATTGCGCCGAGCATTTCTTTTTCGGTGATGACGTCTGCGCCCGCTTCAACCATCATGATAGCGTCTTTCGTGCCGCTGAGGTTGAGAGTAAGGCGAGATTTTGCGCGTTGTGCGCTGTCGGGGTTGATGACGTACTCGCCGTCCACCATGCCGACCACAACCGAACCCGTAGGACCTGCCCACGGAATGTCGCTTATAGAAAGTGCGACGGAAGAACCGATCATGCCGAAAACTTCGGGCGGAATGTTGGTGTCAACGCTCAAAACGGTTGCGATGACCGTGACGTCGTTGTAAAGTCCCTTCGGGAAGAGCGGACGAATAGGTCTGTCGATAAGACGAGAAGTGAGGATAGCTTTGTCGCTTGCTCTGCCCTCTCTCTTTTTGAATCCGCCGGGGATTTTGCCGATTGCGTACATTTTCTCTTCGTAGTCAACGCTCAAAGGGAAAAAGTCCATGCCGTCGCGGGGAGCTTTGCTCATCGTTGCGTTGACCATAACCACGGTGTCGCCGCAACGCACGATGCAAGAACCGTTGGATTGTCCGCAGTATGCGCCTGTTTCGACGGTCATTTCTCTGCCGCCTACCGTTGTCTTGAAAATTCTTTTTTCCATAAAATTTCTCCTTCTGGGAATTCCGTCATTCCCGTATTATCCGCAAAAGCGGTTTATTTTTTTATTTTTACCGCACGATTGTGCGATTATTCCAAAAAAAACGGGTGCAGTTAAACCACACCCGATATTTTTTACTTTCTCAAACCAAGAGCAGATACGATTGCACGATATCTCTCGATGTCCATCTCTTTGAGATAGTTGAGAAGACTTCTTCTGTGACCGACCATCATAAGAAGACCGCGACGGCTGTGATGATCCTTGGGGTGATTCTTGAGGTGTTCGGTGAGTTCTGAAATGCGCGCCGTCAAAAGAGCGATTTGAACTTCGGGAGAACCCGTGTCGCCTTCTTTGCGAGCGTACTTTGCGATGATTTCTTGTTTCGTTGTTTTATCCATTGTTTTGCCTCCTTCGTTGGATAAATAATTCGCTTTCAACCAAGTAGCGACTCGGAGTTTTGTCGCAACCTCGTCGAAAGTACAAATGCATATTAGCACATTCTCAAAGCGTTGTAAAACGTTTTGCGGTTTTTTTATAAAAATTTAAGATATAAATAATTTTGATTTTATTATTCAAAACAAAATCGAAGTGCCCCCCTTCCTCAGGTGTTTGGACTTCGGCGTTTGCAAAGCAATCCA
>ERZ780012.646-NODE-646-length-12338-cov-4.20549_pt1 | contig 12338 bp, 10 predicted proteins | sample MGYA00511869_ERZ780012 | MGnify/ENA primary metagenome ERZ780012 (study PRJEB29588, sample SAMEA2161608) | human gut metagenome | biome: human gut; feature: human-associated habitat; material: faeces | place: Denmark | collected 2008/2010 ... | reverse complement strand
GACGGGCAATATCGCCGTCGTCGGTCAGGGCGTCACCCTTCCCGCCGGTGTCAGCGTGACCGCGGGTCAGCAGGTGGACGAAAACACCAAATTCTGATAATCACAGCAGCGGAAAGGATGTAAGAAAATGAAAAACGTAATGGGTGTTATCTACACCGGCGAAAATGACGCCAATCTGCGCGAGCTGACCCTGACCCGCGCCATCGCGGCGCTGCCTGTGGGCGGCCGCTACCGCGTCATTGACTTCCTGCTGTCCTCGATGGTCAATGGCGGCATCAAGAACGTCGGCGTTATCATGCAGAAGAATTATCACTCCCTGATGGATCACATCGGCTCCGGCAAGGAGTGGGATCTTCACGGGAAGAATGACGGCCTCAAGGTGCTGCCGCCGTTCCTGACGCGCGAAAATGTTGGCGTGTACTCTGGTATGCTGGATGCGCTGCGCTCCAACACCAACTATCTCTCCCGCTCCAAGCAGGAATATCTGGTGCTGAGCAACTCCACCATCATCTACAACGCGAATATCGCGGAGTTTGTGGCGTATCATCAGAACAGCGGCGCGGACATCACCATCATGTACACCGCTGATCCGAACATGCAGCGCGATGAACTGGGCTGCTATCTGGCGGTGGACGAAAGCGGCACGGTGACGGACATGGAAGTTGCTCCGACGCATCCGAACCTGCCGCTGACGAGCATGGAGGTCGTCGTGATGAAGCGTGAGCTGCTGCGCACGCTGGTGGACAAGGGCGTGGCGCACGGCTATCATGACTTCAACCGTGATGTGCTGCTCCGTCTGGTGACGGAAGGCACGGCGCGCGTGAATGCGTGGGCGTACACTGGTCTGTGCTGGCGCATGGACTCCGTGCAGAGCTACTTCAAGTTCAATATGGATATGCTGGACACCCAGATTCGCCATCGTCTGTTCACGGCGGAGCTGCCTGTGTACACCAAGGTTCGCGACGAGATGCCCGCCCGCTATGGCGACAATGTGACCGTCGTCAACTCGCTGGTGGCGGATGGCTGCATTATCGAAGGCACGGTGGAAAACTCTGTGCTGGCGCGCGGCGTGCGCATTGCCCCCGGTGCGCATGTGAAGAACTGCATCATCATGCAGGATGGTCAGGTGCACAACGACGCTTCCATCGAAAACTGCATTCTGGACAAGCAAACGGTCATCAAGCGCAGCGCTCGGCTCATCGGCCCGGCGGCATACCCGATTGTTATCGCGAAGAATGTTGTCATCTAACAAACGAATCGCCTGAATCACTGACGCGGTTCGGATTTGCAAACCGCGCCAATATGTGCTATACTATTGGTGCGGTTTGTTATTTCCCGTAATTTTTTCCCTTGCCCCCGGCAGGAAATATTTCTGATGGAGGATAGAAACGATGAAGATTCTCTTTACGGCGAGCGAGTGCGTCCCGTTTATCAAGACCGGCGGTCTGGCGGATGTTGTCGGCGCGCTGGCGCCCGTTCTGGCGAAGCAGGGTCACGACGTGCGCGTGATGCTGCCCCTGTATGCGGCGGTGCCGAAGCAGTATGTTGACCAGATGACCCATGTGACCGACTTTGAGGTCGCGCTGGGCTGGCGCCGTCAGTACTGCGGCATTGAACTGCTGGAAAAGGACGGCGTGAAGTTCTACTTTGTGGACAACAAGTTCTATTTCGGCCGTCCGTATATCTACGGCATGGGCGGCGACGAGTACGAACGCTTTGGTTTCTTCTGCCGCGCGGCGCTGAACGCCCTGCCGCTGCTGGACTTCCAGCCCGACGTGATTCATGCGCATGACTGGCAGTCCGGCATGGTGCCCGCACTGCTGAAAATTCAGTATGCCCACCTGCCGTTCTTCGCGAATATCAAGACCATGTTCACCATCCACAATCTGCAGTATCAGGGCGTGTTCGGCATCCGCGAAGTGCAGGATGTGCTGGGTCTGGGCGACAGCCTGTGGACGGACGACAAGCTGGAGTGCTACGGCTGCGCGAACTTCATGAAGGCTGCGCTGGTGTATTCCGACATCATCACCACCGTCAGCCCGTCCTATGCCGAGGAAATTCAGACGGCGTACTACGAAATTCAGACGGCGTACTACGGCGAGCGGCTGGATGGGCTGCTCCGCGCGCGCAAGCGTGAAGTGTTCGGCGTGCTCAATGGCATCGATATGGCGGACTACAATCCCGCGACGGATGCGCGCATCCCGGCGGAATATACTGCGGATGACCTGTCCGGCAAGGCAAAGTGCAAGGCAGAATTGCAGGAGAAGCTCGGTTTGACCGTTGACCCGAATGTGCCGATTATCGGCATGGTGGGCCGCCTGAGCAGCCAGAAGGGGCTTGATCTTGTGGACTACATCATCGGCGACCGGGGGCGCCGCTATGTCAATCTGTTCTCGTGGGCAGAGGGCGAGTTCAAGGGCAAGGTCGCGGCGCGGTTCGCGATGGACCACGCGCTGGCGCATCAAATCTACGCGGGCTGCGACATGTTCCTTATGCCCAGCCAGTTCGAGCCGTGCGGCTTGAGCCAGCTGATTGCCCTGCGCTACGGCACAGTGCCGATTGTCCGCGAGACGGGCGGTCTGCGCGACACGGTGCTGTCCTACAACGAGTACACCGGCGACGGCAATGGCTTCACGTTCTTCAATTACAACGCCAATGACATGCTCAATGTCATCAACCGCGCCATCGACTACTACGAGAACCACAAGGACGTGTGGCACACGCTCCAGCAGCGCGGCATGACTGGCGATTACAGCTGGACGAACTCCTCCAAGAAATATATGGAACTGTACGAAGGCTTGGTGAGCGGGCGTTTCGACCATGACTCCGCATCGAATCAGGAGAGGGCATCTTCTGACGACGACGCGGAGGCGAACCCAGTGGTCGTCCCGTATCCGTATGAGAAGGAAGAAACCGTGAAGCCCAAGCGCGTCCGCCGCACGAAGGAGCAGATTGCGGCGGACAAGGCGGCGAAGGAAGCGGAGAAGGCAGCCAAGGAAGCCGCGAAAGCCGCCGAAGCGCCTGCAAAGCCCACCCGCAAGCGCCGCACAAAGGCGGAAATTGAAGCGGAGAAGGCGGCAAAAGCTGCTGTGGCGGAAGTGACCGCGGAAGCTCCCGTGAAGCCCGCCCGCAAGCGCCGCACGAAGGCGGAAATCGAGGCGGACAAGGCAGCGAAGGAAGCGGCAAAGGCAGAAAAGCCCGCCCGCAAGCCGCGCGCGAAGAAAGCGGAAACGCAGGAATAATCCGCATCATCCGACAGGCGTTCTGACCTGAACCCAACAGGTCGGAGCGCCTGCCTTTTTGTGCGTGACGGAAATTTCCAGCGCGATTTGTTACAATCTGCATGACACGCCGGGCGCTTTCTGCTACAATGGAGGAGAAGAACCACCACAAGGAGGATTTTCCCGTGCAATTCCGATTTCGACGGGCGCTGTGCCTGCTTCTGATGCTTTTCCTGATTTTGTCGGCTGTACCCGGAACGTCCGGCTTACCCGCTGCGCGCGCCGAGGACACGGCGGATGTTGCCGTACAGTCCGCGCCGCTGGAGCGGAGCGCTGCCACACGCAACGGCATGGTGCGTGTGCGCCTGCTGTCCGTTGGCAGCAATCCCGCGTCGCTCACGGTGACGGCGGTCGGCGCAATGGCGGTCAGCGGCGGGCAGACGATGGCGCTGGCGAATGGCGAGAAAGTCAGCATCAGCCACAGCAGCGCGACGGGCGAAATCCGCTTGACGCGGGGCGGCGAGACGGTCAGCATGGGGCGGGAGATGGCGCTCAGGCGTCGGCAGACGGACGGCGGATTCCGCATTGCGCAGGCAAGAAGACCGCAAAACGTCTACCCCGGTGACCTGCACCTTGTGTCGAAGCTGGAAAGCGGGACGTATCGGCTCTATGTCGTGGCGAACGTGTACATTGAATCGTACCTCTATGGCGTCGTGCCGTATGAAATGGGGTCATCATCGGCGCTGGAAGCATTGAAAGCACAGGCAGTTGCGGCGCGGACGTACACCGTGCGCGCCATGAATGCGAACGCATCGAAGGTCTACGACGTCGTGGACACGACCGCTGACCAGGTGTACAACGGCAGTCCGGCGGAGCGCGACCGGGCGGCGGAGGCGGTGGACGCAACGCGCGGCATTGTCGCCATGAACGACGGCAAGCTGACCGGGACGTACTACACCGCGTCCAACGGTGGGCAGACCGAATCCGCCCGCAACGCGTGGGGCTCATCCGGCGTGAATTACCTGACGGTTAAGGACGACCCGTTCGACCGCATGAACCCGTACAGCAGCACGCGCAAGATGACGATTTACGCTGCATTTTCCCACGCGAGCCAGAATCAGACCCTGACGCGCCTGTTACAGGCGAAAGCGCCGAATGCGACGATTCTGCGCATCGAGGCCGTTACGCCGCACACGCCGAAGTATGCCGCACCCAGCCGCTTATATACGAAGCTGGATTTTGACGTGACGGCGCTTGTGGATGGCGAAACACGCCGACTGACGCTGACGTTCGACATTTTCAGCGAGCTGGAAAGCGCACTCAATCTGTCCATTAACACGACGAAAAACGAACTCTGGTCGGTCAAGGCAGATGGGGAGACGTTTGTGCTGACCGTCAGGCGCTACGGACACGGCATCGGCATGAGCCAGCGCGGGGCGCAGCAGATGGCGAACCTGGGCTATACCTACGACCAGATTCTCGGCTTCTACTACGAGAACTGCGTGCGGATGCAGTACACCTTCACGCACACGATTCTGCCGCCCGTGGGCGACGCGCCCGTGACGGCGACTGAAGCCCCCGCGACGATTTCGCCCGCCGCGCCTAATCAGGCCATGGTGACGCTGGTGAATGTGGAGGACGTGCTGAACGTGCGCCTGACCGCCTCAGACAACGGCACACTGTTGACGACGCTGCCCGCCGGAACAGCCGTGACTGTACTGGCGAAGGGCGAAAATTGGACGCTCATCCGCTTTGGGCGGATTGTCGGCTACGTCCGCACGGAAAACCTGACGTTCACCGGCACGCCGCCGACGCAGAGCGACGAAAACCCGACACCCATCACCCGCTGGGCGACCGTGACCGGCACGAATTCACTGAATCTGCGCGCGTCCGGCAGCTACGATGCGGCGGTGCAGTCCACCATCCCCGGCGGCGCGGTGCTGTGCGTGTTCGCGGTGGAGAACGGCTGGGCGAGCATACAGTATGGCGCGAAAACAGGCTACTGCGCGGCGGAATATCTCACGTTCAGCGATACTTATCCGGGAAAAACGAGCCAGACCGGGCGTTCTGCGATGGTCAGGACGGCGACAGCGCTTCGGGCAACCCCGTCTACTGCTGCGGTGGTGCTGATGACCCTGCCGCAGGGTGTTCAAATTGCCGTGCAGAGCAGCGACGGCAGCTGGTGCCGCGTGACGGCCGGCGGGTGGCATTGACGGCTATGTGCTGGCAAGCAGCCTTGATTTCAGCGCCGTCGGCATCGAATTGACGCCTGTGCCGACGACAAGCGGCGAACAGACCGCGATTGTCAATTCCACCGCCTCGACGCTCAACCTCCGGCAGGGTGCGGGCACAGAATACCCCGTGCTGGCGGAAATCCCGAAGGGAACGAGCATTGTCGTCATGGCATACGGCGAAACGTGGTGTGCTGTTCGCTGGGGCAGCCTGACCGGGTACGTCATGACGCAGTACCTGCGCTTTGATGTGCCGAGTGGGACGCCCACACCGGGCGGGACGCCCGCGCCGAGTGGAACGCCCACACCGGGCGCAACGCTCGAACCGACGGCATCCCCTGAACCAAGCGAAGCGCCAACGCCTGTCCCAGCTGCGTCCGAACCGCCTGCGAAGGTGGAGGCTGACGTGTCAGCTGGCAGCTACGTTGCGTGGGTGAGTGCGGACAATGCGCCGCTTCGTCAGGCGATGGCTGCGGATGCGGCAGTCCTGGCGACAATCCCGCGCGGAACGCAGGTGACGGTGCTTGCGCAGGACGGCGGCTGGTGCTATGCCGCGGTCGGGCAGATGACGGGCTATTTCACGGCGGATGCGCTCTCCTGCGAGCAGCCGGACGCGCCGCTGGGGCAAAAATACGTCAGCACAAAGTCGGATTCGCTGGCGATGCGGCAGTCGCCCAATGCGGGCGCATCGATTGTGCAGTGGCTTCCGCGCGGCGCACTGGTGACATTCATTTCGCAGGAAAACGGCTGGAGTTACATCCGCTACGGCGGCAAAGAGGGCTACTGCGCGTCGCAGTATTTGAGCGACAGCGCGCCCGGTGCGGTCGTCATCAGCGATACGCCGATTCTGGACGTGACGCTGGAAAAAGTGACTGGGTGGACAGCGAGAATCCACCAGGCAGAAACGCTCTACCAGTGGTGCAGCGCCGATGCGCCCGAAACGGCGAAAGTCGAAGCGGATTTGGTGCTGACCGTGCTGGAAAAGGGCGAAATCTGGTGCCGTGTGCGGACAGAAGAAGGGGAGGAAGGCTATTGTCTGACAAGCCGATTGACGCTGATTGCGCCGGAAAACTGACCATCCTGCCCGGCGAACGGGTGGACGAATTGCAGCAGGCGGGGCTGCGCATCCTGCAAAAGGAGCAGGGTTTCCGCTTCGGCATGGATGCCGTGCTGCTGTCGAGCTTCGTGCGGGCGGAAAGCCGCGACCGCTGTGCTGATTTTGGCACGGGGACGGGTATCCTGCCGCTGCTGCTGGCGGGCATGGGGCGCGCGAAAAGCGTCGATGCGTTTGAAATTCAGCCGGATATGGCGGATATGGCGCGGCGGAGCGTGCAGCTCAACGGGCTGGAACATATCATCCGCGTCCACGCTCTGCCGGTGGAGAGCGCAGACGAGGTGCTTGCGCCCGGAAGCATCGACGTCATTGTCTGCAATCCGCCGTATGGGCATCATGGCACGACACTGCCGAATCCGGCGCAGACGCTGTCCTTGGCGCGCCATCAGCAGAAAAGCGGGCTGACGGCGTGGTTCAAGATGGCGTATCATCTGCTGCGCGGCAAGGGGCGGATGGCGGTCATCTAACCGGCGGCGCGGATGCTGGAAGTGATGAAGGACATGGAGAAAGCCGGACTTGCGCCGAAGCGGTTCCAGCTGATTTACCCCTCGGCGCAGAAGGCGGCGAATCTGGTGATGATTGAGGCGCTCAAGGATGCGCGCCCGATGCTGCACCCTGAACCGCCGCTGATGATTTACGAGCCGGACGGCACACTGACCGCGCCGCTGCGGAAGATTTACGCCATGGAGCGCGCATCAGGGGTTCATGCGGGCGACGGCGAAATTCAGCACGCCCGCGAACGTCACCCACAGCAGGTACGGCACGAGCAGCCAGCCGGCAAGGGGTTTCTGCTGCCCGAACTGCACCGCCATGATGAAAATCAGGCAGAGCAGCAGAATCAGCCAAAAGAAGGAAAGCCCAAGCGCTTTCAGGATAAAGAACAGCACGGGCCACATCAGGTTGACGGCTAACTGGGCGATATACAGCCCCAGCAGCAGGAAACGGTCGCGCCCCTGCGCGCGCAGGACGAGCCACATGCAGTACGCCATCAACGCATAGAGGATGCTCCAAACGATGGGGAAGAGCCAGCCCGGCGGCGCAAAGCCGGGTTTGTTCAGAGCGTGAAAGAAGTCCATGCCGTCGCGGGTGAGAAAGCCGACGAGCGCCCCTGCGCCGAGCGTGGCGGCTTCCAGCGCGATGAGTGAGCGCCAAGTGGCCTTTTTGCCTTGCTGCGTCAAAGTTATCGCCTCCTATGACACGGATAGCCTATGTCATCAGGCAGCGCGGCATACAGGAAAGAAGCGGAGGAAACACAGATTATGGGAAGCGTTTTGGTCATCGGCGGCGGTGCAGCGGGATTGGCGGCGGCGATTGCGGCGGCGGAATGCGGCGATACGGTCACGGTGGCGGAAAAAATGGATCGCGTTGGCAAAAAAATCCTCGCGACGGGCAACGGCCGCTGCAACCTGATGAACACGGGTGCGCCGCGCTATCCGGGAAATGCGGCGTTCGCAGCGGATGTGCTGTCTCACTGCGGCGCAGAGGCACAGAAAGCCTTCTGGGAGCATCTTGGACTGCGGCTTCGGCAGGAAGAGGCAGGGCGCGTGTACCCCGTCAGTTCGCAGGCCTCAAGCGTGCTGGATGCGCTCCGCCTGCAATTGACCGCCTTGCATGTGCGGGTGGTGACGGGCGTATCCATCACGGCACTGCAACGTGAAAATGATGGCTGGACGGCGCTCTCGGCGGACGGGCAGCAATTTCGGGCGAACCGCGTTATCATCAGCGGCGGCGGATGCGCCCAGCCCAAGCTCGGCAGCGACGGTAGCGCCCTGCGTCTGCTGACGAATCTCGGCTGCCCCGCGACGCCTTTCGCACCCGCGCTGACGCAGATTATCACAGATAGCACGTCAATCAAGGGGCTGAGCGGCATCCGCGTCAAGGCGCAGGTGGCAGTTATCGACCGGAAAAGCGTCCTGCATGAGGAGGATGGCGAGCTGCTGTTCGCGGATTACGGCGTCAGCGGCGTGTGCGTGATGCAGTGCGCACGGTATGCAAAGGAAGGGCGGATGCTTCGCGTGTCGCTGGTGAAGGGCATGGGTTTCGCGGATGCGGGCGAGTTCCGCCGGGAACTGCACCACCGCCGGAAAAACTGGGCGCAGCGCCCGATGGCGGAGCTGCTGACGGGGCTGTGCGTGCCGCGATTCGCGTTTCTCGGCGGCGCTGACGCGGCAGGCGGATTGGCGCGTAACCGAAAGCAGCCTGTGCGGGCAGATGACAGCGGACATGGCGGAGCGCCTGACGAAAACGGCGGATGCGTGGCTGCTGCCGATTCGCGGCGTGAAGGGCTTCGAGAGTGCACAGGTGGCGTCGGGCGGGGCGGCGGTCGCGGATTTTGACCCGGCGACATTGCAAAATCGCCGCCTGCCGGGACTGTACGCGGCGGGCGAGGTGCTGTGCGCGTCGGGCGAGGTGCTGGATGTGGACGGCGACTGTGGCGGCTTCAACCTGATGTTCGCCTTTGGAAGCGGCATTCTGGCGGGTCTGGACGGGCGAAATGCCCCGTGGACACATGAAAATGCGCAGAAAAGCTGATTTTTCTCGAAAAAAAGTGATTTTCCCTCTTGACAAATCGCTGAATCGCGCTATAATATTATCTGCTGATGCAAACGCCACTCATAAAGTAGACGGATGCTTCGCAGATGTGCACCATTAGCTCAGTTGGTAGAGCACCTGACTCTTAATCAGGGTGTCTAGGGTTCGAGTCCCTAATGGTGTACAGCTGCATGACCCTGCTTGCAGGGTCTATGCACCATTAGCTCAGTTGGTAGAGCACCTGACTCTTAATCAGGGTGTCTAGGGTTCGAGTCCCTAATGGTGTACAGCTGCATGACCCTGCTTGCAGGGTCTATGCACCATTAGCTCAGTTGGTAGAGCACCTGACTCTTAATCAGGGTGTCTAGGGTTCGAGTCCCTAATGGTGTACCACATGCCGAATCGCAATCGCGGTTCGGTATTTTTGTGTCCGGAAAACGGCACGCGCGACAAATTTTCTTCCCCAAAGGTGCGGAAAACCCTTGTCGGACAGGGCGAAAATATGGTATAATACACTGGTTGTGTCTGTAAAGGACGCTTCATTCGGTATGCCTGTCTTTTTCGGGCATATGAAGGAGGAAATGCCTTTGACCCTGCGCGAAGAAGCGCCGATGACCAAAGATGATGCACGCCGCCTGAATCCACTCCAGCTGGCGTATATCGGGGATACGGTCTATGATTTGCTGACTCGGTCGCGCCTGCTGTACCGGGGGTATAATCTGCATCACTGCCATCAGACGGCGGTCACGGTCGTCAATGCGCACGCACAGGCGGAGGCTTTGACACGCATCGAGGGAGCGCTGACCGAGGAAGAAAACGCCATCGTCCGCCGTGGGCGCAATACCCACGCGCACCACGCTGCGCCCCGAAATCAGACTGCCATGGACTATCAGGCGGCAACGGCGCTGGAAGCCCTCGTCGGGTATTTGTACCTGACTGGGCAGGAGGCACGGCTGCTTGAACTGTTCCGAAAAAGTCAGGAGGTTGCATCATGCCCCGCTCAACCATGAAAGTCGCCCTGATTCGCCATACGCTTTCGCCGGAGGAGGTCGTGGCGCTCGGCGCTCGGCTGTGCTACTCCCGCGCGACGGTGGACAGCTTGCAGCAGCGCGTCAGCCGTGACGACCAGAGCGAATTCGTCAGCCGGATTTTGTCGATGGGGCATGAATCCGTGCTGGAACACGCCAGCTTCACCTTTGCGATGGAGGGCGTGTCGCGCGTCCTGCTGGCACAGATTACCCGCCACCGGCTCGCCAGCTTCTCGGTGCAGAGCCAGCGCTACGTCAGCTACGAGAAGGGCTTCGGCTACATCGTTCCGCCGAAAATCGAGGCGCTGGGTGAAGATGCTGTCGCGGAGTTTGAGCGGCAGATGGACACCATGCACCAGTGGTATACTGGGTGGCAGGAGAAGCTCGGCGCGGGCGAGGGCGGCAATGAGGATGCCCGATTCGTGCTGCCAGGCGCTTGCGAAACGCGCATGATGGTGACGATGAACGTGCGCGAGCTGCGGCACTTCTTCAGCCTGCGCATGTGCAGCCGCGCACAGTGGGAAATCCGTGCACTGGCGACGGAAATGCACCGCCTGTGCATGGAAATTGCCCCGGCGCTGTTTGCGGACGCGGGGCCCGGATGTCTGCGCGGCGCGTGTCCGGAAGGGGAAAAATCCTGCGGCAAGGCAGGGGAGATTCGCCGGACAAGGCGCGAATGGCTCGATTCGCTGGCAGACGAACAGAAAAAGCAGAATCAATCAACCGACAATGAATAAGAATAGAGGAATTTGAAATATGGCATACTATGACAATGCACCGTCCCACAAGCCGCAGGGCAAGAAGTCCTTTGGGCGCGAAAAGTGGGTGGAAGAAGGCTCGGAGTACCGCGGGGCGCGCCACGGCGGCCGTCCCAGCGGCAAGCGCGACGACAACCGTGCGTATGGCGAAAAGAAGTCGTTCGGCGACCGCAAGCCCTACGGCGAGAAGAAGTCTTTTGGCGACCGCAAGCCTTACGGCGAGAAGAAGTCCTATGACGACCGGAAGCCTTACGGCGAGAAGAAGTCCTATGGCGACCGGAAGCCCTACGAGCGCCGCGACCGCTATGATCGCCGCCCGGAAATGGTACTCCGAATCGAGCGTCCGGCACCGTCCTATCGCGATTCGGAGTACCGCCCGGTGGCTGTTGCGCCCGTGATGGCGCAGCCCGTGGCGGAAGAAGCAGTGCAGGAGAACCTGCTGGCAGGGCGCAACCCGATTCGTGAGGCGCTCAAGGCGGGTCGTGATATCGAAAAGCTGCTGGTGCAGAAGGGCGAGTTGACCGGCTCTGCGCGCGAAATCGTGCAGATGGCGAAGGAAGCGCACATCCCGGTGCAGGAAGTGGAACATCAGCGCCTGAACGAGCTGGCGAAGAACCATCAGGGCATGGTGGCGTTCGCGTCGGCGTACCAGTACAGCACGGTCGAGGCGATGCTGGCGGAAGCGGAGGAAAAGGGCGAAGAACCGTTCCTGATTCTGCTGGATGGCATCACCGACCCGCACAATCTGGGCGCGATTATCCGCAGCGCCGAGTGCGTGGGCGCGCACGGCGTCATCGTGCCGGAACGCCGCGCAGTCGGGCTGACCCCGGCGGCAGTCAAGGCATCCGCGGGCGCGATTGAGCACATCAAGGTTGCGCGCGTTGTGAACATGACCCGTGTGATTGAAATGCTCAAGGCACGCAACATCTGGACATACGCGCTGACGATGGACGGCACGGACTACGAGAAGGTCAACTTCAAGGGCGGCGTGGCGCTGGTTGTCGGCAGCGAGGGCGAAGGCATCAGCCATCTCGTGCTGGAAAACTGCGACCAGAAGGTGTCCCTGCCGATGGCGGGGCATCTGGACAGCTTGAATGCGTCCGTTGCGGCGGGCGTGGTGATGTACCGCGTGCTGTCCAGCCGCCGGGCATGAAACCGCTGCTAATTGTCGATGGCTACAACGTCATTGGCGCGTGGAGCGAGGCGGAGAAAAAGGGCTGGTCGCTGGACGAATCGCGCGACCGGCTGATGCGCCAATTGGAGGACTACGCTGGATTTTCGGGCGAGGAAATCCTGCTGGTGTTCGATGGTTACCAGTCTGAGCGCACGACGACGACCGAGGAGAAGCACGGCGATTTGACGCTGATTTTCACCCGCCACGGCGAAACGGCGGACAGCTACATCGAGCGCGCCGCGGCGCAGACCCCGCGCTATCGGGAGCTGCGCGTCGCTAC